>Ga0310690_10008570_pt1 | contig 12948 bp, 7 predicted proteins | sample AusTroGonzalo_MG_2_FD_207661 | JGI IMG/M metagenome (GOLD analysis project Ga0310690, IMG submission 207661) | Bovine rumen microbial communities from tropical cattle in Woodstock, Queensland, Australia - Gonzalo_04 (v2) (version 2) | ecosystem: Host-associated > Mammals > Digestive system >... | reverse complement strand
GTCGTAGCTGAACAGCTGTCTGGGTCGCAGACGCATGTTCTTCATGATGACAGGTGGGCGGATTGGCGACTTCTTGCCGTTGAAGTGGATGGTAAGGCTCCGCCGCTGGATACTGTCGGTAAGGGGTTCACGGGCCATCTTGCGGAAGTTGACGTCGATGTGGCCGATATACCATTTGTCGAGGGTGCCATCGGGCAGCCCCTCGGCGAGTTGCAGGCGCAGTTGGGTCTTGCCTGCCTTCTGCAGGGTGTCGGCGAGGTAGTTGGCGTAACTGGTCTTATAGAAGTAGTATCCGTTGTTGCGGAAAAGGGTGCTGAGCCGATTGCGTTCGTTGTCGAGTGATGACAGTGCGAAGGCGTTGCCTTTTTGGATGAGTGCGTTTGTGCTGGTAGAGTCGATAAGGTGTTGCAGGGTATCTGGGAATCCTATGTAGGCCACACTGTCGAGCATGAAAAGCGAGTCGAGGCGGATGCTGTAGGCAATCTTACTCTTCTTGGGATTCTTCTGGGGGATGATGTCATAAGTCACGTCGGCACGGAAATAGCCATTGTTGCGGAGCACAGACTGGGCCACAGAGGCGTGGAGGGCAGGATTCACCTGGCTTATCAGCACGGGGGGCTTGCCGAAAGTCTTGGTCATCCAGCGGGCAAAACCGGAGTTCTTCTGAGAGTATTTGTTGTAGACCCAGAGATGCCATGACCAGGGAACGGTGTAGTAACTGCTGCCGAAGAGCGAGCCGTTTGGTTCGGTGGCGAGGGCGGCTTCCACCTCTTCTTTGGTGGCTTCAAGATGATCATCAAAGGCATCATTGCGCTCGTCGGTGTACTGAATCTTCTTCAGACCGGTAAAGAGCTGGTCATCTTCGGGGATGCCCTTTGTCATTGAGCAACCTGCAAGCAACAAGGGAAGCACGAAGAGACTGTATCTGATATATCTGTTGACCTGTTTCATGGCGTTACTGCTTTTATGGTGTCAGTCCTCAAACTGTCGCGTCGCATGAGCGTTGCAGGCTGGCGCATCATCGGCTGGGGTTCCTTTTTCCAGAAGGTGAAGATATCCCAGAAGTTCTGGAGCTTGCGGCGCCATACGAAGCCGATACCGTACATGTTGGTATAGCCCTCTAACCAGTCGTAGACGTTTTGTTGGTAGAATATCTTGATGTTCTGGGTAGCGTTCTGGTTCAGACGGTACTCCATAGTGACATTGTCGAAGAACGACTGCTTCTCTCCCATGTCGGTGTTTGCTCCTGAGGCCACCTTGCCACCCAATTCCACTTTCAGACGGTTGTTCATAAAGCGTTTGGCAAACTTGAAGGAGTAGTCGGTATGTGTGGTGCCACTGGCATCTGTGGTGTTGTCAATACCCACACTCACGTCGATGGTCTTCAGTGCTGCACCCGTCAGTTGGTTGATCTCGCTCTGCAGGAAGGTACTGAGTGCTGAGTTCATTGAGAAATTCTGACTGTCGCTACTGGTCAGGTACATGCCTGTGGTGAGCATAGCCACAGCCGTCTTGCCGCGTTCCTCTGCTGACATGGTGGCCAGTTCGCCAGCAATGTCATTGCTTTCGGGAGCTTCGATAATGAACTGCAGACCCATGTTGTTGAGCGTCTGGGTAATGACCACGCCACAGTCGAAGGTGACGCTACGGCTTCCTCCAGCTTCGCTGCTCACAGAGGCCTTGGTGCGTTCGGTGGCAGTGATGTTCAGCTTGGGATTCATGGGGTCGCCAGTGAACTCCACATAGCTGCCTTCCTTGATGGTGAAGGTTTTCAGCGGGATGATGGGCAGCGAGTACTTCATCTGTCCCTCGGTCATGGTGTATCGGCCTGTCAGGTTAATGCCCTCGGAGTCGTATTTCATGCGCAGGTCACCACCGCCCATCAGATCGACATAATTGGTTTGGTCAGCATTGAGGTTACAGACGATGTGGGTACCTTCAGAGACATTGATGGTCAGGTCGACGTTCAGCCCAGATGGCATGGGACGTGTGACAACGACCTGTGTCGTGTCGTTGAAGTCGGTGAACTTCACCAACTCGTCAAGGCGGTTGTCGGTGGAAAGGGGAGAGTCGAGCAGCATATAGGTCATGTCGGTGGAGCCAAGCACGTCGAGTCTGCCTCGCATGTTCAACTCTTCTAATGGTCCGCGCAGGCGGGCGACAAAATTGATGAAGGCTTTTCCGAAGGCAATCGATTTGGCCTCCTGTTTGGCTTTGATAATCTGTAGGTTACGGGCTTGCATCCGCATGTCCATCATAATGCGGTCGGTGTCAGAGAAGTCAATGTTGCCCATCAGGTTGAGTGGTTCATCATTGTAGGCGTAGAGTCCGAAGTTCTCAAGCAACAGGTGTGAGTCGACGATGCGCACAGGGTCATTGTCGAAGCGCATCCTCACACCATAGGGGATGCTGACGAGGTAGGCAGAGTCAAGATACATCTCACCATCGACCTTCGGGTGGGTGGTTGTACCTTTAATGGTAAGACTGCCTTCGCCGTAGCCGTCGAGACCGATGATCTGGTCGGGTACAAAGCCGTTGGCCAGTGAGAGGGGCAGACGTGTCATCGTGAGAATAGCGTCAATCTTGCTTTCACCGTTTTTCTCCTTTGGCGATTGGAAGGTGCCGCTAAGCAGTCCGAATTCTTCATCGTCAAGCATCAGGCGGGCTTCAACGGCATGGGTGTCATCTTCCTTCTTCAGATAGACAAGTTCTGAAGAAATGTTACCGATAGGAGATCCTTCGTAGGTCATATCCTGAACGGCCATGTCGGATGCCACAGAGATATGTTCGTTCATGTCCTGTAGGATGTGATAGTCACCATTGAGCCTTCCTGTGATACGTGGCAGGTAGGGTATGACGGAAGTGATCTCTCCAAGGTCTATACGGTACAGCGAGAGGGTCAGATCCTGCAGCATCGTGGAGTCCTGATTTTCTGTGTAAAGCTTCAAACCGGTTTTGTCATCGGCGATGAGGTCAACCTTTGCCTGGATCTTCTTGTCGCTGCCCATAAAGACGAAGTTGTCCTTGTTCAGGTTGAACTCTTTATAGCCCAAGGTAGGACGCTCTGGCATCAGCCTGAAACGGATACCGCCGTTTTCCATTTCAGCCGTAGCTCCTATACGCACGCCAAGTCGGTCTTTATTATCGAAATACCGCAGTCCTGCGAGGGCTCCGTGCTCATGGATGTGGCCGTCGACAAGGGCGTTGAACACGAATTGTGGATTCCGCTTGTTGTTACGCACTTGTCCCTGATAGGTTATCCTGTCGCCTTTCTGAGTGAGGTTCAGACGGATGGTGTCGATGCGTATGCTGTCGTAGTTGAGTGAGTAAAGATAGCTGTTGCCGTTGATACCAGTCACGGGCGACGTGGTCATGTCAATCATCAGCTCCTTGAATTCGATGTCACTGGTGCGCAACAGGTTGGCGATGGGGTTGTTACGTCTGCTCTCTACGTGCAGTTTTACGGTTGGCAGGAGTCGTTTGATGGCGGGCTGGTCAATGATTTTCTGCTCATATTGTGCCATGACGGAGTCCATGAGGGCCGTGCTTTGGCTGATGAGCCGTTCATAACCACTGCTACCGTCAAACTTGACGATGAAATCACCGCTTTGGGCTCGTAGGCAGGTGGTGTCAGGGCCGGTCTTGATAAGTATTCCGATATCATCGGGATGATAGGTGCTTTTTTCATCCTGGATGAAGAGGTCGCTGAGGAAACCGCTGACGTAGTGGGTCTGTTTCATATCGGAAGTGACATCGATATGTCCGCAGACTCCAACAGTGAGCGTGTCATTGACCAGACGCAGCCTGAAGAGGTCGGCTCGGGAGATGTCGGCACTGATGGTGGCTTCCAGTTTCTTGGTAGAGAGCAGGGCATCGATGCCGATACTGCCATTCAGCAGTTCGTTGTGTCCTGTGACAGTAGCCTGTGCTCTGCCGTCCCTGAGGTTGGCAATGGCGGTGAGGCCTGATAGATTCCACTGACCATATTGTAGCTGACTGATGGTGGCATCGGCTGTCAGATGGCTGCGGTTGGAGAGGACGTCTGTGCCGTAACCCTTGGCCTTGATAGTGGCTGTCACAGTATAGATGGAGTCTTTCGGCATGAAATGGTGGATGTTCAGGTTGTTGACCATAATGTCGGCATCGTAGCTCATGGCGTCGATGTTGATCTCGCCTTTGGCATTTTGCGGGATGGTGGCTGTACCGTCGAGTCTGATGGTGCCGCTGCTTTCACGGGCTGTTAGGTTAGCGGCGTATTGGGGACCGTTGGCTTTAACCGTCCCGTCGAGGCTGATACCGTTGGGGATGCGGTAGCCGCTCATCACTTTCGGGTCGAGCATGGCAGTCAGGAAACCAAGGTCTTGTGTCTTGGCATTGAGTTTGATATCGGCTTTCAGCTTTCTGAGGTCTGTCACGTTACCTGCAGTTCCGTTGGCAGTGAGGTGGAATGCTGTTGGCAACGAGATATTAAGCCCCGTGAACTCCATCTGCTGTATGTTGCCATTCAACGACCCCTTGATGCTGATGGGGTAGTTAGGATAGCGCTGGATGAACTTCTGGGGCATATCACCGATGAATCGTATCAGGTCTTGCTTGCCAAGTTGTGCATTCAGACGTAGCCGCATCTTACCTGGATCCTTGTCATCGAAGGCATTGAAGTCCATATCTATTTCCGCAGCCAGGTCGGAGTCGGGTGTTTTGAGAATCATGGCGGGTACCTCGATGTGATTCATCGCGGAGTCAAGTTTGAGACCACCCCTCAGGTCTGTGATTTCTAATCCACTTCTCTCTTTGGCAGCCGTCTGACGGATATAGAGGGATGTGGCTGAAGGTGTGTAGCTGATGGAGTCCAGTCCCAGACGGATACCCTCTAGGGCAATGTGGTTGTAGTCGAGACCCTGAATCTCCGGCTCCCAACGGTTGTCATAGGTCAGACGACCGTCAAGCCAGTCAAGACTTCCCACTCGGTAGGTGCTGGTGCCGAGGTCGATGTCGGCTTCATGGGCTACAGCCTGTCCCAGGTAGGTCCCCACGTTGAGGGTGTCGCCTGGCAAGTGAATGGTGAGGGCGGTACGGTAAATACTCAACGAGTCGGCAGCAATCTTCCATTTTACATCTGAGGTGGTTGTATCGGCGGCGGCAGTGTCGCTAAGGGCTATGTCTAATTGGGCATTAGAGAGCCGTCCGCCATTGACTTCTACCGTCTCTCCTTCCAGGTCGATGCCTTTCGAGGAGAGCCATAGTTCCTCCAGTTGACCTTTGATGCGCAAGTCGCTGATGAAACCGTTGGTGTTGAGTTTCGCATGGTTCATCGAGAACTCGTTGATGACCACGCGCTTATCCAGCAAAGGCAGTAGTTGTACGTCGACCACCAGCTTCCGTATATCGGCTATCGTGTCTTTTATTTGTGGTAATGAGTCATTGGCCTTAATGACCCGGAAATCATCGATGCCTAAGTCCAGCGGCCACTCCAGATTGACGTGGCCTACTGTAATATCCATGCGCGTTTTTTCTGAAGCAATGGCAGTCACTTTCTTGACCGCCCAGTTTTGCACGGGTGGCAGATAAAGTAGTACGGCGAGTATGATAAACAGCAGAATGGGCGTGAGCACCGCAATCCCAATCCACTTGAATACCTTCTTCATTTTCTGTTTTATCGATGCAAAAGTACAATAATTATCTGAAAAAACAATCATTCCCGTCATTTTTTGTGGATTATATTTGGATATTTGATAAATAATCCTTATCTTTGTCAACGAAATGACGATGTAATAACTAAAAACTAATTTGGCTTATGAGAAAATTGATCTTGTTGGTTATGATGATGGCGATGGCCATTACATCACAAGCTTTGAATTATGACCTGGCTAGGAGAGAAGCTCTTTTTCTCTCTGACAAGATGGCTTATGAACTGGGCTTGACAGAAGGACAGCTCAATGCTGTCTATGAAATCAATCTCGACTATTTCCTGAGTGTTGGCCGCGAGGATGCCTATGGCATTTGGTGGCGGCAAAGGAACTATGAGATGCAGAATGTACTCACTCCGATTCAGTATGACAACTTTGTACGCCTGAACTATTTTTATCGTCCTATCTCATGGCGCGATGGCCGTTGGCGCTTCAGTATCTACCGACGCTATAATGACCGCGGCTATTACTACCGTGCACGCCCAGATGTCTATATGACTTATCGTGGAGGTCGTCATTTTGGCCCTAACAGACCGGGTGGTGTCCGTCGTGGAGGACCAGGTCCTGAGCGTGGCTTCCGTCAGGGCCCAGGTGTGCGTCGTGATGCCAGAGGACAGATTGCTCCTCCTCGCAGCAACAATCTTCGTGGAACTGCTCCACGTCCCAATGGCAACCTCAGAGGTGGCAATCCTGCTCCCCCACGACAGAATCAGTTCCGTGGAAATGGCCAGTCTCCTCGGCAAGGCCCTCGCACGACGGTAAGTCCCAATGGCACTCGGAGAATGGATACGGGTACGCGTCGTTTGGCACCAAGTGGAAGGGTGACGCGTAATGGTATGGTGCAGCGGGTAGGAGGTACCTCGCGTACTACAGTGACCGTGCGCCCTGATCCTAACCAGCAGCGCCAGACAACAACCAGAAATGGTAACAATAACCGTCAGAACGTGGGTAACAACAACCGTCAGAATATGGGTAATAACAACCGCCAGGCTCCCAACAGAAATGGCAATCCCCAACGGCGAGACAGACGCTGACAAAACAAATCCCTGCAAGACCTGCAGGGATTTTCTATTTCTTGAAGGATTGCCAGAGTTTGTCATCCGGCAAGGGCGCTTCTACGATAATCTGTTCCTTTGATACGGGATGGATGAACTCAATTCTTCTGGCCATCAGTGAGATGCTGCCGTCAGGATTACTGCGGGGAGCCCCGTATTTCAGGTCACCTTTGATAGGATAGCCAGCTGCTGCAAGCTGGCAACGGATCTGGTGGTGGCGGCCTGTCATCAGGTTGACCTCTAAAAGGGTGTAGTTATCGCTTTGGCTGATGACCCTGTATTTGAGAATGGCTTTCTTGGCATTGGGCTTCTCTGTGGTGTAGGCATAGCTCTTGTTCTGCTTCTCATTGCGCACCAGCCAGTTTTCAAGAACTTGCCACTCGCCATCGTCAGAGAGCTTTTCACTGTTCACCATGATCTTTTCACTTCTTTTGACGATTGCCCAATAGGTCTTGTGTACTTCGCCTTCAGCAAACATCTTATTCAAGCGTGTGAGGGCTTTCGAGGTACGGGCAAAAACCACGAGACCGCTGACAGGACGATCCAGGCGATGAACTACGCCAAGGAATACGGCTCCCGGCTTTGCGTACTTCTCCTTGATATAGTCCTTCACAATATCAGAGAGGGGAGTATCGCCAGTCTTATCTCCCTGTACGATCTCCCCGCTCTGTTTATTGACAATGATAATATGGTTGTCCTCGTAAACGACTTCCATAATTATGCATTATGCATTATGAATTGTGCATTAATTACATATTCATGCCGCCATCTACCTGGATGACCTGACCACTGACATAGCTCGACATGTCACTGGCGAGGAAGGTAGCCACGTTGGCGATATCTTCTACCTGTCCGCCACGACGCAGAGGAATCTTGTTCTTCCATTCGTTACGAACTTCTTCAGGCAGCGCTGCCGTCATCGCTGTTTCGATGAAACCTGGGGCGATGGCATTGGCACGGATACCCTTTGGTCCCATCTCCTGACCAATACTCTTGGCGAGGGCAATCAGACCAGCCTTCGATGCGGCATAGTTAGCCTGTCCGGCATTACCGTGAACACCTACCACAGAGGCCATGTTGATGATAGAGCCACCACGCTGGCGCATCATCACAGGTACACAGGCATGGATGAAATTGAATGCTGACTTCAGGTTGACGGCAATCACGGCATCCCACTGCTGCTCTGTCATGCGCAGCATCAGACCATCCTTCGTAATACCGGCATTGTTGACCAGGATATCGATGCTTCCGAACTCTTCTTTCACGGCCTTCACCACTTCCTCTGTCTGAGCGAAGTCAGCAGCATTCGAAGCATAGCTCTTGGCCTTCACACCCTTGGCAGCTATTTCCTTTTCAGTCTCCTCGTTGATCTCGAGGTCGGTGAATGCAATGTTAGCGCCTTCATCGGCGAACTTCAGTGCGATAGCCTTTCCGATACCGCGTGCAGCACCTGTAATCAGCGCTGTCTTACCTTCTAATAATCCCATAATTACTTTGTTTGATTATAATTTATTTTCTTTGAAATTTTCCTAATGCACCATAGACGACCTTGGCCACTTGGGGCTTCGTGTCCTCCTCTTTCATACCGTGCGCAATGCGTCCGTATATATAAGGTACTTCCAGTCCCTTGATACAATAGTGGGTGATGTCGGCCACCAGGTCCACGTTGTCGATGTCGAACTCACCGTCTTCCTTGCCTTCTGTGTACACCTTGCGGAAAAGTTCTATCTCTGCATCGTCAAAGTGCTTACGAACCTTTTCCACCATCCAGATGTTACGGAAGAATTCTGCACGGAGGTTTCCGTTACGCACGACCGTCTCACGGATCATGCTCAGGTGGGTGTATATCAGCTCGATGATCTTGTCCTGAGGACGGATTCTTCGGGCTGCTACTTCGTCGAGCTTGTCGCTCAGACGCTCCAACTCACTCTCGATCACGGCGTAGTAGATCTCCTCCTTCGACTTGAAGTAGGTGTAGAGCGTACGACGACCTTTGCCCGACTGCAATGCGATGTCGTTCATTGTCGTATTCTCCAGACCGTTTTTGGCAAACAGTTGGCGTGCGACGTCTACCAGTCTCTGTCTTGTCTTTGATATGGACATATCTGCTTCCTCCTAAACTTTAAAAATTGCACACAGCAATTACAGTGTGCAAAATTAACGCTTTTCTTTGAAATACGCAAGTATTTTGCTGAAAAAAGTTCATTGGAGACGTAAAAAACAAAAAAATCGCCTAATTATTTGCGTATTTCGAAAAATAGTCGTACCTTTGCACCCGATTTCAAGAAAATGCCTCTTTGGCGTCATAAAAATAACATCGCGGAGTGGAGCAGTTGGTAGCTCGCCAGGCTCATAACCTGGAGGTCGCACGTTCGAATCCTGCCTCCGCAACTACAGAAGCCCGATGCTGATCGGGCTTTTTTCGTGGGCACAAAAAAGAAAGCGCAAGTTCGTCAGAACCTGCGCTTTCTTTGTATAGGTAAGTGAAAACTTTTACTTCATCTGTGCCAAAACCTTCTTGTAGTACCTGTTGGTTGATTTAATTTTGTAGTGTACTCCACCGTTCCAGGTGCGGATAGCCTTTTCAATGCTATTCTCTGGGTTGTAGTACTTCTGAATTAACAGGAACATCTCCTTCGACTTGGCTACGCTATAGCGGTCGGCCATGGTGTATCGCTTCTTACTCTTTTGCTTTTTCAGAATGTCGTTGCAATCCTTCACTAGTATCGGAGTAATCTGCATGGCACCTACTGAGTTTCCACTCACGGCGTTGGGATTTCCTTCGCTTTCTACTTGAATAATCGCATCCATTACTGGATTCCAGTTGACGCCTGCCGTTTTATTGCTCTTGGTTGCTTTGCCTGTTGCAAAAGCATTTGTCGATACCAACATCAGAGCCAGCAGGCTCACACTTACAATCTTAAAAATACTATGCATAATCTCTATACTTTAGGCGACATCTCGTCACGAGAACCGCGTTATCCTTTAGATTTCCTTAGTGGAATTCTCTAATTCCGCTGCAAAGTTACGTAGAATCAGCGAGTTAGCCAAATTCTTTTTGGTTTTTTAAGACTTTTGTGCACGTACACTGATTTAAGTCAAGAACTGTAAAATGTGAAAAAGTGGAGAATTTTCATTCCAAATCGACCACTGTGATGCCTGCTCCGCCGAACTGTACATGCTCGTCGCGGAAGTGGCTCACGTTGGGAATAGTGGCCAGATATTGACGGATAATTTGGCGCAGGATCCCCGTTCCTGTACCATGTAATATACGTACGCGCGAGACACCTACCAAGATGGCGTCGTCGATGAAGTAGGTGACGGCATTGATGGCTTCGTCGCCTCGCATGCCACGTACGTCGATGTCCTGCTTGAAGTTAGCCTTGCGGGTGTCGATGACATTGCGGGTGTCCTTCGAGGCATTGCCATAGGCACCTGCGATGTTAGCATTGCGCTCCTCGGTTTTCGAGACCTGTTGCACGGGAGCCTCTGCATGCTCCAGTCGCTCGGCACGCATCTTGGTCTTCATGCCGCCGAAGATGACGGTGGCCATCTTGCCGTCAATACTCTCGATGGTACCGATGGAAGTGAGGCCCTTGATCCTCACCGTGTCGCCTGGACTCATAGGGGCCTGGCTTTCCTGTATTGTGGCTTGCGACGACACAGAGGTGCCTGACCCCTTTGTGTCCTTCTTCGCAGCCTTCTCGGCCTTGCGCTTCTCACGGCGCTCCTTGCGCTCCTGCAGCTGACGGATCTTCTTGGCGATGACCTCATCGTTGGCACGTGTGTCGATGTCGCTGAGCTCCTCCTTGAAGGCGTTCAACTCCTCGCGCACCTTGCGGGCACGCTCCTTTTCTGCCTGGCTTTCACGGATCTCACGGATGGCATTCTCTATCTTCTTGTTGCTCTCGCGCAGCAGCTCCTCTGCTTCCTCCTTTGCCTTGCGCAGGATTTCCTTGCGCTGTCGCTCTATCTCCGAGAGCTCGTCCTCGTAACGGGTGAGCTTGTGCTCCAGCGACTTCTCGTGCTGGTGGATGGTTTGGCGCTTGCCTTCCCAGTAACGCTTGTCGCGCACGATGTCCTGCAGGTATTTGTCGCTCTGGATATAGTCGGAGCCCACGATGTCAGAAGCATCTTTGATCACTTCCTCCGGAATACCCGTCTGACGGGCAATCTCGATGGCGAACGAAGAACCTGGCTGACCTATTGACAACTGGAACAGCGCCTGCATCTGGTTGCGGTCGTAGAGCATCGCACCGTTCACCACCCCAGGATGATCCTCAGCGAAATGCTTCAGATTCTGGTAATGGGTGGTGATGACGCCGAAGGTCTTCTTCTGCCAGAACTGTTTCAGCACAGCCTCTGCGATGGCACCACCGATGGTAGGTTCCGTGCCGCCGCCGAACTCGTCGATGAGCAACAGCGTCCTTTCGTTGGCCTGTTTCATCATGTTCTTCATGTTCAGCAGATGGCTCGAATAGGTCGAGAGGTCGTTCTCGATGCTCTGTTCGTCGCCGATGTCGATCATGATGGCGTCGAAGATACCCGTCTCAGAACGGTCACCCACAGGAATGCTCAGACCGCATTGCAGCATATACTGTAGCAGTCCGACGGTCTTCAGACACACCGACTTTCCGCCTGCATTGGGACCACTGATGATCAGAAGCCTCCCCTCTTTCCCTTCCAAAGAGAGGGGATGAGTTGATTCGCTCTGTTCTCCCCTCCTTTTGGAGGGGTCGGGGGAGGCTTTAAGGGTGATATCCAGCGGCACAACCTTCTTCCCCTGCTTCTCTAGCGAGAGCTGCAGCAGAGGGTGGATGGCCTGTCTCCAATCGATGAGCGGTTGGCCATTCACGATGGGCTCAAAGCCCTTCGTCTGCCGCGCCCATTCAGCCTTCGCGTATATCAGGTCGATAACGGCCAGGAACTGGTAGGATTCCAGAATCTCTTTCACGTGGGGACGCACCTCGTCGGTAAACACCGTCAGGATACGGATGATCTCACGCCGCTCCTCTGCCTCCAGCTGGCGCACCTTGTTGTTGGCCTCCACCACCTCTGCGGGCTCGATGAAGACCGTCTTTCCTGTGGCTGATTCGTCGTGGACGATGCCGTTGATGCGCTTCTTCAGTCCTGGCGCAATGGGAATCACGAGGCGTCCGTCACGTATGGTCGGAGTCACATCCTTGTCCACGAGGCCGTCTTTCTGTGCAGCGTGTAATATAGTATATAAGGTACGCGAGATGCCGCCGGAGGTCTTTTCCAACTCATGTCTGATGCTGGCGAGCGTCATTGTGGCCGAGTCCTTGATTTTGCCGAACTTGTCGAGTATCGAGTCGATGCGGCGCAGCATGGCAGGGAACGTCACTACACCCTCTGTCAGACGGTGCAGGGCAGGGTAGGGGTACGAGGGTTCCAATCCCTCTCTCTCCGCATTCTCGCTACGGTTCAGGTATCTTACTATCTGGTTGATAGTGTCCAGCGAGCGCCGTAGGTCCCACACCTCGTCCTCCTCCAGGTGAGTCCCCTCCAAACGGATGCGGGTGATGGCCTCGCGAACGTCGAAGAAATACTGCATGGGGAAGTCGTCAGCCTCCTCCTGCAAACGACGGAATTCGCGTAGTTGCTCTTGCCATTCGTTGACCTCGGCAATGTCTGTGGAGAAGGCCATTTCGTCCACCTTCTCCTTGCCCAGCGTACTGAGGCAGCGCTCTTTCAACAGCCTCCGTATCTCGTCGAATCCAAGCTTATGCTCAAAGTTGTTCGGATAAATCACGCTGCAAAGGTACAAAGAAATTGACCATTAACCATTGAATATTGACCATTATTTTGAATTCCTTTGTTAAAAAACATTAATCGGCTTAAATTTTCAATGGTCAATGGTCAATGTTCAATGGAAAAGTTGTACCTTTGCACCCGCTTTTCGAGACAGATGAGCACTGGAGAGATGGTAGAGTGGTCGATTACAGTAGTCTTGAAAACTACCGTACCGAGAGGTACCGGGGGTTCGAATCCCTCTCTCTCCGCAAAATAGCACAAATGGGAACCTTACGGGTTCCCATTTTTAGTATCTGATTACCAGTACCTTATTAGTTTAACCCGCTGAAAGCGAGGCTAATAAGGGGATGGACACCGCTGAAAATGCATACGGCATCATGGTTGGTCTTACGACATCATAAAGCCTAAATGTATTACAGGATGTATTACAA
>Ga0310690_10008568_pt1 | contig 12951 bp, 6 predicted proteins | sample AusTroGonzalo_MG_2_FD_207661 | JGI IMG/M metagenome (GOLD analysis project Ga0310690, IMG submission 207661) | Bovine rumen microbial communities from tropical cattle in Woodstock, Queensland, Australia - Gonzalo_04 (v2) (version 2) | ecosystem: Host-associated > Mammals > Digestive system >... | reverse complement strand
ATCCATGCCCTTGTGCTCACGAGCCAAATCCAAGAGGAATTTCCACTTGTCATCCGGATCAGTGAACGAAGCAAACTTAGCCCTAATTTTTTCTTGACGATCAACAATACTTTCTGACATATTTATATCAATGCAAAAAAGAACGCATTTTCCAAATTAACGACGGGCAAGACCACAGTACCGCCCAAAAGATTCTAAACAGAGTCTGCTTTTCGCGCGGGAGTTTCGAAAGGCTCTTAGCCGCCTTATCGAACTGTTCATCCCTAACCTTTGCAAAACCGGACTTCGCTTTTGCAATCTGCAAATGGGACTTGCCCAAAGCAAGCATCCAGCGATCAAGGACAGAAGCTTCAATACGGGTTCGAACGTCATCATCCGTAGCCTTCAACCACTCATTGACAGCTTCGGCAGTAATCTTTCCGCTAAGGAGCGCTTCGACAATGCCCGAACGGCTCATCGGATTCACGCAGCTCGCCGCATCGCCCGCCTTAAAGAGGCCGCACTTGGCAAGAGGCTTATTTGACTGCCCACAGGCAATCATTCCACCATAAATCGCCTTAATTTTGGCATTCGGGTAATGCGTTGCAATAAAGTGTTTGAGCTTTTCACGCAAAGGCATTTCGGGCTTCACGTCCTTAGAAAGCACAAAGCCAACGTTCACTTCCTTGCCATCGCGTGGGAAAATCCAGCCATAACCGCCCGGGAATTCACTTCCGTAAAGCAAGTCGATATGGTCGCGATCGTGTTCAATTCCTTCTGCAACAGCAAAAATTCCCGGTTCCAGGTCCGTATCGCCCGATTCTATCCCTTCCAGGCAAGCGATCCCGCGCGTAAGTCTGCAACCAGGGCCACTAGCGTCAATAAACGCTTCTGCCGAAAGCGAAATTTTCTCTTCGCCCACCTGAACGTTCAAATTCCAGCCATTATCGCTTTTTTCGATACTCTTGACAAGCGCATCGAAACGGCATTCCACGCCCACTTCGACGCAAGCATCGGCAATGGCATGATGGAACTTCGAACGGTCAAGCAAACGGCCGCAATCCTTGCTGTAAAATTCAGCCTTGTAACCCTTAGGCGATGTAAAATAGATTCCCGAAAGGCTTCCGCGCACCCAGGATTCGTCAATAGGCCACAAATCGTTCAAACGATGAGTCGATACAGCCTCGGCGCAAAAAATAGGCTCTTTCCAAGGCTCCTTTTTATCCAAAAGAAGGATTCGTCCGGCACTGCCCGTCAATTTTCCAAGCTGGTAGGCAGCCATAAGACCGGCCGGACCTGCACCGCAGATCACCGCTTTGTAAGAATTTGAACGAAAACAAGTCATTTCAACGTAAAATTAGTATTTATTTGGTCAGTTTTTATTTTTAGTTGTTAGTTTTGCAATTTTTTTAGTTATTTTAGGGCTATCCGTTATTTGATTTACTTTTTTCATAAAGGGAATTTGATTATGAATATGAAGAACGTCTATAAATTTGGTCTCTGCCTCCTTAGTGCACTCGCGCTCAACGTGTCTGCACAGGACTTCAGAGGTAAAGACCTGAACACTTCCTTCCGCGACAAGCGTATTGACAACTTCCAGTTCCAGAAGGCAAGAGCAATCAAGGGCGTTACGGACTTCCAGCGCTCCGCCGGTGACGCCCCGAACTTCGAAGAAGCAAACCTCCCCGAAGTTTCTTTCCGCAACGCCGTGATTAGCAAGGCAAACTTCGAAAAGGCAAACCTCAAGGGCGCAACGATTAGCGGTGCAGACATCCGTTCTGCAAACTTTGAAGGAGCAAACCTTGAAGGCGCAAACCTCTATCGTGCAACGCTTCTCGATAGCAAATTCCCGAAGGCAAACCTCAAGAACGCCCGCCTCGACGCTATGAAGGTCTCTGACGAATGCGACTTCAGCAAGGCAGACCTCTCTCAGGCTTCAGTGATGGACATGGACCTCACACGTGCGGACTTCAGCAAGGCAAACCTCACCAATACGAACTTCTCTCGTTCCTTGATGGCAAACAGCGACCTCCGCAAGACCACCATGGACAAGACGGACTTCACGGCTTGCAACCTCATCGCCGCAAACTTCTCCGATGTGAAGCTCAACAACGTGAACTTCGCCAAGGCCGGTCTTTCCCAGGCTGACTTCGACGGTGCAGTCTTCAACAATGTGAACCTCCAGGAAGCAGATCTTTCCTTGACCACATTCAATGACGTGGACCTCTCCAGAACCCAGCTCCAGAAGGCCAAGTTCGCCCAGTCCAAGGTCAAGAACATGAAGTTCAACGGCCAGGACTTGAACGGCGTCGTCTTCGACAAGGGCGAAGTTTCCAAGAGTTCTTTCGACAAGACCAAGCTCAACAAGGCTTCCTTCTTTGACGCAAGCGTCAGCAAGAACGTGTTCAACTATGCAGAACTCATGAAGGCTGTCTTTGACGGTGCCTACGTTTTCAAGGACATCTTCGATAACGCAGACCTCACCAAGGCAAACTTTGCAAACTCCACCATCGAACGCTCTGCATTCAACGGTTCTCAGCTTTCTGGTGCAAACTTCTCTGGTGCTAAGCTCATCAAGGTCACCTTCACCAACGCCAAGATGGAAGGTGTCAAGATCGACGCCGACACCAAGATGGAAGACGTGGACTTCTCCGGTGCTGACCTGACCGGTGCAAAGATTGAAAAGTTCACCGCCAAGCGCGTTCTTTACAACGAAAGAACCAAGTTCCCCAGCGGTTTCGATCCGCGCGCCTTCGGTTTCTCCAAGCCGGGTGAAAAGCGCAAGTAAGCCTATTTGAATAACGGAAACGAGGGACGCTCACAAGAGCGCCCCTTTTTGTTTTTTAGTCATTGGTCGTTGGTCATTAGTCGTTGGTCATTAATCATTGGTCAATAGTCATTAGCATGCATTACGAATAGCAACTGGATCCTATCGTCTTCGACTCTAAGATGACACGCCCCAACCACAAGACATTACTGGTTCCTTCGCGTTGCTCAGGATGACGCAGCAAGCATTCCACTTCCTACTGCCTACTTCCTACTGTCTACTAACTCCTACTTCTTATCCATGAGCCAACTTATAGCTTCAGCAAGCGAATGTACCCGCACAACTTTCATTGTCCCCATATTCTCCGAAAGCTTGCAGCTTGCCGGCACAACAGCTTCAGTCATCCCCAATCGGCTCGCTTCTTTTAGTCTCTGGTCCAAGAGGCTAACACCACGGACCTCTCCAGACAGTCCAAGTTCGCCAATAGCAATAGTCTGTCGCGAAAGCGGGATTCCCAAGTGATTGCTCGCAACCGCTAATGCAAGCGCCAAATCCGAAGAGGCGTCATTCACCTTCATTCCTCCGGCGATACTCGCAAACACGTCCGAAGCGCCAATCGTCACACCGCCGAATTTTTCCAAAAGCGCAAGGATAATCGTAAGGCGCTTCGGGTCAATCCCTGCCGCCACACGCTGCGGCACAGCAAAATTCGTCTGGTTCACAAGAGCCTGCGTTTCAAACAGGAGCGCCCGCGAACCTTCCATAGTGCAGCAGACGGCACTCCCCGGTGTCGGCGGAACGCCCTCCTGCAAAAAGACCTTGCTCGGATTGAGCACAGGGTTCAGCCCGTGACTCGTCATCTCAAAAACGCCTATTTCATCGGTCGCTCCAAAGCGGTTCTTTATCGTACGCAAAAGCCTGTACTGGTGATTCCGGTCGCCCTCAAAATAAACAACCGTATCGACCATATGCTCCAAAATTCTTGGCCCTGCAATCTGGCCATCCTTCGTCACATGCCCAATGAGAATCGTAATGCAACCGGAATTTTTCGCAAAGACCATCAAGTCTAGCGTACATTCACGCAGCTGCGTCGCACACCCGGGCGTCCCAGCAAGATCGCTCTTGTAGACCGTTTGGATAGAATCTATTACAAGCACCTGAGGCTTGACCTCTTTTGCCTGCTCCAAGATCTTTTCAAGATTCGTCTCGCAAAGGAGCATCATGTCGCTTCCAGAAACATTCAAACGTTCACTGCGGAGCTTCACCTGGCAAGCGCTTTCTTCGCCGCTTACATACAGAGCCTTGACTCCAGCAGCATTCATGGTCGCAAGAGTCGTAAGCACAAGTGTAGACTTGCCTATTCCAGGATCTCCACCAATCAGCACTAAGCTCCCGGGAGCAAAACCACCCCCAAGCACACGGTCAAATTCCGAATTCGCCGTACTCAAACGACGCGTATCTTCCGTCGCGACATCCTTGAGCAAAACCACCTTGTGGACTGGACCACCAAGCCCACGCCCTGAACGCCCTGATCCTTCAGCAATCCGTTCAACGACATGCTCCTTCAGCGAACTCCACGCTCCACAAAACGGGCACTTGCCTGCCCACTTCGGCGTCGTATTGCCACATTCCGTACACAGATATTCAATTTCTTTTTTAGACTTGTTCACTGCCACCATGAGCACTAATATAACAAAAGCAGAATGTCAAAAGGTGACATTCTGCAAAATAGTGTTCAAAAAAGCAGGTTTGTTGTCTTTTTTCCCGTTTTTTACTTGATGGAAAACCTCTTGAACTGGCCCGCAGTATAAAGCAGATAGGAACCAGAAGAATTCATAGTCACATCAATTGAGCCAGCAACAGCATAGCCGCTATGAACAAGGCTTCCCTGCATATTGAATATTGCATATTTTTCGCTTCGAGACACCCCCGAAACATGCAAAGTTTTTCCAAAAACATCTATATGGATGCTCCGATATACAATGGAGGGTATGTCTTGCTTTTTCATTGAGCTTGAAGATTTCTTCGTACTGGACGACGAATTGCCAGCACTTGAAGAAGACTTCGCAGAGCTAGATGAAGTTTTCGTTGTGCTAGACGACGATTTTGCAGAACTTGATGAAACATGAGTGACACTAGCACTTGATTGATTTTGCGAACTGGACAACAACACCTCAGATGAGCTTGAAGACTCTTCTTCTGACGAACTGGACAACGGTTCTTCTGAAGAACTTGAAAGAACTGCTTCTTCCGAGGAACTTGATTCAGGCGCTTCCAATGAACTTGAAGAGAACTCCGACGAACTTGACACATTTTCTTCAGAAGAACTGGATTCTTCCAAAGAACTGGAACTGATCAATTCCTCTATCGAACTAGAAGATTCATCAATTTCTGAAGAACTTGAAAGCAGCAAAACTTCAGACGAGCTTGAAGACTCTTCTCCTGACGAACTGGACAACGGTTCTTCTGAAGAGCTTGAAAGAACTGCTTCTTCCGAGGAACTTGATTCAGGCGCTTCCAACGAACTCGAAGAGAACTCCGACGAACTTGAAAGGTTTTCTTCAGAAGAACTAGATGAGACTTCTATTTCCAAAGAATCGAAGACAGCGTAATATTTCGCATCGGCCTTCGCAGGCAAAACAGTCTTATCCCACCCCTTGAACGAGTAAGAATACTTTTCTGTTGGATCTCGCAGCGGGGTTCCTTCATACACGTACGTTTTGCCATACTGCACACTCTGCGATTCAATCAACGTAGAATCCCAATTAAAGAAGGAGATATCATAAAAAACATTGCTCATGTCCTTGAACTTTGCCGAGACAGTCTCGTTCTGCGTAAATACGCTAGAAGCACTGACTTGTGTACCGCTACTTGTAAACCAGCCTTCAAAAACATAATTTTCAGCCGCCGCAGGCTCTGCCGGGAACGAGACTTGCCCCTTGGCATTGGAATATTGAGTGGACAAAGTCGTGCTACCATTCTTAAAAACAATTTTATTCGTCTTTTTATCGCTGAGCATTGCCACATAAGCATAGCTTCCATTAATAGTCCAGACTCCGTTACTAGAAGTTTTGGTGCAGCAAAGCATATTCATGTCGTAAGCAAAAGAACCCGCTTTCATTTGAGTCGTGGTTCGTCCTTCAACCTTTTTTCCTATCGATCCGTTATTCTTGCCGACGGCACTTTTGTTAGCCAATACTGTTTTATCATAAATGACGCAATCACCAACTTTTCCAGAGTTTACAGCTACAGCACCACCTACATAATAATCACCGCTAACGCTTCCTTTTACTTTACCCGTACTTAAGGCATCCCAAAGTTTGGCACCATTATTACTCATACCAACGAGACCACCGGCATAAGCATATCCATAATCTGTAGTAGATCCTGTAGATCTCGCCGAAGATTGCCCGACAACTTCACCGTGGTTGCTCACATGCTTGATTTCACCATCGTTCGTTCCGCTTATTCCCCCAGCATATGACGCGGCCATTCCGTTATTAGCGGTCATTTGAGCACCAACCCAGGCATAATTGACACTGTTCCAAATAAGTTTTTCATTAACAGCAGCAATGCCTCCTGCATATCCGTAAAGCAGAGTCATATTATTTGAAGTCACGCTAGCCTTGGCACTAATAGAGGTTCTATTGAAGCAGTAGCGAATTTCGCCCTTATTTTCACCAACAATACCACCAGCATAAAGATACGCCGTTCCAGAACTTACTGTACTCGTCACCTTGACACTGTTGTTACCGACATTGTAAATTGTTCCGTAATTATGAGCCGCCACGGCCCCCGCATATTCAGAACTTGTAACAGAACCCACATTTAGGCGCAAATTTTTCACCGCGCCACTGCTACCGACATATCCAAACAAACCGACATTAGAGCCGCTAGCCTTAAGGCCATAGACAACCTTTCCGTTTCCCTCGAAAATACCATTGAAAGGCTTGCTACTTGAACCAATCGGAGTCCAGTTGGTACCACAAGTTTTCTTTTCATCGGCTCCCAAAACAATATTCGCCGAAAGCACAGCATTTATCGTATTTTTTCCGCCATTCACCGTCGCAGCAAACCACGCCAAGTGATTCGGAGTGGAAATCGAATAGTAGCTTTTGCCATTGATTGTAGTCGTTCCTGGCTGAGTCTTGCCCCCAGTCCATGCAGCGAATGTTTGAGTAAAAAACGAAAAAACGAGTAAAAAAACGAGGGCCTTATTTTTCATGGACGCAAATGTAAATATTTCGTAAGTAAAATTCAAGATTTATATCTTTGAGAATTATCACACTCTATCGTCCCATATATTCCAAATTACTCGCATTCCCCCCTTTAAGACCTCAAAAATATATATCTTAGCAACAGTGTATAGCTTGAGGTGGACAAAATGAAACTGAACCTTTCATTGCAAGTAGCTTCCGAAGACGACAAAAACGTTTTCAGAAGTTTTGCAAAAGAGAATCCCCTGATGTGGGATACCAGCATATCGGTCAATGCACCTGCCAACGACTCATTTGAAATTCTGCTAACCGACAATGCAAACGAAGCCATCAACGCTGTACAGAACAAGCGCCCCCAAAGCGAAGTCATTTATATCGGCGACATGTCCGAGGTGCAAAACGTTTACGCATCACTTCTGGACGTCTGGCCAAAAATTGAATCAAGCTCCATCCGCAAGACGCGCGTAGAAAAATTGCTCCAGAATTTGCAGACCCGCTTTGACGCCTATCATTACCAGAATCTACTCACAACAGCTATTGACAGCGTCCCAGACCTCGTGTGGTTCAAAGATAAAATCGGCGCCCATATGATGGTCAACCAAGAATTTTGTAACACAGTCCATAAGACCAAGGAAAACATCCGAGGCCGTGGGCACTATTACATTTGGGACATCTCCGAAGAAGAATACAAGAAGGGCGAATACGTCTGCATGGAATCCGAAGAAGAGACCATGTCATCAGGTCATACCTGCATTTTTGACGAACCGCTCAAGACAAGCGAAGGCATGAAGCAGCTCAAGACCTACAAGACTCCGCTTTACGACATGTTTGGAAATATTGAAGGAACCGTAGGCATCGCAAAAGACGTCACGGACTTTGGCAACATGGGTCTTGAACTTTCCATCCTCGTGGAAAACATCCCCTTCCCACTCATTCTCTGCGATGTGAACTGGAAGGTCCTCAAGATGAACGATTCTTTCAAGAAGCTCGTCGGAATGGGCGATACGCCCATTGAACAGTTTTCTTATAAGGAATGGCTGCAGAAAAGCAAGACGCCCATTAACGAGGAAAAACAAAAAACAGGCCGTACATCCAAAGAACGCGAATTTGAAATGAACATCGGCGGAGAGAGCCGTTATTTCAAAATCATTGAACAAGAGATCATCGACTACTTCCAAAATGTCTCCGGCTATTTCGTCATTCTAAACGACATTACCGTTGCAAAAGAATACGAAAAGATGATTCTTTCCGAAGCAAACACCGATGCACTCACGGGGCTTTACAACCGTCGCTATTTTGAAGACTTCATCAACAACAACGTCCATAAGCCCATGACACTCATTTACATGGACCTGGACAGGTTCAAGGAAATCAACGACAACTTTGGTCACAAGCGAGGTGACCAGATTTTGAAGGGCTCAGCAAATTTCATTCAAGAAGTATTCCACGACGGGCTTGTCGCCCGCTGGGGTGGTGACGAATTCACGGTCATCATGGAAAAATCCATCAGCGATGATGAAATAAAAAAACGCTGTGAAGATTTGAACAAGAAAATCTGCACGCTCATCCGCGCAAGCGACTTGCAAATTTCTATCAGCTATGGAATTTCAAAAACAAACGGCACACGCAATACCGACGAAATCCTGCGCGAAGCCGACAAGCGCATGTACGAAAACAAGCGCGCAAAGCACAAATAAAAAAGGGGGCCTCGCCCCTTTTTTATTTATCGATCATATTCGAGATATCCGATATGGTTACAATGTACTTTTGAGAGCCGCCATAGAGCACACGCCCTCTGACAAGCTTCACCTGACCATTTTCTAGCTTCAACGTTTTTCCATAGGCGTCACCGGTCGCCGTATACCTCTTTGCGCGTTCCAGGAACTCTTCTGGAGAGCAAAGGGGGATCTGGAAAAGCTTACAAATGTTATCGATGGAATCCGTAATGGTCCTCTGTACATACATAGGCTTTCCATCAACACACGAAAGGCTCAGGATTCTATCGTAATTACCATCGATATAAACAATCTGATCGTACAGATTCAAAACTACGGCATCAGTCAATTCCTTATAGGCTTCAACGTCTGTATCGTTTTCATTCTGCAATTTTAGAATAACATCACCCGTATCAGGATCAGCCATCATGTCAAACGTAGACTTGATGGAGAACCATCCATTCTTAAAATTGTAACTCAAGTTGAGCGGAGGAACGGCATGTTTGTTCACATAATCGAGAATCAGCTTTTCACGAGTGTAATCCGAAACTTTTTGGACATTTACGCTATCCTTTGACATCAGCCCAGTCAAATAGTTGAAATGGGTATCGTAAGTGTAGTTGTTGGCAAATCCCTCCGGAATGTACGTAATGCCTTCCATTCTGAGTACAGGGGAATTCTTCGTAAGATTCCAGAACAAGAATGCCTTATACCCCGGCTCATACGACTTGGTATGGGTCGCTTCGCCCGACGCCATGAACAACTTAAACGCATTTTTGCGGCCAAAGTAATTTTTGAGAGCCATATCGTCTTCAGAGACGAAAACCGACAAAATGCGTCCATAAGGCGTATCTCTAAAGAAACGGCCCACATGGTAAATACGCTTGACGAGTCCATTCTTGGTCTTGATACGATAGGTCGTCTGCGAAGGAAGTGAACTTCCGCTACGGAAAAGCGTTTCAAGTTTTTCATCGACTTGCGCATAATCTTCAGGGAGCACGGCTCCTTCAAATTTATGTCCTGTCAAGCTACGGAAATCATCTACGTTGTCGCAATCAAAAATTTCAAGCGCGCGGCCGTTCACATAGAGAATTTCGCCACTGATCGCTTCCAAAAGAATCACGCCACCCGGAACATACTCCATGTAGTTCAACGCAAGCTGGTGGAGTAGCTCAGTATTCTTGATAGCACCATCGATCTTCGACCTGATTTGTTCCTTATTGGTAATCGGCGTATGAATGAACTGATAAGCCCCTAAGCGAAGACCTTCCTTGGCAAGTTCCATATTGTCCGTCATCACGATAAACGGGATCTGGAACTCTCTTTTTTCGCTTCTGAACTTTTGGAGAATCTTGAAGCCATCAACTTTCGGAAGAGCCGCGTCAACCAAAGCAAGTGAAATCTTATTTCCGTATTCCAGCATGACATTCAAGACTTGCTCACCGTCATTTGCGAGCAAGACATTGTAATCCGGCTTTAAAATTTCTTCCAAAAACGCACGATTCTGCTCGCTGACCGTCGCCACCAAAATCGTCTTCGCATCGCCAGGGAACTTTGCCATTTTTTGAACGCCAGAGCCACTTTCTACAGCGCTCACATGCGTATTGCAGAACGTCATGTCATAGATGTGGCAACCGTTTATATCGGCAATGAGCCTACCGCTCAAGAACACATATGTCCCATGGGATGCATAAGTCGTCTGCAAAGGAGCCTTATAAGCCGCCTGTTCAACTTCACGGAGTTTACCATAAACCGGATTTTCAGGATCGTTGCAGGCTTTTTCAACATCTTTAAAGCAAGCAAAGCCTAGACTCTGAAGTTGTTCTTCATACTGCTGGTTCACAAACAGGAATTTGAACGTTCCATTCTCAAAAGACATGATGGCCTTGGGAGAATCGACCAGGTAGTCAAGGCGTCCAAGTCTTGAATACACAAGACGCGCCTTCGGGTCTTCAATGGGCATGCCTATTTCGGCCATGTGCTTAAGAGTCTCTTTTAGAGGCAACGGCTTTCCATAGTAGTAGCCTTGGACTTTTTCGCAACCGATGCCCTTCAGAAATTCCATCTGTTCCTTCGTTTCGACACCTTCGGCAAGAGTCTTTAACCCAAGATTTTTCGCCATACGAACTGTAGATCGAATGATGGTGCGCGAAGTCTCATTAAAGTTCGCGAGGAACGCCATATCGATTTTCAGCTCATCAAACTTGTAATCCTTGAGCGTGTTTAACGAAGAGTATCCGCTTCCAAAGTCATCCATCCAGACTTCATAGCCGGCAAGGCGGAATCGCTCGATTTCGTTTCGGACATAAGAATCCGAAGCCATGATGCTTTCCGTAATTTCGACGCGAATATAGTCACGTTCAATGTTATACTTTTTAAGCGCCTGTTCAACAACTTTGAAAATGTCACAGCCAATAAAGTCCAAACGAGACAAATTGAACGATACCGGAACGACCTGGTTTCCGCTATCCAATTCATCTCGCATTTCCTTACAGACAATATTGATAATCTGACTATCCAACTTATGGATTTGACAAGATTCTTCAAGAGCTCCAATAAAGACAGCCGGGTTCAAGAAGCCATACTGAGGGTCAATCCAGCGAGCCAGAGCTTCCATACCACAGAACGTTTCCGTAATGGTACGGACGACCGGCTGATAGTAAACCTTGATGTAACCCTTTTCAATGGCCTCGTCAATGTGGTTTACGACATAGTTCTGCAAGAAAAGCGCCTTGCGCAAATCCTCATCGTAATAACGAATGAAGCTGTCGCCCGAAAACTTTTTGACTTTACATGCAATTTTCGCCTTTTCGCAGGCATTGAGCATCTCGTCAAATTCATCGATCTTGCAAATACCAATATTGATATCCATAGAGATCTTTGAAACGGAGCTTTTAACAAACTTGCGGACTTCATTCAGCTTGCCCTCGACATTTACCATATCCGCAACAATCGTAAAATGGTCGTTTACCTGGCGACAAATCAAATTCTTTGGGAAAAGCTTCTTGAGGTTCGCTGCAAAATGAAGCAGGAACTCGTTTCCCTTGTCATAACCATTTGCATTATTGTAAAGCTTCATTCCAACGATATCAAAGTAGATGACCGAAGGGATTCCACCGCAATTTCTGATGCTATCCGCATAGCTTTCGCCGCGCATACGGCAATATTCCATATTCGGAAGTCCCGTCAAAGGATCAAAGTAGCGATCCGTTCTTTCGCTTATCCGATGGAAAATAGCATCCCTGCCATGCCACTTGATTCTGCTAGCCTTTAAGATAAGGTCTCCGCCTGTACGCGAATTCGGCACAAGGACTTCACCTTTCTCAAGAACTTCATCCAAAGTAATCAGTTGAGGTTCTTTAGGGTCAAAAAAATACTCTTCAAATGTAATTCCAGAATTAAAGGCTTTTACGGGTTTCCAGATTTTATCAATCGACGCACTAAGCATATAGATTTCATGCGTTTTCGCATCGACAATGATGAAAGGCTCAACGGAATCGTTGTTCAGGAACTCAATAAGGCTTTTATCAAATTCTAGGCGTTTTTCCTTATTCTTTTCTAGCGCTTCAGTCACATCATCATAAACAACGATGGTATATTCCGTTTTATCTTCAAAAAAGCGGTGATACCCCACGGCATGAATCGTACGATACTCGTCTTTCCCATAAAGTTTTTGGCGATAGACAACCTCGTAACGGCCATCCCTGGATTTTGCAAACTCCTTGGCCTTATTCGCCACAAAAACAATATCTTCGCGGTGGACATCCCTATACATGTCCGTATCCAGGAATTTCACCAAATCTTCACGCGTACAGCCTGGAGTCTGCCAGCGAACAAGTCCATTAGAAACAAGGATAGTCCTAATACGCCCATCAATAAATTGATAGACAGCAAGCGGGATTTCGGAATTTTCCAATTCCTTTCGCGTCCCCTCAGGAAATATATTCGTATCTCGTTTCAACATAACCACACGCCTCAGTTACAGAGGAATAGGCGTTAAAACCAAATCCCATAACGCCCCATTACACTGCTCCCTCTGGATCTAAAGATAATTTCTAATGTTTAAAATAATTTATTATTTTAACGATTGCAAGTTTTTTACAAGTTTTTTGTAATACTTTTTATATGCATGTGTGACGTGCAACACTTTACTATCACTTCAAAACAAAAAGTGACCCACCGGCGTAGCCGGTGGTTCTTCATATGCGGGCCCTGCCCTAGAATACTAGCCACGCGTCACGTCGCGTTGCACGAATTAGCACCTGCATGATGT
>Ga0310690_10008567_pt1 | contig 12951 bp, 12 predicted proteins | sample AusTroGonzalo_MG_2_FD_207661 | JGI IMG/M metagenome (GOLD analysis project Ga0310690, IMG submission 207661) | Bovine rumen microbial communities from tropical cattle in Woodstock, Queensland, Australia - Gonzalo_04 (v2) (version 2) | ecosystem: Host-associated > Mammals > Digestive system >... | reverse complement strand
TCTTAAAACAGGAACTCTGACACAAGTTGCACTTACTTTTATTCCTCTATCACCCATAATTTTCATTGTTTCGTTTGTCATTTTCATTTCTTCTTTAGTATATCCGTTCTCTTCAAAAACATCAATGTGAGGAATTAAATTAAATGCTATTTGATAAGGAAACTTTTCCAAAGGAGGAATTTGTTCGCCTTTACCGAGTGCTTTTGTTTGATTTTCCAAATCGTGAATTCCTTTTGATCCTGCACCCGAAACTGCCTGATAAGTTGAAACTATTACTCTTTTAATTTTTGCATAGTCGTGCAACGGTTTTAATGCAACAACCATCTGAATTGTCGAGCAGTTAGGGTTTGCAATAATTTTTTTATCTTTGCTTAAATCGTTCGGATTAACTTCCGGAACAACGAGAGGACAATTGTCGTCCATTCTCCAAGCACTTGAATTATCTACAACAAAGCAACCTTCTTTTGCAAACGAAGGTGCAAATTCTTTTGAGGTTCCCCCACCTGCACTAAACAAAGCCAAGTCCAAACCTTTACCGCTATCATGTGTTAAAAGTTCAACGGGTATATCTTGCCCTTTAAACTTTAATTTCTTACCTATGCTTCTTTGTGATGCCAAAAGTTTTATCGATTCAACGGGAAAATTTCTGTTTTCCAACATTTTTATCATTTCATTACCGACTACACCTGTAGCTCCTACAACTGCAACCTTATACTTTTTCATTTTATATTTCTCCTTACCAAACAATAATAAAAATAATCTTTTAAAATTTTCTTTTGAAACACTTAAAACGGCAATTTATAATTTAGAATTTACAATTTATAATTAACGACATATTAACCTTTAAAAATATTTTTCTTTTTGAAAGTGCCTAAACTACAATTTAAAATTTATAATTTACAATTTATAATTAACTGCAAATACTTTTAAAATTTTCTTTTGAAGCACGACTTGTCGCCGCTTATGAATGTAGAAAAATTTAGAGTAAAAAACTATAAATTCTATTAGTTTTTTAGTCCGTTACTGTTTGAAGAATTTTTTGGTTACCGCTTGATGTCCAAAAAATTCAAGTTAACGGACGGCTTTAAAATTTTCAAGCGAATGGCAACACTGAGTGCAAAAAAGAGAAATTTTAAAAGACTTTAGCACGGAAAAAAGAGAAAATATTTTTTAAAGAACTTTTTAATTGCTACAAATTTGTTGCAATCAAGTCACCAACTTCAGTTGTTCCCATTCCCATCTTGCCTGCAGCCAACGACTTTATCTTCCCGCTTGCAAGAGATTTTGCAATTGAATTTTCTACCATTTTAGCTTCTTTTTCAAGACCTAATGTTTCAAGCATCATAGCACCTGCAGAAATTGCAGCTAACGGATTAATAACATTTTGTCCCGTGTATTTAGGTGCCGAACCGCCCATAGGTTCAAACATAGATACACCTTCTGGGTTAATATTCCCGCCTGCAGAAATTCCAATACCCCCTTGAATCATTGCTGCCAAATCGGTAATTATATCACCGAATAAATTGTCGGTAACTATAACATCAAACCATTCGGGGTTTTTTATCATCCACATACAAACCGCATCAACATTTACATAATTCAATTCTATGCCGGGATAACTTTTTGCTCCCATTGCTCTAAAAGCTCTTTCCCACAAATTAGATGCAAATGTCAAAACATTTGTTTTTCCGCATAATGTAAGTTTGTTATTTTTGTTTCTTTTTTTGGTTAATTCAAAAGCATATTTTAAACATCTGTCAACACCGAACCTTGTATTTATAGATTCCTGTGTTGCAACTTCATAAGGAGTATCTTTTTTCAAGAAACCGCCCGCACCCAAATAAAGCCCTTCAGTATTTTCTCTAACTACGACAAAATCTATATCTTTAGGTTCTTTATTTTTTAAAGGGCAATCAACACCCTCATAAAGTTTTACCGGTCTCAAATTTATATATTGGTCAAGCTCAAATCTTAATCTTAACAAAATACCTTTTTCAAGTATTCCGGGTTTAACATCGGGGTGTCCTATAGCCCCAAGATACATTGCATCAAATTTTTTAAATTCTTCAACACAACTTTCAGGTAAAATTTCACCTGTTTTTTTATATCTTTCTCCGCCTAAATCAAAATTTGTAAATTCAAATTTTGCACCGGTTTTTGATGCAACAGCTTTTATAACTTTCACTCCTTCGTTTATTACCTCAGGACCAGTTCCATCGCCGGGAATAAGGGCAATTTTATAAGTTTTCATCATAACTATTTTCCCCCTTTAATGTAGGAAAGCAACCCACCGGCTTTTATTAATTTTTGCATAAATTCCGGGAAAGGTTGTGCCTTATATGTTTGTTTTTTTGTAATATTTTTAATTTCACCTTTTGCCAAATCTATTTCCAATTTATCACCTTTATCTATATTATCAACAGCCTCATCGGATTCTATAATAGGAAGCCCTATATTTATACAATTTCTAAAAAATATTCTTGCAAAAGATTTTGCTATAACACAAGAAACTCCCGCACCTTTTATTGATATCGGTGCATGTTCTCTCGAAGAACCGCAGCCAAAATTTTTATCGGCAACTATAATATCACCGGGCTTAACTGCAGTTGCAAAATTATCATCAATATCTTTCATACAAAACTTTGCAAGTTCTTTAGGGTCAGATGTAGTTAAATATCTTGCAGGAATAATCTCGTCAGTATTGACATTTGCACCGTATTTGAAAACGGAACCTCTTAATATCATATTTACCATAATAAACCTCTTATTTTAACACTTTATTTACCAAGTGTATTAAAAACACTGAATTTTAAGTTAGATTTTATAATATTTGAAATGTTTTTTCAATTTTTGATGTGGAGTTAAATATAGTCCAATAATTTTTTACAATCCAAACAACCTTTGCGAACTACAACATAAGGAAATTTAACCATATCTATTACGGTAGATTCAAAAGAAAACTCACATCTGCCACCATCTGCTATTAAATCTATTTTACCATCAAAATATTCCAATGCTGTTTTTGAATCTTTCGCACTGTTTTTACCGGAAATATTTGCAGATGTAGTCATTAGCGGAATATCATATTTAGCCATAATATCAAGGAGTATTTTACAATTAGGTATCCGCACACCTAAATTATCCCTACCACCCGTTAAAAGTTTACCGAGTTCGGTTGTAGGTAAAATTAAAGTTAATTGTCCGGGCCAAAACTCCATTACTATTTTTCCCGTTTTTTTAGGAAAAACAACAAAACGTTTCAATGTTTTAATATTGTCAGACATTAAAATTAAAGGTTTTTTCATACTCCTGTTTTTGAGTTTATAAATTTGTTTTTGCCCTTCAAAATTAAAAACACTTGTCATTAAACCGTAAACAGTGTCTGTAGGTAGAACAACTATTCCTTTATTCTTTAAAACACTGTTTACGGTTTCTATTATTTCATTATTATTTTGTTTTTTTATATTTATAAGTTCTGTTTTCATTTTACTAACTTTTATATGTTGAAAGTTCTGCCGATATAGAACCTACCGGGATTTTTGATTTCATTTTAACAGGCATTTTTCTTTCATCGTCGGTTACCCAAACTTTCAAACTGCCTTGTGCTTTAAAAATACCTGCATCTTCTCTTAATACCGGTTCCAATATCAAGCAATCAAAAGTTCCTGCACTTACTTCAACTTTTTCTCTTCCTAAAACTTTTGTTTTTAAAGGCCAAGTATCTTGCCCAGAATGTGCATCAAAAACATATTCTTTTCCCACTTCCAAATTCAAAGTTCTTATATAATAAAAAGCCGAAATTACATCTTGTACCCAACGAACGGTATTACCCGGCTTTTTTGTTCCGTCATCATCTAAAACATATTTTTCGTTTTCATGGTCAAAATCAAGTTGTTCGTATTTTTTCCATCCACCTTCGGAAATATTAATTAAATATTTTAATGAACATAAACTTTGTGCATCAATCCAAGATTGATTAATATCTCTTACTTTGAAGAAATTATCAAAAAAAGGAGCAGATTTTGCTTCAGAATATATATGGTATGCAGTTCTTCCGTTAACTTCATCAAAGCCTTTAATTTCCAATGTTCCCTTGCCTACTTTAATAAATTTCCAATAAACATCAAACACCAAATTTTCTTGTATAGGTAACTTACCGTCCATTGTTCTCCATTGAAAAGGAACTTCTGCAACAGTTTGACAAAAAGCAGAAACAGCCACAACCGAAACTACTATTAATGCACTAATTTTTTTTATAATCATTTTCAATAACCTCCACTGTTTGACATAAATTTTTGACAACAGCTAACGGTTTTTGTTTTTCATTTTTTACTTTTTCAAATTGCTTTTTTCCATGTCCGGTTAAAACCAATATTCCTTTACCACCGAAATTGTAACCGAACATATAATCTCTAACACTGTCACCTATCATATAAGACTTTTTTAAATCGATATTCAAATCTTTTGCCGCTTTCAATGCCATACCTGTTTTCGGTTTTCTGCAATCACAATTATCATCAGGTCCGTGCGGGCAATAATACATACCGTCAACCGTAACTCCCAAATTTTTTAACATCTCTATTAGTTTAGAGTTAATTTGTTTTAATTTTGTTACAGTGAAATATTTTCTTGCTATACCGGACTGATTTGTTACAATAACTATTTTAAAACCTAATTGTTTAAATTTTATTAACGGCTTTTCAATATTTTTATAAAGTTTTAAATATTTTTCATCACTCAAATAATTTTTGTCATGGTTAATTGTTCCGTCTCTGTCTAAAAATATTGCAGGCGAAAGCTTATTTGTTTTTTTCATAATTGATTCCTACGATTTCTTTTATTTCTTTTTCAAAAATATCTCTTCCAGTGACAAAAGCTATTGAAACATCAAGAACATAAATTTGTTTTTGTATATTAATATCAACAACTTCTTTTATTTTTACTGCATCTTTTGCCGTAGTAATAATTTTTTCGTTGATTCCTAATTTATTTACAATTTCACAAATATCTTTTTTCGTATATTTGTGATGATCGGTAAAAACAAATTTATTTTTTATTTTTAAACCTGCATTTTTAACGGTATTTATAAAATTTTCAGGTGAACCTATTGCAGATACTACACTAAAATTAAAATTTTGTTTAAATTGCTCTTCAAGTTCTTTCCCGTCAAATAAGTTTGTTATTTTACTAAAAACCAAAGATGTTTCCAAAGGTTGCTTTCCGGTAATTTTTAAAATTCTATTTTTTAACTCATTTAATTTTTCTGGTTCACATAAATTACAATTTGTAATTACAATTATTGTTGCTCTTTTTAATGCAGTTAAATTTTCTCTTAAAATACCTGCCGGTATTATCATTCCGTTACCGAACGGATTTATAGCATTTATACAAACTATATCAATATCTCTTTCAAGTTTCCAATGTTGAAAACCGTCATCCAAAATAAAAACATCAGGTGAAAATTGTTTTGAGATTTCGGCACTTTTAACTCTGTTACTACCGATAACAATAGGACACTCTACCGAATTTGCCAACATAAAAGGTTCATCACCGGAATTTTCCAAATTACTTAAAATTTGTTTTTTATCACGAACTATAACATTTTTGTCAGTTTTATTTTTTCGTCCGTATCCTCTTGATAAAATAACTGGAGCTTTACCTAAACTTAAAATATATTTTGCCGTTTCTTTTACCATCGGGGTTTTCCCGCTACCCCCCCATGTTATATTGCCTATACTTATAACAGATTTATTTAATTTATAAGACTTTGTCAGAAATTTATTAAGTTTTGATAAACAATTATATAGGAAAGATAAAGGACATAACAAGTATTTCATTTTAAAACACCGTCATAAATATCAGTTAAATTAGAACTTAATTTTTGTTTTGAAAAAGTTTCTTTAACAAAATTTTCGCCGGCAGTTGCCATTTGTTCACAAAGATGTTTGTCGATTATTAATTTTTTTATTGAACTTAGCAACTTTTCAACATTTCTCGGCGGAATTAAAAAACCTGTAACTCCGTCTATTATCGTTTCGGGATTGCCTCCCACGGTTGTTGTAATAACAGGAATTTTTAATGCTTGTGCTTCCAAATTTACATTACCAAAACCTTCGGTATCACAAGATAACAAACAAAAAATATTCATAACTTTTAAAAATTTAGGAATTTCCGACTGATAACCGGTAAATATTGAAATATCATCAACTCCTAAACTTTTAGCATAATCTTGTTGTAAGTGCATTCCTGCTCCCGTACCGACAATTAAAGCAACTATGTTAGGATAATCTTTTCTTAATTCGGATATTGCTTCCAAAAGATATTGTTGTCCTTTTCCTTCAAGAGAAACGATTGCACCGACAGTTCCTATAACAAATTTATTTTCAAGATTATATTTTTTTATAATATCGGAAGAATCCGTTTGTTTCGTCCACTTTTCAAAATCAAAAGCATTATATAAAACCTGTACTTTATCTTCGGAAACTTTTTCATATTTTATTAAATTATCTCTAACGGCTTTTGAAACGGTTAATGTTTTATCCGCTATTTTATAATGCCACTTTGCATACCATTTATGCCTTGTATCTTGCCTTCTATGTAAAATTATTCTTAAATTTCTAAAAAATAATTTCATTAGTAAAGCAGTCCAGTATAACTTTCCCTGATGAACATGAATAATTGTTATTTTCTCTTTTCTTATTATGTTAAAAAGTTTTATAACTCCTGTAGGGGTAAACGAACCTCTGCACTTAAAATCAATAATTTTTACTCCGTTTAATTTTGCCTGTTCGTATAAAAAACTATCTTTAGGTGCTGCAAGTATAGGTTCATATTTTTCATTAAACTGTTTTAAACTTATTGTCGTTAAAACTGTTTGTTTTTCTGCACCGCCTATCGTATAAGAAGAAAAAATATGTAAAACTTTTATTTTGTCCATTTATAATATTTTCCTTACCATATCAACATATTTACTTGAAGAAATTTTAAAAAAGCTTTCGCAATATTTCGTATTTTTTCCTTTTACTTGTGCCCAATATTTTGCAATAGAAGAGGCCATTGTAACATAATCTCGTGAAGACGTTTGTGTTTTATAACACTCTATTGCATTTTTTTTCTGTTCCCACTGTTCTGATATATCAATTATTACATTAGGTATTAATACCTGCCATACCGAATATGCATAAATCAAACAATCTATTTTTGTTTTTTTGTATGCTTTACAAAAAGCTTTTGACACACTTATATGATCTTGATGATTGTCTATCATAAAAGGCATAAAAATTATATCCGGTTTTATTTTGTAAAACAAAAGGTCACTTAAACAATCTGCAAGTTTATTTACATTTGAATATAAACTTCTTATTTCAAATTGAAAAAAATGGTTTGTTTTTGAACCTAAAATTTGTGTGGCTTTTTTTGTTTCATTCATTCTTTCCTGTTCACCCGTAGTGCAAAAAGCAATTTCCAAATGTCCGCCGTCTTTAACAAATTTAATCAAACTTCCACCGCAACCTATACTTTCATCATCTTGATGAGGAGCTATAACCAACACTTTACCGGCTTGCAATTTTTCTTCCAACGGAGAAGAATATTTTAAAAAAGGTTGAATATATTCATACATTTTAAAAACACTTCTGTAACTTGCATATTTCATTTTCTTATCCTAAATTTATTTTATTTAATTCTTGTAAAATATCTTCTGCCGTTATTTCTTTTGCAGAACTTTTTTTTATAATAATATGTTTTTCCAACGGTTGCGGTCCTATTTGTTTAGGGTCGGTGTTACCGTATAATGCAACACATTTTATACCAAGGCTTGCAGCCAAATGCATTGCACCGGAATCTATTCCGATAAACAATGCTGCTTTTTTAATTAACCCTGCAAGCTCAACTAATCCGCCGGTTGGGCAAAACAACTTAACTTTTTTATTACATTTGTTTATTATTTTTTCAATATTATCTTTTTCCCATATAGCCCCTACAACAACAGATTCAATATTTTTTTCTATTAACTTATTAAGCACTTCAACCCAAACGGACTGTTGCAAACATTTTTCTTGCCTTCTTTTACTTGCCCCTATAGAAACTACTACGAATTTTTTATTTTCCAAATTATTATTTTTTAACCAAACATCAGTTTGTTTTTCTGTTTCAAAATTAATTTTTATTATGTTGGTGTAATTTTTTTGAATATTATTTATCCCTAATGCTTTTATAAGTGTTATATTGTTTGCTAAAGACGGAACACCTTTTTTTTCGACGGTATCGGTAAGTAAAAAATTTAAACTTGCAGTTTTAAAACCGTATCTTTTTTTTATTTTCGAAAGATAAGCTGTAATTAAACTTTCCGGCGATTCCGAAAACAAACAAGCCGTATTTATTTGTTCTTTTTTTATTTCCGATATTAATTTTATTTTTGATTTTAAACTTTTTTCTTTAATAAAAATTTTATCAACCAAACAAGTTTCTTTTAGTAATTCGGCGAGATTACTTTTTATTACGGAATAAGTTTTTATATTCGGGTATTGTTCCTTTACCGCTTTAATAACAGGTAAAGCAAATAATAAATCACCAAGCTGATTCATATTAAAAAATATTATTTTATCCATTGTCTTATACTTTCAAAAACATCCTGCGGTTTTATATTTTCCAAACATTTTTCGGTTTTAAAAACACATTTTCCCCTGCAAGGGCTACACGGCAAATTGGAACTTAAAACTTTTGAAATATTACCGTAAGGTGCCGTTTCATAAATATCCGAACCGCCGAAAATAAAAATATTTTTAGTTCCGATTGCATTTGCCAAATGCATCGGTCCCGTATCTGCACCTACTGTTAACAAACTTTTACTTAATATTTGTGCAAGCTCATTTATATTTGTTTTTCCACACAAATCAATTACATTATCATTTTTTATTTTACCGAAATCTTCTTTTGAACCCAACACTATTATTTTTATATAGGAATATTTTTCAGCTATCATTTCGGCTAATTTGTTGTAATATTCAAATTTCCAATTTTTTGTTTTTCCTCTTGCAAAAGGGACAAAAGAAATAAATTTGTCATCTTTTTTAATATTATATTTCTCTAAATTTATGTCGGATAAAATATTCTGTTTAAATTCAAAATTAACGGAATATTTTTTATTTGTAATAAAACTTACGGAATTCAAATTTCTTATAACGGCATTTTCTTTTTTATTTCTTATATAAGGCTGTTTTATTAAAAGCCAGCTTAATTCCTTCATCCCGCTTACACCTACTTTTTGTTTGGCTTTTAACAAAAACGCAAACAATGCCGTTCTTAATAACCCCTGTAAATCTATAACTAAATCGTAATTTTGTTTACTACAATCTTTTAAAATTTCAAAAAAAGCTTTTATTCCGCCGTTTCTTTTCCAAACTTTTATATTTGTTACATCGTCAAACAACTCAACAATCGATTTAAATTTATCAAAAACAAGCCAATCTATTTGAGCATTATTCCATTCCGTTTTTATTGCAGAAATAACAGGATTTGCTTGAATAATATCACCGAACGAACTTGGCTTTATAATTAAAATTTTCATAATAGGATATTTTATCAAATAACAAAATACAAGGCAATTTGGAAGATTGTATGATTGAAAGTAACAAGAAATTTTTATTTTTTAATTTTTTTGTTTTGCAAAAAACACATTAAGTTCTAATTACTAAATTTAATTATATTCTTTTGAACACATCTGTTTTAAGAGATGATACTTTATCAAGGAAGATAAAACCGTCTAAATGGTCTATTTCATGTTGAACGGTTATTGATTCAAAGCCATGTGTTTTTAATAATTGTTTGCTACCGTTTATATCGGTGTATTCTACTTCTATTTTGTTTTTTCTGACAACATTACCGGTAAAATCGGGAACACTTAAACAACCTTCTCTGGATTTTAATTTACCTGACATATAAGTTATTTTCGGATTTATCATAACCAATAAACCGTTATTATGGTGTGGTTTAGGGTTTAATGAAACATCAACTAAAACTATCCTTGCCAAAACTCCTACCTGAACGGCAGCAATTCCTACACAATGGCTTGAAGAAAGCATTGTGTCTCTCATATCCGATATAAGTTTTTTTACATCGGAATTTATCTTTTCTACCGGCAGGCTAACCTGTTTCAATATCGGATTTGGAATTGTTACTATATTTAAAACTGCCACTTTGTATTCCTGTTTACAACTTAATTTCAAGCTTCTAATATAGCTACGGCAACGACAGTTGTTTTTGTATGAGAAAAAGATACTTGTATATTAGAAAATTTTTTGTTATTTATAAAAACTACGGGACTGCCGTCTTTTAAATTTTTAAAAGAAATTGATGCTATTTGTATTTTAGAATCATTTAATGCCTTCCACACAGCTTCTTTACCGGAAAACCTGACGGCAAAATGTTCAGCAGAATTTTTTTTTGAAAGGCAATAATCTATTTCTTGTTTAGAATAAACTCTTGTTAAAAAAGCCTTATTTTTAATAAGGCTTTTAAATCTTTTAACTTCTTCTATATCAATACCTATTTTCATAATAAAATTTACTCAACAGCATCGGTACATCTTTTACATAAACCGTTTTCTATATGGTCAATATGTCTCCAACATCTTTGACATTTTTCAAAACCGGATTTACCCGCAACAACAGAAAGTTCATCGGCATTATCTGACTTTTTAAGTTTTATATCCCAACTTCCGAATACAATATTTATTAAATCAATATCATTTAATGCTTTTTCAAAATTTGAACCGTATTTTATTGTCAAACTTGATTCCAAGTTAGAACCGATAATTTTTTCTTTTCTTAATTTTTCCGTTTCAGCCAAAACTTGTTGTTTTATTTGAACAAGAGTTTCCCATTTTGAAAGAACTTCTTTTTCCAATTTATATTCCGGATTAACGGAAGGAAAATTCGCCAATGTAACAAATTCCGGCAAATCTTTTTTTATTTTAATTATTTCTTTCCAAGCTTCGTGCATTGTAAATGTTAATACGGGAGCCATCACTTCAACTAAAGCCGTTACAATTTCAAGCATTGCAGACTGTGCACTTCTTCTTGCTTTACTGTTTACTTTATCGCAATACAATATATCTTTTAATGCATCAAGATAAAATCCGCTTAAAAATACCGTGCAGAAATCGTTTATAACTTTAACTGTTTTATGGAACTCGTAATTTTCAAAACCTGCTTCGGCTTGTTTTACAACTTCGTTTAATGTCCATAAAGCATATTTATCTATCTCGTTCATATCGGCAAATTTTACTATATTTTCTTTTTTCATATCACTAATATTACCGAGCATAAACCTTATTGTATTTCTTATTTTTCTGTAAGTATCCGTATGCCCTTTTATAATTTCGTCGGAAATTCTAACATCTTCTCTGTAGTCGCAAGATGCAACCCATAACCTTAAAATATCGGCACCGTATTTATTTATTATTTGTGAAGGTGCAACACCGTTACCCAACGATTTGGACATTTTTCTGCCTTGTCCGTCAACCAAAAATCCGTGAGTGAGAACGGTTTTATAAGGAGCTTTACCTTTTATTGCAACTGCAGGAAGCAACGAACTTTGAAACCAGCCTCTGTGTTGGTCGCTGCCTTCAAGATACATATCTGCAGGAAATTCCAAACTGTCATAGTTTTCGCTCGACAAAACGGCTTCGCTTGATACTCCCGAATCAAACCATACATCAAGAATATCTTCTTCTTTTTTGAATTCGGTTTTACCGCATTTAGGACATTTTACATTAAACTCTTTAAGCCAATCTTCTGCGGATTTTTCATACCAATTTCCCGCACCGTGAACTTTAAATTCCTCAACAACTTTATCTATAATTTTTTTATCCAATATAGGTTCACCGCATTCTTTACAATAGAATATCGGAAGCGGTACACCCCATAATCTTTGACGGCTTAAACACCAATCAGGTCTTGTTTGTATCATTCCGGTAATTCTCGACTCACCGTATTTAGGAACCCACTTGACATTTTTTATTTCTTTAAGAAGGTTATTTCTTAAGTCGTTCAAATCAACACCCATAAACCATTGAGGAGTTGCTCTAAATATTACAGGTTTCTTACATCTCCAGCAATGAGGATACGAGTGACTTATTTTTATACTTGCAAGAAGTGTTCCTTCTTTTGTAAGTTTTTCTATTATCAAAGGATTTGCTTTGAATACATTTATTCCTTCAAATTCGGGAACTTCTTTTGTAAATTGTCCTCTGTCGTTTAAAGGCGAAATAATATCAAGTTTATATGCAAGTCCTGCCTGATAATCTTCCTGCCCGTGTCCCGGAGCAATGTGAACTATACCGGAACCATCTTCCATACTTACATAATCCGCCAAAATACCGAGAGATTTTCTGTCTACTATAGGGTTTTGACATTTGATATATTCCAAATCTTTTCCATCGATTTCCGCTTTTACCGTAAAGCTTTCTGCAGAGATTTTATTTTTTACATTTTTAGCTAAATCTCTTGCAACAATTATTTTTTCAACTTTACCGTTTAATATATATTCGCAAGCAACATATTTTGCTACAGGTGAAAATGCAAGTGCCACATTAGACGGTAATGTCCAAGGAGTAGTCGTCCATATTAGAACGGAATAATCTTTTAACAAATCTTGTTTATCTTTTAATGCATCCGACAATTCCATTATTTTAAATTTTACAAATATAGAATCGGATGAAACATCAGCATATTCAACTTCGGCATCCGCAAGTGCAGTTTCACAAGAAGAACACCAATAAACAGGTTTTTTCTTTCTGAACAAATAATTTTTTTCTACAAGTTCACCGAAAACCTTAACAATTGAAGCTTCATATTTAGGTGCTAATGTAAGGTAAGGGTTTTCCCAATCTGCAAAAACTCCCAACCTTTTAAAGCCTTCTCTTTGAATTGAAACAAACCTTTTTGCAAA
>Ga0310690_10008566_pt1 | contig 12951 bp, 9 predicted proteins | sample AusTroGonzalo_MG_2_FD_207661 | JGI IMG/M metagenome (GOLD analysis project Ga0310690, IMG submission 207661) | Bovine rumen microbial communities from tropical cattle in Woodstock, Queensland, Australia - Gonzalo_04 (v2) (version 2) | ecosystem: Host-associated > Mammals > Digestive system >... | reverse complement strand
CAGTTTGGCTCGTCCATGCTGATCTTCCTGTCCTCCCTGAAGCAGATCCCCCGGGAGCTGTACGAGGCGGCGGATGTGGACGGCGCTTCCAAATTCTCTCAGTTCTGGAAGGTGACGCTGCCCCTGCTGACGCCGACCATCTTCTTCAACCTGGTGCAGCAGACCATCAATTCCTTCCTGGCTTTCACCCAGTCCAAGCTGATTACCAACGGCGCTCCGCGGAACTCCACGCTGTTCTACACCGTGTATCAGTATAACAAGGCGTTCCCCGCCTCCGGCAAGAGCCAGATGGGGTATGCCTCCGCGCTGGCGTGGATCATGCTGCTGATCATCTCCCTCGTCACGGTTTTCCTCTTCTGGAGCAGAAAAAAGTGGGTCTATGACGGCTGAGAAAGGAGGGAGCAGACAAAATGAATAGCAGAAAAGTGAAAACGGTTATTTTCCACGTGCTGGTATCGCTGGGCGGAATTGTGATGGTGTATCCGCTGCTGTGGATGGTGCTGAGCTCCTTCAAGCCGACGGATCTGGTGCTGCCGACCTCGGGCCAGCTGATTCCGACGACCTGGACGCTGGCGAACTATGAAAACGGCTGGAAGGGATTCATGGGTTATTCCTTCGGCATCTTCTTTGCCAATTCGTTCTTCATTTCCTTTATGGCCACGTTCGGAACGCTGATTTCCTCCTCCTTTGTGGCGTATGCCCTGCAGCGGCTGAACTTCAGGGGGAAGAAAATCCTGTTCACGCTGGTGCTGTCCACGATGATGCTGCCCGCGCAGATCCTGATGATCCCGCAGTTCATGTGGTATCGTCACCTGAACTGGGTCGGCACCTATTTTCCGATGATTCTGCCGTACTTCTTCGCGATCCAGGGATTTTTCGTGTACCTGATCATGAACTTCATCGGCGGGATTCCGAAGGATCTGGACGAATCCGCCAAGATCGACGGGTGCTCCTACTATGGCACGTTTTTCCGGATTATCCTTCCGCTGATCGTGCCCGCCCTGGTGACTTCCGCGATCTTCTCCTTCATCTGGCGCTGGGATGATTACCTGTCCGCGCTGCTGTACGTGAACCGCGCGAACATGCGGCCGGTGGCCCTGGCGCTGCAGCTGTTCAGCGATCCGTCCTCCGGATCGGACATCGGTTCCACGCTGGCGATGTCCACGCTGTCCATTATCCCGGCGACCATCATCTTCATGATCTTCCAGAAATCGCTGGTGGAAGGGATTGCGACGACGGGGATTAAGGGGTAAGAGTTAGGAGTTAGGAGTTAGGAGTTTGGAATTTGAAGGTAAGAAGTTGGAGGCAGGAGGGAGGAGAGATCGATGGCGTTATTGACCTGTCATCTGTTCAGCCATGTGCTGGGCAGTAATATCGCGTTCAATGTATGTCTTCCCACGCCGGGCAGCGGGGACGCTGTCTGCTATGATACGCTGAAAGCGGATTATGGGTATGAAAAGGGGCTGCCGGTGGCGTACCTGCTCCACGGGATGTACGGCGACGCGGATTCCTGGATTCGTTATTCCAATATCGACCGGTACGCGCAGGATCGCCGCTGCGCGGTGGTGACCTGCTCCGCCGGGAACAGCTTTTACCAGAATATGCCCTACGGGCAGAACTGGGAAGATTTTTTCACCCGGGAACTTCCCTCGTATATCTGCGCGCTGTTCCCGGTATCCCCCCGGCGGGAGGATACGTTCATCGGCGGCTTTTCCATGGGCGGATACGGCGCGTGGCATCTGGCGCTGACAGCGCCGGAACGGTACGCCAAAGCCGCCAGCATGTCCGGCGCGCTGGATATCGTTTCCCTGTACCGGGATATGAAGAACAATCCGGCGCCCTCCCCGTTCAACTGGATCGCGATGTTTGGCAATCCGGAAGCGCTGGAGGGAAGCCGGAGCGATCTGCTGGCCCAGTATGCGGACTGTGTGGAGAAGGGATGCGTCCCGGCGCTCTACCAGGCCTGCGGAACGGAGGACTTTTTGTACCAGCTGAATCTGAGCGTCCGCGATCGGCTGCGGGCGGAAAATGCGGATCTGTTCTATCACGAAGGCCCCGGCGGACACGACTGGACCTTCTGGGATCGGGAAATTCAGAACGTGCTGGACTGGTTCCTGAAGGATCGGGAGCGGGTCAGGAGCAGCGCAATTATGAGTTAAGGAATACGTAAAGCTCTCCCCTAATGGGGGAGAGCTTTACGTATGAGAAGGGTTTATCCCAATTTCTCAAGGGAGAGTTTCAGCCGGCGCAGGGTTTCCTCCTTGCCGAGGAGGTAGGCGATTTCAAAGGCGCCGCCGGGGGTGGATTCCAGGCCGGAAATCGCGATGCGCATGGGCCAGAGCACGGAGCCGTTCTTGCGGCCCCATTCCTGGATTTTCGCCATGACGGCGTCATGAATGTTCTGTTCAGTCCAGTCCGTGATCCCTTCCAGGACGGGCAGCAGCAGGGGGAGCACTTCCCGGGCGACGGATTCGTCGCTCTTTTGTTTTTTGTTGAAGAAGATGGCCGTGTCGTAATCCGGCATTTCCGCCAGGAAGGCGATTTTCTCCGGGATGCGGCTGAAGATGTCCGTCCGGCTCTGCATTAGCTCCGCCAGGCGGCGGTAATCGATTCCCTTTCCGGCGAGCACCTTGTCGAACCACGGGGTGGCCATGGCGAGATACTTTTCCGGATCCATCTTGGCCACATACTGGCTGTTCATCCATTCCAGCTTATTGACGTCAAAGATGCCGGGGGAATTGTTGATCCGGTGGATATCGAAGGCGTCCACCAGCTCGGGCAGGGTGAAGAATTCCTGATCCGTGCCGGGATTCCAGCCGACCAGGGCCAGATAGTTGACCAGGGCCTCGGTGAGGAAGCCCTTGTCGATATAATCGGAATAATAGGCGTCGCCATCCCGCTTGGAGAGCTTATGGGTCGCGTCCCGCATGACGGTGGGCAGATGAATGTAGGTCGGGATTTCCCAGCCGAGGGCGGTGTAGAGATAGTTATAGCGGGGCGTGGAGGAAAGGTACTCCATGCCGCGCATCACGTGGGTGATGCCCATCAGGTGATCGTCGATGACATTGGCAAAATTGTAGGTCGGCATACCGTCCTGCTTGATGAGCACCATGTCGTCCATGGATTCCGCGTTCTGGAAGGTCATGTCGCCAAAGACCACATCGCTGTAGCTGGTTTCTCCCTCGGTCGGCGCGTTCATACGGATGGTATAGGGGATGCCGGCGGCCTTTTTCGCGGCGATCTCCTCGGGAGACAGACGCAGGCAGTGCTTGTCATATTTCCAGGTACCGCCGGCGGCTTCGACCCGGGCTTTGCGCTCCTCGATCTCTTCCTTGGAGCAGAAGCAGTAGTAGGCGTGGCCGGATTTCACCAACTGCTCGGCGTAGGGCAGATAGGTGGCTTTGCGTTCGGATTGGATATACGGGCCGACGGGGCCGCCGACATCGGGGCCTTCATCCCAGTTCAGGCCGCAGGCCCGGAGGGTATCGTAGATGACCTCGGTCGCGCCTTCGACGAAGCGCTCCTGATCCGTATCCTCGATGCGCAGGATGAACTGGCCGTTGTTCTGTTTGGCGAAAAGATAGGCATAAAGAGCGGTGCGAACGCCGCCCAGATGCATGAAGCCGGTGGGGCTGGGGGCAAAACGGGTACGTACTTTCATAGCTGTTTCCTCCTGAAAAAAACTCGAGCTGTACGGTAAGGCCGCCTGTAGGGCTATTTGCTTCCGAATAAATTGAAAAAACTGTACTGGTTTGTTGCGCTAAAGATTATTTAGACTGTTTGGCGAAGGTATCCCGCAGGCCGACGGTGCGATTGAAAACGGGCAGCTCCGCGGTGGAATCCGGATCCTTGCAGAAATATCCCAGGCGCAGGAACTGGAAGGAAGCGCCGACCTCCGCGTCCGCCAGGATGGGTTCGGCGAGACCGCGGCGCACCTGCAGGCTGTCCGGATTCAGGCGGGAGATGAAATCCTTTTTGTCCGCCTCCGCGTCCTCCTCGGAAAGATCGTCGGACAGAAGCGGCTCATAAAGCCGGGCCTCGAAGGGAATGCAGTCCCCGGCAGGCACCCAGTGCAGGGTTTTGCCCTTGATTTTCCGATCGGCGCCGGCGCTGCCGGAGAAGGAATCCAGATCCACGGTGCAGCGGACTTCGGTGATCCTGCCTTCCGCGTCCTTTTCGCAGCCGTCGCAGCGAACGATGTAGGCGCCCTTGAGCCGAACTTCGTTGCCGGGGAACATCCGCTGGTACTTCTTCGCGGGGATTTCCATGAAGTCGTCCCGCTCGATATAGATTTCCCGACCAAAGGAGATTTCCCGCGCGCCCATTTCCGGATGATCCGGATGGTTTTCCAGGGTGACGGTCTTCGTCTCCCCCTCGGGCCAGTTGGTCAGCACCACCTTCAGGGGATCCAGCACCGCCATGGCCCGGGGAGCGGTATCGCCCAGCACGTCGCGCACGCAGTGTTCCAGCACGGCGTAATCCACGGTGGAATCCGCCTTGCTCATGCCGATGGTGTCCACGAAGTTCCGGATGGCCATGGGCGGATATCCCCGGCGGCGCATGGCAGACAGGGTGGGCATCCGCGGATCGTCCCACCCGGCGACGTGGCCGCCTTCCACCAGCTGGCGCAGATAGCGCTTGCTCATGATGGTGCCGGTCATGTTCAGGCGGGAGAATTCCAGCTGCCGGGGCCGGGCGGGGAGCATATGGGCGCTCTTTTCCACGACCCAGTCGTACAGCGGGCGGTGAATTTCATATTCCAGGGAGCACATGGAATGGCTGATGCCCTCCAGCGCGTCGCCAATGGGATGGGAGAAATCGTACATGGGATAGATGCACCATTTCTTCCCGGTGCGCCAGTGCTCCTTGTACAGGATGCGGTACATGGCGGGATCCCGCATGACGATGTTGGGGGAGGCCATGTCGATTTTCATGCGGAGGGTTTTCGTCCCTTCCTCGAATTCGCCGGCCTTCATCCGGCGGAACAGATCCAGGCTTTCCTCCCAGGGGCGGTCCCGCCAGGGGCTGTTTTTCCCCGGCTCGGTGAGGGTGCCGCGGTACTCCCGCATCTCCTCCTTGCTGAGCTCATCCACATAGGCGAGCCCCCGGCGAATCCAGTCCTCGGCGATCTCGTAGCACTTGTCATAATAATCCGAGGCGTAGAATTCGCCCCCGGTCCAGTGAAATCCCAGCCAGTGGATATCCTTTTTGATGTTCTCGACATACTCGGTATCCTCTTTCGCGGGATTGGTATCATCAAAGCGCAGATTGCACTTCCCGCCGTATTTCTCCGCCGTCAGGAAATCCATGATCAGGGCCTTGCAGTGGCCGATATGCATATATCCGTTGGGCTCCGGGGGAAAGCGGGTATGAATTTCCTGGTAGCGGCCCTGGGCCAGATCCTGGTCGATGGCGTCCCAGATAAAGTTGCTGCGGGCGGTTGTTTCTTCCATGAATACGACTCCTCCTTGCCGGCGGCAAACCGCCGCCGAAATGCACAATCCCTATTATACATGGAAACAGGGGAGGGAAGCAAGATCTTTTTCGCTCTCCCCCTGACGGGGGAGAGCTTTAATCATTGTTTCCCTTTATACATGGAAATATAGGAATGAAGCAAGGATTATCTGACGAAAAACACAGGAAATGCTTGTCAATCCCCCGCGGTTGATGTATAATTATTCCCATGAGAAACGGGGAGGGATCGGTATGGAAGAGCAATTCAATACCATGAAGCTGAATCCCATTGTGGGGACGGGGAATGAGGCGCAGGATATCCTGATGTATGTATACAAGGCACTGCAGGCCAAAGGGTATGATCCCATCACACAGCTGGTGGGGTACATTATTTCCGGGGATCCCACCTATATTACCAGCTATAATTCCGCCCGGAGCCTGATCTGTCGCCTGGAGCGGGACGAGATTCTGGAGGAACTGGTCCGGTCCTATCTGGATACGCATTGAAAGCGGGCGGCGCCAAAGACGGCGCCGCCTTTCAAAACGCGGTAACGATTCAGTCGCCCGGCGCGCGGGCTATGATGACTGAATCGTTACAAAATGCGGAAGCTTTTGGAGGGCAAAAACGTTTGTTCAGGTAGGAATTTGGAGTTTGAAGTTAGGAGGAACGGGTATGAAGAAGAGATGGATCATTGGGGTGCTGGCGGCGGCCCTGTGCCTGCTGCTGGCGGCGCCGGCGATGGCGGCGGATGTTTTCGCCTTCACGGAGAAGAAGATCGAGATCTACGAAGGCGAACAGCTGGAAACGACGCTGGAACGGGATGGAAAGTATGCCGGGGACGGCGACATCGTTTACAACGCCGGCATGCCGAAAATCCTCAGCGTGGATGAATACGGGGTGCTGACCGGGCTGAAAAAGGGCCAGTCGAAGCTGACCGCGTCCCTGAAGCGGGACGGGAAGGTCGTCCGGAAGGCGGAAACCATGGTGAACGTCCTGCGGCGGGTGACCAAGGTGACGCTGAACACCACGAACCTGGCGGTTTACGAGCAGGGGGACGAGGAAATCGCGCATCTGCTGAAGCTGGAGCAGGAGGAACCGGAGGAGACGCCGATCCCGGAATTCTGGGATCCGGAAGCGACCCCTGAACCGACGGAGGAACCGGAGGAGGATCCGCTGGAGGATTGTTCCGTGATTCTGCTGTCCGCCGGGTCCACGGTGAACCTGCAGACGACCTGCACCCCGGAAGACGCGTCCAACGTGAAGGTGACTTACGAAACCTCAGACGCGGGCGTGGCGAAGATCCTGAACGGGAAACAGCTGAAGGCCATGCAGCGGGGGCAGTGCGTGCTGACGGTGGCCAGCGACCAGAATCCGGAAATCACGGAGACCTTCATCGTCCTGGTGATTCAGCCGGTGAAGAAGCTGACGATTACCGGCGCGTCGAAGAGCGTGGCCGCCGGGGACGCGCTGCAGCTGAACGCCGTCGCGACCCCGGACAACGCGACGATCCAGGACGTGACCTGGAGCTCCCGGAATCCGTCCATCGCGACGGTGGATGACGACGGCCTGGTCTATGGCGTGAAAAAGGGAACCGTCACCATCGAGGCGACGGCGGTGGACGGCTCCAAGGTGAAGGGCGTCTATCAGGTGAACGTCACGCAGAAGGTGACCTCCATCGAGCTGAAGGAGACCAGCGTGGTGGTATCCACCGGCCGGACGACGCAGATCCACGCGACGCTCTGGCCCAAGGAGGCCAACGACCGTTCCGCGACCTGGATTTCTTCGGACGAGACCATCGCGACGGTGCGCAACGGGGTGGTCACCGGGCGGAAAGCCGGATTCTGCACCGTCGCCTGCATCAGCAACTCCAATCCGGATGTGAGCGAGACGGTGGAGGTTCAGGTGGTACAGCCGGTGACGAAGATCGTGTTCCTGAACGAAGCGGGTCTGTCGTTCCCCATCCGGACCAGCGCGCAGCTGGAATGGCGGGTGGAGCCGGCGGACGCTTCCATCAAGGACGTGACCTTCTCCAGCAGTGCTCCGAAGGTGGCGACGGTGGACGCGAACGGCCTGGTGACCGGGTATACCCGGGGAACCGCCACCATTACCGCCACGGCGACGGACGGATCCAGAAAGCAGGGATCCTTCCGAGTGACCGTTACCCAGCCGGTGGAAGGCGTGGAAATGGCCAAGGAGATCTACTATATCCAGCTGCACGGATCCGGCAACATCAAGGCGAACGTCCTGCCTTCCAACGCCAACAACCAGAAGATCATCTGGTCCATCGAGGATGACTACTACGCCGAGGTGCGCTCCAACGGGACGAACACCGGGCGGGTGCATGGCCTGAAGACCGGGAACACCACCGTGACCGCCACCACCGAGGACGGCGGATATACCGCCACGGCGGACATCAAGGTCGGGGACTTTAACGGCGCGGTGCTGATCGAGGATCTGGAAGTCGACAGCCGAAACAACATCAAAATCACCCTGCGGAACATGAGCGAGATCGTGCTGGAAGAAATCTATTTCCGGATCGACTGCTTCAACCTGTGGCTGACGCCCATGGTCTGCAACACCGACGGGGTCAGCACCTGGTTTAACGGCGTTTATGGCATGGAGCTCTACCCCCGGGAGAAGTCTCTGAACGGGCAGTTTAACTTTGGCAAGGCGGATATCCAGGACGTCCTGGGCGAGATCGTGCTGACGATCACCGGGTGGAAGGACAGCGACGGATATGTCTGGACCATTCCGGAATCGGAACGGGTCACGAAGGAATGGCTGAACCGGGATTATCTGGCGCCGACACCAGCGCCGGACGGGGAGGAAGAGGAAGCGACAAATGGCTGACCTGGTGGTGATCGGCGGCGGTCACGCGGGTTGCGAGGCCGCTCTGGCCGCGGCCCGGATGGGCATCGATACCCTTCTGTTAACATTGAATATGGACGGCATCGCCCTTATGGCCTGCAACCCGGTCATCGGCGGTTCGGCGAAGGGCCATCTGGTGCGGGAACTGGACGCGCTGGGGGGCGAGATGGGGCTGGCCATCGACGATACCTTCCTGCAGAGCCGGATGCTGAACACGGGGAAGGGTCCGGCGGTGCATGCCCTGCGGGCCCAGGCGGACAAGCAGGATTATCAGAACCGGATGCGGAAGGCGCTGCTGACCCAGGAGCATCTGACGGTGCGGCAGGGAGAGGTCGTCTCCATCGAAACGGAGAAGGACCATGTTACCGCCGTGACTACGGAGACGGGGGCGCGCATTCCCTGCCGGGCGGTGATCGCGGCCACCGGCGTCTATCTGAAGGGCAGCATTATCATCGGGGAACACCGGCATGACGGCGGGCCGCAGGGGTTGATGAACGCTTCCAAACTGAGCCGGAGCCTGATCGATCTTGGCTTTGAGCTGCGCCGGTTCAAGACCGGTACACCGGCCCGGGTGGATGTGAGAAGCATCGATTTTGAGGAGATGCAGGAGCAGCGGGGGGATGATCCGGTCACCCCCTTTTCCTTCCTGACGGACCGGAAGCTGGAAAATACCTACAGCTGTTATCTGACCTGGACGACGAAGGAGACGCACCGGATCATCCTGGACAATCTGGACCGGGCTCCGCTGTACAGCGGGAAAATCCACGGGGTGGGTCCCCGGTACTGCCCCAGCATCGAGGACAAGGTGGTGCGCTTTGCCGACAAGGACAGGCACCAGATTTTTCTGGAGCCGGAGGGACGGGAAAGCCGGGAATGGTATGTGCAGGGCATGTCGACCTCCATGCCGGAGGATGTGCAGTGGGCGATGTACCGGACGATTCCGGGGCTGCGCCGGTGCGAGTTCACCCGGCTGGGGTATGCCATCGAATATGACTGCATCGACAGCCGGGAGCTGCGGCCGACGCTGGAGAGCCTGCGGATCGGCGGGTTGTTCTGCGCCGGGCAGATCAATGGGACCAGCGGATATGAGGAGGCGGCCTGCCAGGGATTGCTGGCGGGAATGAACGCCGCCCTTCAGCTGCAGGGAAAGGCGCCGGTGATCCTGACCCGGGATCAGGCATACATCGGCGTCCTGACGGATGACCTGACCACCAAGGGGACGGACGAGCCCTACCGGATGATGACCTCCCGGGCGGAGCATCGGCTGTATCTGCGCCAGGACAACGCGGATCTTCGGCTGACGGAGATCGGGTACGCCGCCGGGCTGGCGACTCGGGAGAGGCTGGAGAGGACGAGGAGGAAAAAGGAAGAAACGGAAAGCCTTCTGCGGGAGCTGCGGACAACCCGCTTTGCTCCCGGGGAGGCGCTTAATGCGTTTTTGACAAAGCACGAGGAACCGGAAACCGTGAGTTCCCAGAGCGCGGAGGAACTGCTGCGCCGGCCGGGGCTGCGGCTTCAGGATCTGACGGAGCTGCATCCGGAATGGGAAAAGGCCCATCCCGCGGCGAAGGAACAGGCGGAGATCGCGGTGAAGTACGCCGGGTATCTGGAAAAGCAGGATCATCTGATCCGGCAGGCCCGGCAGATGGAAGAAACCCGGCTGGCGGAGGATCTGCCCTATCTGGAGATGGAGCATCTGCGGCTGGAAGCCCGGCAGAAGCTGGCGAGGCAGAAGCCGGTTTCCCTGGCCGCCGCCAGCCGCATTCCCGGCGTCAATCCGGCGGATATCGCGGTGCTGACCGTCTGGCTGGAAAAGCAGCGGCGGCAGAGTAACATGTCACGATCCTGACCCTGCCCGAAGATACCGGAGGATATACGAATGATCATCAAAGATTTTACGTTCACACTGAAGGACGGACGGAAAGCACTGATTCGAAGCCCGAAGGATGAAGACATTCAGGGCATGCTGGATTATCTCTATGTTTCCGCGGGGGAGACGGAGTTTATTCTTCGTTATCCCGAGGAATGCGGTAAGTATACGCCGGAGGGAGAAAAGGCGCTTTTTGACCGAATCAATGCCTCGGAGAATGAAGCGATGCTTGTATGCCTTATCGACGGAAAAGTGGCCGGGAACTGCCAGATTGCCTGGAAAACCGGGATCAAGACCCGGCATCGCGCGGCCGTGGCGATTGCGTTGCTGAAAGAATACTGGAATCAGGGGATCGGCACCCGGCTGTTTCAGGAATTGATCCGGATCGCCGAGGAGAACGAAAACATCCTGCAGATGGAGCTGGAATTCATTGAAGGGAATACCCGGGCAAGAGCCCTGTATGAAAAGATGGGGTTCAGGATTGTCGGCATCAAGCCGAATGCAATTCGTCTGAAAGATGGAACGCTGCTGAACGAGTATTCTATGATCCGGGAGATCAGAAGGGAAGCGCTTTAATACCCCGGAACAAAAGAGGAGGAATACAAAATGAAAAAACGGATCTCATTCATCATCACCGTCATGATGCTTCTGGCCGTCACGACAGCCGTCCTTGCGCAGGCGGCGGAGGATGCTACCGCGGAGGCTGTTTCGGCATATCCGGCCGGATCCCCTGACGATGTGGCTGTTGTGATTCTCCACACCAACGATGTCCACGTGGGATTCGCGGACAATATCGGTTATGACGGGCTTGCACTCTATAAAAAGGAACTGGAATCCCTGTACGAGAACGTCCTTCTTGTGGATGCCGGCGACGCCATACAGGGCGCCGTCATCGGCTCCATTTCCAAAGGCGCGGAGATCATCCGGATGATGAACCGCCTGGGATATGATCTTGCGATTCCCGGAAACCATGAATTCGATTTCGGCTTTGAAGCGCTGGACGAATGTTCTGACCTGCTTTCCTGCGGATATATCTGCGCGAATTTCTGCACCACCGACGGCGAGCCGGTATTCCGCCCCTGGAAGATCCTGGAAGCCGGCGGCCTGAAGATCGGCTTTGTCGCGGTGGTTACGCCGGATACCTTTACCAAGTCCGGGATGCGGAATATCGTCAACGAAGTCGGCGAACCGATGTATGACTTCCTTGCGGACAATACCGGAGACAGGCTGTGCGACGCCCTGCAGAAGCGGATCGATGAAGTCCGGGCCAACGGGGCGGATTACGTGATCCTGATGTCTCATCTCGGAAGGGATAAAGATACGCCATCGATCTATTCGAGCAATGCCGTTGTCGGAAAACTGACAGGCCTGGATATGGTGATCGATGCCCATTCTCATGAAGTATACAACACCCAGATCCCGGACAGGGAAGGACGCATGATCCCGATCGCCCAGGCGGGGGAGAAGATGAAAGCCATCGGACAGCTGACCATCTACAAGGACGGTCACCTGGAGGAAACGGTTGTCGATCTGATTCCGTCCGTTTCCGGAATCCCTTCGGAAATTGTACAACGCAGAAGAACGGATCGAAATGTCGATCCGGAAATGAAAGCCTTCCTGGATGACGTCACCAATTCCTATGAGCCTTTTCTGCAGCGAAAGATCGGCACGAATCCGTATGATCTGATCGTATGGGACGGCGTCCGGGATTATAACCGGGCTGAAGAAAACAGCCTGTGCGACCTGGTCGCGGATTCTCAGCGCGCTCTGACCGGGGCCCAGGCGACGGTGCTTCATGCCGGTTCCGTGCGCAACAACCTGAACGCCGGCGTGGTTACCTATAAGGATGTCCTGAACACCCTTCCCTATTTCAATGAAATCGTCAAGGTCAGCGTCAGCGGCCAGATGCTTCTGGATGCCCTGGAATTCAGCGTATCCTTCCTCCCGGAACGCGTCGGCGGTTTCCTTCAGGTCTCAGGCCTCTCGTTCAGCGTCTATCTGGATGTTGAGAGCAGCGTGCAAAAGGATGAGAGAAAGCAGTTCGTCTGTGTGGACGGGGACTATCGTGTACACAATGTGAAAATCGCCGGCAGGGATCTGGACCCGAAAGCCGAATATACGATATCCACAAACAAGTTCCTGTTAACCGGAGGAGACGGATATATGATGTTCAAAGAGGCGGATATTCTTGAAATCCTGCCCCTCTCCGAAAACGAAATGCTCATGGAATACATTGAGAAAAACCTGGGGGGCGTGATTCCGGAGGAATACAAAGAGCCTCAGGGACGTATTCAGTGGACAAAGCTGAAATCTCCGGCTTCCATCCTGCAGGAAAAACAGGAGGAGCTTCTTCACGAAACAGATCCCGTACCGAACTCCGTCCCTCTCGCGCCCGCGGCATAATGCCGTCTCCGGGCAGGCCGCCGTGCTCATTTCATTCTTGCGAAAAGCATGAGAATATGGTATTTTATTTAAACACAGTCATTAGAGTTTTTGCACATATGAACCCCTCATTTGCGTGAAACAGGAAATGATTCTTGAGGAATAAATCCTATTTCTTCAAGCAACTCAATATCCCTTATCCTGGTGTTATGCAGCTTCCATTCGTTTTCGTGTTGAACCATCTGCATATGTCCGGATTTAATGAGGGCATCAAAAGTGGAAATGCTTGGTTTATTCAGAGCTTTGACCGCTTCATTCAAACGGGAATGGATTAATCCTGTAACCAGCATAATAAAATCAAAACCATGGGCGCAAT
>Ga0310690_10008565_pt1 | contig 12952 bp, 17 predicted proteins | sample AusTroGonzalo_MG_2_FD_207661 | JGI IMG/M metagenome (GOLD analysis project Ga0310690, IMG submission 207661) | Bovine rumen microbial communities from tropical cattle in Woodstock, Queensland, Australia - Gonzalo_04 (v2) (version 2) | ecosystem: Host-associated > Mammals > Digestive system >... | reverse complement strand
TCTTACTATAAGGATAGCAAGACCGCCTTATGTACTGTTGAGGAGTATTCAGATGATGACGAGCTCGAAGAGAGATATAACCAGGTATTTACTTTCCAGGAGCTGGCACACTTTGAAAAGGAGGACCGCTACAATGATGGATCTAATTATTGAGATTGACGGCCTCACTCAGGAGATGGCCACCGGCATCATTAACATCCTCAAGGGTTCCAAGATCCTGCACTTATTACCGGAGCATACGGACCATAATAATCCGAACGATACCACATGGAGGCTGCAGCTGGGTGACACCAACATAACAACCAACGCCTATGGTATCTTCTTGTCAGATTACGAACATCATAAAGTATCCTTAGAGCACTGCGACTATTACCACGTGACTCTTAAGTGATAAATAATCAGGAATGGAGGTGATCTATGATTAAGGATTAAAACCACGCCATACCTCCGCTATGGCATATACGTTACTCATTAACCTATATCGTGTGCTGACTACAAAGCAAACAAGCAAACTATTCCAACGGCCGGGCAACTTCCGGGCAAACAGGCACCCAGGCAAGCCCCGGCCACACAAAAACAAGAAAAGGAGAAAACAAAATGAACCTTAAAGACACGGCAAAGAAAGCAGCAAGCAAGGAAACGAAGGAAAGCGCAATAACTCAGGGCCGCGATAAGATCAAGCTGGAGGAGCTTGTGGCTCAGTACGGAAACACTTTGACCATCTGCGGTGTGGATGTCCTGCAGGTGAAGGATGGTGACTCTTACCGCCCTGCGGCAGCCATGATCGTCACTGAGGATACTAAGCACTGGACTTTTGGCGGCGCATCCCTGCTTACCATCATTAATGCATGGCAGGATCCCGGAGCTCCGGAGATGGAGCCGATCAGCATCGATCTGATCAATGCAGAGCTGCAGAAGGCCCCGATCAAGTTTAATATTGTAAAGACGCAGCAGAAAAAGGACCCGCGCAAGTCGTTTTGGAAGTATGACGTAGTAGATTAAATATACCACCCGGCGCGGTCCTTCCGGGGATCGTGTCGGGTACTTTTTTATTTAAAAAGGAGGTGATTAAAAATGAAAAATGAAAGCACAGCAATATCTTACTGCATTAACATACCAGGAGATGCTACAAATGGTGATGTGATAAAAATGGTATTTCCATCTTGTAAAACAAGAAGCGAAAATACACCATCAGATTTTATGGAATTTACATTAGATGGGGTTGTTGGTTATGCAATAGAAAAATCTTGGTGGAATGCTCTTTATGAAAGGAGTACAGATGCAGATTCAGTATGGTTATGACAGTTTCAGAAAGTATTGTCCGCACTGCGGCGCAAAGATGGAGGTGGAGGAATGAAATTCAATGCAATAGTGGAATATGAATATCCCGTAGAACATAAGACACCAGTAAAAGCAGAACTTATCTTGCATGGTGATAGCGTTGTAACGGAGAATATAAAATGGCAGAGGACGGGGCATTGGATTGAGTGCGAGGAATTATCATCACATTATGCTGATGTTTATAAATGCTCTGCCTGTGGTCGCCATGGCGAAGAATTTATAAAATTCAAGTTTTGTCCGCACTGCGGGGCGGAGATGGAGGTAAAAGAAGATGAATGAATTAAGGGAAGTATTATGCCAGATCTTTTTACTGGATCTGGTCTTTGTGGTTGGTACCTGGTGCTGGGTCCTTGCTCAGGCTGCGGCAAAGGGCAAGCGCGGCCGCTATGTCATTAAGCACGCCGCATATAGCGCCCTGATCATGCTTTTGTTCGGTTGCCAGATCGCGGCCGTAACGGTACTGGCCTGGGTAACTTATGACATCTTTAAGGGGGTGATCTGGTGATGGCATCAAAAAAGAAAGCAAAGAAAAGCAAGGCCCCGGCACCAAAGGTTAAGCAGAGCAAAGCCAGAAAGAAAAAAAAGGTATCATCATCCTGGAAGCGCTTTTCAAAAGCTCTGCAGAGTGGAAAACTGCCTAAAAATGCTGTTACCCGGAAGCTTTCCCAGTATTTTGGAAAGTCCGGTAAACCCTTAAAGCACAAGCTCAGGAGCGAAGCAGCGCGCGAAGAGTTTAACCGCCTGCTGAAGCAGTATAACAAGCAGCGCATGACGCAAAAGAAGCAGGAGCAGAAGCGCCAGGGGATCCGCGAGAAGCAGCTGGAAACCCACCGCAGGAACCTCATGCCGGAGCAGGCCGATGAAGGTGTTTCACAGTATGAGAAAGCGCTGGATATTCTGGAAACGGTCGCGGATGACATAAGCAACAAGATCACCTACCAGCAGGTGATGGAGATAATATCCGAAGCTCCGGAGCTGGACCCGGAAGAGATCGTTACATTCATCAAAGAGTCTTACGAGAGACTCCAGAACGAGCTGCCGGATTTTGCAAAGCTGGATGATGATGCCAAGCTTGACGCAGCTTTTAATGACATAAGGGAAACCATCCATGAGGTAGGCACCACAGATATGAGGGATCTGCGCTATGCCTTCACGCTTAAGGATATGAATCCTGCAGAATATGAAGCATGGCTCGAGGAGCGGTGGTAATATGGAGCCCTGGCAGGATTTCTTTTTAAAGCAAAAAAAGCTCCACTTACAAAAGCATAGAAAAGGTAAGAAAAATCCGGTCTGGGTATGTGATGATATTATGTGCTTTGATATCGAAACATCATCTTATTTTATCGATGATCACGATCAGGTCATCACTTACCAGGAGCTGGAAGCTCTCCCGAAGTTTAAAGAGATCAAAGATAAGCGGGAGAGATACAACGCCCTGCAGGACACCATCCTGCATCTGCGTAAAGGCTGCGTATGTTATATCTGGCAGTTTGGATTTAATGACAAAAGATATTATGGCCGCACGCTGGAGGAGTTTAAAACCTTCCTGGACATGCTGCAGGATACTATTGATATGCCTTTTATCATTTACATTCATAACAGCTCTTATGAGTATCAATGGCTTCGTGGCGTCCTGGGTGATAAGGAGCTGGAGTGTTTTTTCACGGAACCACGTAAACCGCTCAATTTTGTATACAAAAATACAGAGTTTAGGTGTACATACCGCCTGACCAACAGCTCCCTGGCTCAATGGGGCCATAAAATCGGTCTTGAAAAACTGGACACTTTGGACTACCAGCAGCTTTATACTCCCAAAAGTGAGATACCGGAGGAAGCGCTGCAATACGCTGAAAGAGATATTGAGATCATGTACAAGGGCCTGCAGGAGTATGTTACTGAGTATGGAAACGTGTGGAACATACCGCTTACCCAGACCGGCAGGCCCCGGCGGGATATCAAGCAGATCTATCATGATGACATCAACCACCACTTTAAGATCTCCGATACGGTCCCTGCAGATCATAACGAGTATAAAACACTGCGCTGCTGCTATATGGGCGGTATCTGCTTTACCGGGGTCGAGAACGCCGGGAAAGAGATCAAAGGCCCGGGATCCTATGACCGTGCAAGCGCTTATCCTTATGAGATGGTGGCACGGCCTTATCCCGCTTCCCGATTCCGTGAGTGCTTCACAGATAGCTATAAATTTGATCTTTACCATTATATATTCTATGCAAGGTTTGACCACGCAGAAGCTAAAACCTCAATATGCTGCATTCCGTGCTCCAAGATGTGGAACAAGCACGGACACGGGGAGTATAACAATGGAAAGCTGATATCCTTTGATGGATCTTTTGAGATGTTCATAACGGAAGTGGATTTACAGATCTATGAAAAGTATTATGATCTGGATATGCACATTAAAAAAGTCTGGGTGGCTACCAGCGCGCTGTTGGATATCAAGTTTGTAGAATACGTGTTGAATCTTTACGGAACAAAAACCACGCTTAAAGGGATAGCAGGAAGAGAAGAGGAGTATATGCGTGGAAAAGAGCTTTTAAACAGCTGCTATGGCCTAAGTGTTACAAAGCTTGTTTTCCCGGAGACAATCCTGGATGATGACGGGATCTTCACAACGCTGGAACAGACGGACGCAGAAATGGATGCGGCACTTGCAAAGCTTAAGAAAAACATCTGGAAAAATAACCTCAGTTATAGCATGGGTATCTATGTGACCGCTTACCAGCGTGCAGATCTGCTGGATATGATCAGCCGGATAGATCCTGCAGATATGTGCTATTCTGACACGGACTCGATTAAAGTAAAACACCCTGATAAGTACGCCCCTTTATTTAATGAAGAAAACGAGCGGATCACCCGCTCCCTGCAGGAGCTTGCTGATCACCGGGGTATAGACTTTGAGCTTTTCCGGCCGGAAGATATGGAAGGTAAAAAGCATCTGATCGGGATTTGGGAAAATGAGGGAACATATAAGCGCGCCAAGTTTCTGGGAGCCAAACGGTACTGTTACGAGGATCAAAAGGGGTTTCATATGGTCGTTGCCGGTGTACCTAAAGCCGCAGAAAAGCACATAAAATTTAAAGATTTTAAAGATGGTTTGATCATAGCTCCGGAAGATTGCGACTACAAGAAAAATATACTAGTTTACCTGGATGGTAAAAACCCGGAGATCACCCTGCGGCCGGGAGAAAAGGACGAGTGGAAGGTAACAGACCGCTATGGAATATGTATGTATCCAACCGGCTACGATATGAGCCTAACAAAAGATTATAAGAATCTGATTGAACTTTACAACAACAGAAAGGGGACAATGATTATATGAGAGGACGCAATAAAAACGCGCAGGATCTGCAGGCTCAAACCTATAAGAAAGCAAAAATGGAGATCATGAGCTTATACGGAACCAGCAGGAAGAAGAAAGCAAAGCCGGAGCCGCAGGAAGAAAAACCGAAGATCAGGCGCTTTTATCTTTCTTATGATTTTTGCATTATTGAAGATAAAAAGCCGAAGGTCTACGCCGGCGGCTGCTGGCTCCCGGAGAAAGCAGCCAGGAAAGAAAAGGACCGCCTTTATGATATATATGAGGCGGCCCTGCTGGATGGTCGGGTTATCTACTTTGAGAGGTGCGGCTTGCGCGTTGTAGAATCCACGGATTAAAGCTTTTAAGGCACTTGTTAAACTCTGTACCACACAGATTATCAGAATAAAGGACACGACCCAGCTTGAAACACTCCCAGAGCTTGGCGTGTCTTTTCTTACGGGCGCCGTTGTATACATTATCCCGCGTTGTAAAGCCGTTGAAAAAGATATCATCCCGGTTATTGTACTCAAGCCGGTCCGCTTCGTAGGGATAAATGTATAAGTAAAGTTTATCTTTAAAATCTAAAAGGTAACACTTAAAGCAAAAATCCCCGTGGATAAAGTAAAAGGTAAGAAGCTTCTCGCACTCTTCCAGTTTAAAGAAAAGATGGGGATACTCTTCTGATTCCCACATCCCATTATTTATGGACTTTTCCGCTTTGCCGAAAAAGATTCCGTTCTTTGTTTCGATGTCAGGCGTATACTCTATACTTAAGTATACCCGGTTTCCGTCAGCTTTGATGTGCTCCACGGTATTAATGCTTCCCTGCTGCAGCTTCCGGATGTCCACACCCATTTCTGTGAGATAAGGGCAGGATCTGGAGATGGTATTCCCGATCAGAACCACGCGCCCCATCCGGAGCCGGAAGATGGTGGAGAGGATGGAGTTGAAATTATTCCACTCGTTCTCAAGGTAAAGCCCATCTGTTATAAACTCCTCATATAACACATTATAGATCTTATCAAAGTGCAAAGATTTATAATTCCGTGCCGTGCTCACTGAGAACACGTTACCAAGCTTTGTACCATTAACTATCTTTTTTTCATCCCGCTTGAAAAAGTAAAGCTCGTCTTTATCACAGACTATCCCGTCATAATCATAATTTTTCTGCAACCACTTTACCAGGGCATCATCTTCAAAATACTTATCAACGCTTTTCTTTTTAACCTCATTATCCTGCCGGCGCACATAAGCCATCTGGTTGCCATGCTCCAAACAATCTATGATAAAGAACTGCAGCCACCAGAAGCTTTTACCGTTCGCCCGGCGGCCTATGCAGGCCAGCCAGGTGGAACCGGTTTTAAGCAGATCATGTCCATTATAGAATTTATTCCCGTTATAAGGTTTGACCATAAGCCCTCCTTAGGGTGCTGTCTGTGTGCGGTTGCCGATGATGTTTAAGATATAGTGAGCCTGCGCTGTGTTAAACCCGTTGGGAAACGTCTGGATGGTGATCAGGTCATTTTGCGCGCATACAAACTCGGGATCGTTGAGCTTAAGGTTGAAACGGCTGCTGTTACGGCCTACAATGCAGGGACTTGATTTAATAGCCGTGGCATAAGTTTCCAGCACATCCACATGCAGGTAAACTTCCCACAATCCATTCCTAACACTTTTTATTTCCTTAATAAAATAGTATCGGTTTCCAAAAGCTTCGATAAAGGCATAGTTAAAGCCGGTGGGGTTGCTGGTTTCGATCAGGATCACGGGATCCACAACGTTGCACTCTTCCCGGAGTGTGCCGGTAAAAGCTGTTGCGTTTCCCAGATTTTTACCAATCTTATTTCTGTGATCCGTCATTGTATAAAGATTAACCGGAAAACTCATACGAACACGCCCTCCTTTAAAAGTCTGTTGATCTCTTCGATCTCCGCAATCGTGCCGGTGCATCCCTGCATCTTAATGGTGGACACCTCCGCATAGCTTCCGGGGAAAGCCGATAAGGTACCGCCAATGTTGGCACAACGCCCCTTATACTCACGGTATCCGGAAGCTCTGGCCTGCCTGGGCAGCTGCTTAATAATGTAAGGCTTCTGCACTCCCAGATATCCAGAAGTGGAGCCCGGCGCTCCGTTCCGGGTGATGTGGGGCTTCATCCCCTCGATCACGTTTGCAGCGCCGCCGATCATACCGGCAACTCCGGCCATAGCAGCAGCTCCGGCACCGCCTGTGATCGCTCCCATAGCAGCACCACCCGCCACGGTGGTCATAAGATTAAGGCCGGCCGCTATCGCATTATTAAAGCTCTCCCCGGATATGGGGACCTGCACACCACAATTACCGGTGTACTGTGCCATCACCTGCACCGGGCTGGTTGCTTTAATAACCAGGGCCGTGCAAGCGCCGGTGATACAATCGATGTGATATTTTATACCGATAAGCTCATCGGTAAACTCATCCGGGTTGAGATTAACATATCCGATATACGGCAGCCATAAGGTTATTTTGGCCAGATAATCAAGAAAGCCACCATAATAACCATCTATTTTAAGCAGGCCGCAATCCAGTGTTACAAAATCACTGTCAAGCTTGTGATATCCGTGGGGCCAGGTGGTAAGGCCAAACTTAGGATACCATACAGATGATGCCGCGGGATTAAAAGGTATGATCATGCATCCGGCCACGGCATCCATCGGCTTGGAAAAATAGTTGCTTATCGACTGCCATATATTATCTGTAAAGATATCCTCGCCAAACTGCTGCATCTCCGCAGCTGTCAGCTTATACGGTGTAACAAAGCCGCCACCGCTGACACCTATAGGCGGGATGTCCGGCTCCGGCACAGGATCCCAGTGGCGCCAATGAGTACCGCCATCCTCGTCCTCGTTATCCTCGCCCTCGTCATCATCGTCCGGATCATCCGGTTCCCAATCCACAGGCTCATAATCAATAGGGGCCCATACGTGGATATCGTCCAGATTAAAGGATACGCCGCTGCCGATAACAAAATTGTTACGGTCATATCTGTATGTGTTTGATCCGGCTGAAAAGGTTATATACTCAACACCCTCATACTCAACGATCTGGGGCACGATGATGATACCATCCGGAGGTCCGAACCAATTAGCCTGCTGCATGCTTGCAGGTGCGTTTCCTCCCGTGCCCGGGAAGGTCTTAACAACCAGATCATCATCAATATTCCTGATCTCACCTTTAAGGCCAAACTGGAGCTGACCATCCGTGAGCTGCAGGTCCCAGATACCCAGCATAATTACCAGTGCATATTTGGTATCAGGATCCTGGGCATATTTCATTTCAAACATACAAAGATCCGTCCACTTGGCTGCAGTGGGCCAGGTGCTTCCCACTTCGGAATGCTCTGCACACCATGCCTGATTAAAGTATATCGGTGCACTAAAGGACCCACGTGGTACACCCTGATACTGCGCGGTGCCCTCAGGCTCAAAATAAAATGTACCTGATGCACTGGTGAGATCCCCGGACCCGGCGCGGATAGATAATGCAGGGCGAACACATAAGGGGATCCGTCCCGTTTTAACACCACCTATTGATTTTAAACTTTCCTCCCAGGCCATCACCACACCCCCTTTGTAACACTCTCACGCACTGCATCCAGAACGCTGGCATATAAGTTATAGTCGGCCATCTCCTTCTGGATAGCGAAGAACTTATCCGGACTTAAAACGATATGCCTTGTGTGGGTCAAGGTGTCCGTATAGGTCTGGACCTCTTCCGTGTCCTGACGGGCTCCGGTTTCGCGCTTGTCGATGCTGGATGCATTGGTGTGGGTGTCCGTCCGTCCATCTCTTGTAACGGTATCTGTGTGCTGCTTTTCGGTGATCGTGTCTTTTCTGGCATCTGTTGTATCTGTATCCGTATGCTGCAGCCTGGTATCCTTATCAAGGTGAGCCATAGCTGTTACGGTATCGGTACCACCTCCCAGGGTGTGGGTCATCTTATCCAGCTTGGTGGTGGTCTTTTCGCTGTCCGAAAAGCTGTTACTGTTAAAGCCGGCTATTCCCTTAGTTACCACATCCCCCGGATGGCTCCCCTGCTCTCCCTGCTCGTCCGTGTTGGTCCTGGCAGCGTATACATTATTGGTTACCGCCTGACCATAATCCAGTTGGCGTTCATCCTGACCGAATAAAAGAGTCTTTTTTAGCTGGGCGTAGTCATAATCTGTATCAAAATTCCCATATACGTTGGTTGTCTTATCCTGCGCAAAAACATCCGTAAGCTGTCTCTGGCCGTTCGTTATATCGATGGTAACCTTGTCATAATCTCTGTTTATGGTCTTTTTTCCGTAAACGTTGGTGTCAACATCGTTAAAGCTTACGATGTTAAGATCCTCCTGGGTCATAACATCATAAAGGGCCTGGGTTTCTGTGAGTTTTCCCTGCAGGTATCCGATCAGCTCCGATGCGTCAAAGGATGAATTGATACTGTAGATCTTGCTATCAGGATTGTACGTAATGCCGGCAGCAATATCATCCATCAGGAAACACTCCCGCAGGGCCCGGTTAAGATAGGCGTCAAGGAAAGCCTGCGTAAGATCTGAAAAGAAGGTAAAACCGGAGAAGTCGGCGCCCTTTGCAAGGAGCAGCGCAAAAAGCCCCGCTCTGGTGCTGGCTCCGTCCTTTATGCCCTTAAAGGCCCTATACTGTATCGGATAATGCAACATCTTCTTTACCTCCTTCCATCTTACTGTCACCGTCAATGTCCACCCTGGGCTCCACGCTGCAGTTGATCCCCCAAAGATCATAGATATCATCACATAGCTTTTTACGCATATCGAGCATCTCTTCCAGATTTAACCGAAGCATGGAGCTGTTGGCGTTGACCTCCGGCACCACCATCCGCTCTTTCTTCTCATCAATCTTATTAACTCCGAAAATGTTATAAAAATCTCTAAGATATGCATCCTTGATCTCCAGATATTCCCTGCCGGTGCTGTTGGTGCCGGAGTGCCGGATCACCTCGATCTCTTCCAGCTTATCCAGGATAGCTGCCTGCTCCCCGTTGTAAATCTTATTAAGATATGCCCTTGCCTGCTCCGCTTCCTTTTCGGTCCCGGCCTTAATGACATCCTCGATCCTGGTATTGACCAGATAGCTTTGTACGCTGGTGTCACAGTGCGCTATCAAAAGCGCAAAGTGCTCCACCAGTAAGCAGGTGGGCACCATCTCGTAGGAATTGAGTGCCAGCACTCCGTCCTCGTTGATCCTGCGGCGGTAGCCGTTGGAATCAGGTGCACCGTTTATAAAGGTAAAAGTAAACGCCGTGGGCCTTCCGTAGATATCGGGATCCAACGGGCACGCATTAGCTGCTACCAGCTTTCCGTCATGTAACACCACACCGGAGATACCGAAGTAAAATAAGCGCCGCTCAATCTCCCGGACAAGCTGCTTATCCAGACCCTTATAATTAAAAAGGTTGGTGGTGATCTGGTAAAACTGAGAAAAGTAATCCCGGAAGAACTGCCAAAGATAGAGCTTACGCCCTACCTTATCCCCTCGCATATAAGACATCCAGTATATGTTTGACTTGGAATAGAGATTAAATAAGGTATCCTCTACCATGATATCCTCCTTTTAAAAGTTGGGCCGGAGCTGTTCACCCCGGCCCGTGGAAAGAAGAAAGCAACGGTCAGCTCGCGTCTGTCACATAGAATACGATGCCCTGCTCCGAGGGATCGATTGCATACGCCGTGTCATACTTTGTCACGGTGGTGGTCATCTCCTGCAGGGAGTTTCTGGCGGAAACACTTCTCAGATCATCGATCGTGAGCGCATAGAGGTCCACATCGTGCAGCATGGCCAGGACGCCCTTTTTCGAAGCGGTCAGCGTGGTATCAGGATCAGTGGTTGCATCGGTCACAAAATCGCTATTTGCAATATTGATAGCCGTAGCATCTCCCAAGGCTGCAGTGGTGCCGGTGGCCTGCCATCTGGAGACCGGGTTAAAGTTAGGAAGCTGGATGAAGCGCTCGATCAGGCTGTTCTCAAGGAATCCCTCCATGGAAGAAACGAAGCGATCATGTACATCCAGGATGATCTCACCCTCACGGCTGAAGCGGTCCGCGCCTTCATAGTTGAAGATCTGGTTGTAGGCCTGCATAGCACGCATGTAACGCTTGATCTCAACGATAGCGAAGCGGATGAAGTTGGCATCATACATCCAGTTACTGGAGTCGATGGTGTCGGCTTCCGGAAACGCTGCAGCGTAAGAGGTGGAAAGGTTGATGCTGGTCTTGTTGCTCTGCAGCAGAAGGCCGATCGCGGTGGCTCTTGCCAGGCTTTCCGTGGTCTCTGCATGGACTTCCACATCATTAGCCATGCCATCATAGAGCATCGAGATGAAAGCAGCCATCTCCGCTTCATTATGGAAGCACTTGGCCAGCTGCTTATCCGAGATGATAACTGGCGTGGTCTCGTAGCCGGCAACCTTCCCGAAGATACGATCATCCCAATTCTTGGAGAGAGAACCGTCGTAGTAATCCCAATCCTGGGCCTTGTAGCTGCTGTTCTCTGCTACGTTCTGGATGTTGGTACGCTGGATCTTGCGCAGATACAAACCGAAGTCTGAGGCATCCCGGCGCGCGCTGATCTTTTCGCGGCGGTTGTACGACTTACTCTTAATATAAGTCTCGCGCAGGACGCCCATAAGCCCGTTCATGAAGATGGGGATGTTTACCCCGTCATCTCCCAGGATCTGGCCGCCGATGTCAACAAAGCCCTTCGTATCACGGGCTCCCAGGGAAGTGGCGCCAAGCATGTTCTGCGTTGCCGCGTTGATAACGCTATAGATCTGATTATAAGCCATCTTTTTATCCTCCTTTTAAGTGGTTTCTTTGGTGTACTTAATGATAAGTGCAACACTATCCGGTGCGTAAGTGCCGGCATAGTTTGTCCCGATAAATAAAGATACGTTTGTGGCGTCCACGCCCTGCACCGTTATGTTATTGTTTACCAGCGCGGCCACGATCGGAAGCGGAAGGTCCCCGGCTGAGTCGGTAGTAAGATAGCCGGATACGCTGATCACATGCCCAAGATCTGTGATCCCGTGGGCTATCGTGTTGACGCCGGTTGAAAGGGTGTCATCCTCCACCACCTTGCAATAGATGGGGCTTCCATCTATCCACTTGTCCCCGGTTTCAAACTCTGTTTTACTGTAATCTCTACCAAGGGAAAGATCCTTCCAATCCGGGTGGTTAGGCCAGCCATCACCGCAGTACATTTTATTCATTTTAGCCATGACTTAACCCTCCTTATGGTGTGGTTGCTTTGGTATAACGCAGGATTGCATAACAATCCCCGATATAATTGGCGCTGCTATGTGTCGTTATGTTCGTGTCATCAACCAAAATAGTTAATTTGGGTGAATTATTCAAAAATGTGACCTGCGGTATAGGTATGCGCTTACCGCTATTTGTACCACCGGTGACATTCATAACACAATCAACGGATATAACGTGCCCGAGATTACTTATGCCGTGCGGTGTGTCTGTATCGGAGGTTGTAAGACTTCCAACGCTTACAACCTTCTGGTATACCGTGCTGTTATCGATCCACCTAAGGCCGGTGTCCGTTTCCGTTGTGGAGTAGTCTACACCACCTCCACCGCTGACAAGGCACTCCAGCTTTTTGGTGGTGCTGTTGATCCCAATGGTGGTACCATCCACATCCGCGCTGATAGCACCTTCTGTTATATCTATACCATCACCCGCTGTGTAAGTCGGGCCCGGATCAACCAGGCACTCCAGCTTTTTACTGGTTTCATTGATACCGATGGTGGTACCATCCACATCCGCGCTGATAGCACCTTCTGTTATATCTATACCATCACCCGCTGTGTAAGTCGGGCCCGGATCAACCAGGCACTCCAGCTTTTTACTGGTTTCATTGATCCCGATGGTGGTGCCATCCGGATCCGCGGCGATCTTCCCGCTGGTGATAGAGATACCATCACCGGCGGTGTACGTAGATCCGCCACCTCCCAGATCAGACCAATCAGGGTGGTTAGGAAAGCCATCTCCGCAGTACATTTTATTCATCTTCGGTCTGCTCATTGTTACCTCCCTCCGCAGGATCCTCCTGCTTTACTTCCGGCGCTTTGATCACCGGCGCGATAGCTTCAGACGCCGGGACCTCCACGGGATCCGGAGCGGTGACAACCTCCGGCGCTGCTGCAGGCGTGGCCGGTGTGTCGTTCTTGTGCTGCTCCTCGTAAATGTCAAAGAAGCCTGCTTTTTTCATGCTTGTAAAACCT
>Ga0310690_10008563_pt1 | contig 12952 bp, 15 predicted proteins | sample AusTroGonzalo_MG_2_FD_207661 | JGI IMG/M metagenome (GOLD analysis project Ga0310690, IMG submission 207661) | Bovine rumen microbial communities from tropical cattle in Woodstock, Queensland, Australia - Gonzalo_04 (v2) (version 2) | ecosystem: Host-associated > Mammals > Digestive system >... | reverse complement strand
ACTATATATTCCTTGGAAAAACTATGCAACACATCGTAGCAGGGCACAATATAACCGTCTATCATACCTGCATTCTGCATAGCGTGATAAACGTCTTTTGCACTTTTGTTCAAAAACGATGCTACGTTATTGACGCAAAAGATAGTGAAATTCAGTATTTTAAAGTCCATATAACTAACTCTTTGCAACTTTTGGCTGCAAAGTTACTGCTTTTTTTTGATATACGCAAGTTTTTGTGGGACTTTTTTGTTTTTTCTATCAATATTTCACCACTGTTCCTATAGGAGCATCCAATAGGTTGATCTCGTTTTTCGTTGCTATGTCGTGTGCCACGCTGTCACGCTCGTACTGACGGTCGACGAAGATAAGCAGCATAGGCACTTGTGTCCATGTGTTTTCTTCTGGAGCAAAATCGACGCTATAGGTAAATATCAACTTTGATCCATCATCAGTCAGGCTCTCTGCATGTAGTTCGGTACTATGATTAGTCTCCGACAGCACTACGGCGATAGCGAACTGCGTCTCAAAGTCAATAGGCGTTGGTTGGCCGTTCTTACCCATGAAAGCAGCCATGCCGAAGTAGCGTTCAAACTCGTCCAGCGAGCCAATCTTTGCCGGGACAGGTTCGATTACATCGTTCCGCACGAAATAGTTATGTGCTACCACAAACGGTACTTGCGTATCGTTCGGTTTCTTGACCAGGTGCGCAATCAACATCCATGCGCCGATGATGATCAGCACAAATATCGCCCCAAGGATATGAGGAAAGAACTTTTTCATATTATCGTCTTTTGGTATGCCAGGCGTTCGTCGCCTGAAAGTAAATACATGTATTATTTCATTAGCGATTTAACAAGCAGCCCGAGGAACAGGCGTTCATGCCAGTTGAGCGTCTGGATATGTCCGAGCAGAATGATATCCAGCGCCGCAAAGCGTTTGCACTCGGCGTTGAAAGCCTCGAGGTTGTCGGAACCGTTGTACGCCAGGGCAAAGGTTTTCCAGAATTGTACCATCTGTTTGTCTGTCATGTGGGCGATGTCCTGCACACGTTGTTTCTTACCGAACAGATTGCAGAATAGCCAGAAATGGCCGAGGTCGAACATTGGCAGACCGTGCGTAGCACGGCCGAGATCAATCCAATAGGCTTTGTCGGTATCGAGCGAGAGGATGAGATTACTGAATGTAAAATCGCCATGCAGCAAGGTGGGAGCGTCTTCCATATTTTGTACAAAAGCGATGGCCTGTTCCAGTCTTTTGCCGCTGAGCATTTTCGTGTCAGCCAATGCTTCCAGCATCAACGCTTTCATCGACGGAATAGCCGTTTGTGCGGAGGTATCGGTGCTGTGAAACTGCTTGGCAAGTTTTGCCATACGCTCCGCCAGATGGTCGATATGCGCAGGAGCTTCTCCACTGATGCGCGCAAAAGATTTCTTGTTGGTGACAGCCTCGCAGATGATACCTTCGTTTTCTCCCACACGTACCATTTCCTTCATTTCGGGCGTAGGCAGACCGAGGTCAAAGACCGCTTTGCTGCGGGTGAACTCATCGGCGAGGGTTTCTGTAGCGCCGTCTTCAGCCGTGTAGTTGCTCACTTTGAGAATGACGCCCCGTTGTTCGTGGCATGTATAAACGCTTCCGTTTCCTCCTTCTCCGACCTTTGTCCAGCCAGCGAGGTCAATCTGTTTGTAAGTAGTCTTAGTCATAGTTGACATGTTTATTTGTTGATGCATTATTCATAATGCCTGATTCTATTTGTTTGCGTCGTTTACGGCGCAAAGGTATAAAAAAAATCCCATATACGCAAATATATACTAGATTTTTTTAAGCATCTAATAAACGGATATTGTGTTAGTAACACTTTCATTCTCATATTAACATTCGTGTCTGTTTGCGATATGCAGCATAATCAGGTTTGTTGGCGAGTTGGCGTTTTTCCATGAGCGGGATAGAGATGCCGAGGAAGAGTGCCGTCATAGCGATTGCGCCGCCGATATACATATCCATGCCATTTAGAGAGGCGTACATGATCCAGATACCCCACCAGAATTGGATCTCGCCGAAGTAGTTCGGATGACGACCATGTTTCCATAATCCCACATTGCATACTTTACCGGGATGAGCGGCACGGAAATCATGGCTCTGCTTGTCAGCAATCAGTTGGATAGTTGCCGATGCGATACAAACGATGAAACCAAGGCATAGCAAGATAAAGTTGAAAGTTCTCTGCCCAAGGGCACGATCTGAAGGTATGGAAAGTTGAAAGTTGAAAGAACTCTCAAACAGTTTTAGTCCGGGCAGCATGGCGGCAAAGACGACGAGCGTCGGCATCATGTTCAGGCCAAAGAGATTGATGGTGTGAAAGACCAAGGGGTGTCTGTCGCGGTACTTGGTATAACGCCAATCTTCATGACCGATACCTTTGAAAGTGATTGCCCAGTTGCGCGTGAGGCGCCAACCCCAGTACCACGAAGCGATAAGTAGCAGAATGACCGGTATTGACCACACGCCGGTATGAAAAGCACAGAGCAGGAAGGCAATCGGCGGGAAGACGCTCCAATAAGGATCATAGACAGACACGTTTTCATAAAGCAAACCGAATGCCCAGACAATGATTGTTGCCAGCACATCGGCTAAGAATAAGCGGATGAGGGGGTTAGCGGTTATGGGATTAGCGGCTAATCCTTCAAACAGCAGCCAACCGGCTACTCCGGCGATAGTGTATATGGCAATTATCAGCGCCACACTACACCATTTGGAATAATCTCGTTTCATAAGAGTGCTAAAATCTCACTATTGTTCCTATCGGGGCATCCAATAATCGGATGTTGTGTTTGATTGCGATATTGTGTGCTACGCTGTCCGGTTCTGACCACGGATGGACGGAGAGGGCGAACTTGTCATGGTGGACGGTGAAGACCTGCTTGGCTTGAAGATCCAAAATGGCTTTTTCGAGGTCTTCGGGCGTAGTGTGGATGTATTTCCAATTGGCATTGTACTGCCCGTTTTCCAATAGTGCGAGGTCAACCGAGCCAAAGCGTTCGTGTATCTGAGCAAACCGCTTGTCGTAACCTCCGTCACCACCGATATAGACCTTACGACCTCCGGCTTCCACCATGAACGATGCCCAGAGTGTCTGGTTGCGTTTACGTAAGAGACGATTACTGAAATGGCGGGACGGCAGAGCCGTAATTGAAGATTGGAGATTGAAGATTGAAGATTTGTCCTGCCAATCCATCTCCGTGATTTGCTCGTCCGTATAGCCCCAATAGCGCAGGTAATCGGCGATGCCGAGGGGACAGATGACGTGTTGCACGCGGTCGCGGATGTCGTGCAGGGTTGCGTACTCCATGTGATCCCAATGTTCGTGCGTGATGATAAGCACGTCGATGTTAGGCAGGTCTTCCGGTCGGTAGATGTCCGTGCCCGCAAAGGGCTTCATCATCAGCGTCGCAGGCCATTCGGGTTTGAGTACCGGATCTACAAGGTATCGTTTGCCATCCAAGCAGAACAGATACGACGAGTGCCCGAACCACACGAGCCAATCGCTATCAGTTGAGAGGCTCTTGAGATCGGTCTTAACGGCTTGGATGGGTTCGTCAGGCACACGCAGCGTGTCTGTGCGCGTCAGGAAACGCCATAATGTACCCCTCGTGCTTGCGGTGTCTCCTGTGAACTGCGGTGTTGGTTCCTGATTTTGGAACATCCCGTCTCTGTAGTTCGGAGACGCTTGTATCCGCTCCATTGACACATGTCGCCACAGCCCAAATGCGGGGTGTGATAGTACAACTAGTCCTACTCCGATAAGCAGTACTATAATACCTAATATGATGCAGATGGTTCGAGTCATACTATTATCGTGCTACTACCAATACATTATCCGCTTGCAATCGGATAGAGAGCCAATGACCGATACGTTGTTGGTCATCTTCATTGAGCGCCGGATCCGCCTGAACGAGCAACACTATCTGCTGTTCGTTTCGTGCGAGCGTGACGTTTGTTATCTGCGGCCATTGTGCTTGCACCTCAGTTGTTATTTGTTCTACCGGCAATTGCAATGCTTTGAACACATCAATCTGTGCATTGAGCACACGGATCGAATCGTCTCGTTGCTTGAGTTGTTGCTCATTGGAAGCTAACCAATCCTTCATTATCTCCGTCTCGTTGAGTCGGCGCACCTCAATGGTCGCATCTTCCAGAATATGTATTTGCGAAGGAGAGATACCGTGTTTCTCCGCATTCGTGTACAACTGCGCACGAAGATCGTTACTTAGGCTCTCACCTGCCAGACGCAGCGTCAATATGTATGGTTTAGTCGTCACGTCCGTGCTGTAGTCGTAGATATAGGTGCCTCCGATGGCTTTATTTTCTTTCACAAAATGACGTGCAGCATTAGCAAACTGGTTCTCACGAACAATACTGTATGCGCTGAAAAAACTGGGTATCAGCACTACCAGCATCAACAGTCCGTAAGTGATATGACTTTTATACGATTTCTCCTCTTCCTTAGATGGAAAATTCAGATATTTGACAGCAAGGAAAGTAGCTAAAGCGATGAAGATGCAGTTGATGAAGAACAAATACAACGCCCCTCCGGCATAGTGCCAGTTCATGTTGGCGATACCGTATCCCACCGTACACAAGGGAGGCATCAAGGCAGTAGCAATTGCCACACCGGAAAGTACGGTACCTTTCTCTTTGCGTGAGAGTTCCAAGATCCCGGCTAAACCACCAAAAAAAGCTATCAGCACATCATACACCGAGGGGTTCGTACGCGCCAATAATTCGGTCGGGTTGTCCATCTCTAATGGTGTAACCAAGAAATACAAAGTAGAGGCAATCAGGCTGACCACAAACATGATACCGAGGTGTTTCAGCGACTTTATAATCAATGGAGCGTCGTTGGTGCCTAAACCCATACCGAAACCAATAATCGGACTCATCAGCGGCGAGATCAACATGGCGCCGATAATGACCGGTATAGAGTTCACATTCAAGCCCACCGAAGCGATTACTATCGCCACGAACAAAATGTAAATGTTCGGTCCCCGGAATGGGATGTTCTTGCGGATGTTCTCTTCCGCAGCATGCACATCTATGTAGTGCGTCAAACTAAGTTGCTTGCGAAGGAAATGCTTCGCGCGTTTTTTTAATTGATAGTAGTTCATATGCAATCCATTTTTTCATTTGCGTCGTTTTGCGTGCAAAAGTACAAAAAAAATCCCATATATGCAAATTTATGTGGGATATTTTGCTGTTAATACTCATTTTTGCGGTTGGGGTTCATGGGAAACCAGCCTTTGCGGACACGCTCGCGTTGTTTGAATACTTCGCCGATGCTCCAGAAGGAAGAGAAGGCAAAGATGCCCAAGAAGATGGAGATATAGGTGTTATTCACGAATAACGAGCCACCGGCTGTCAGGAGTCCGATAATGAGAAAAGCCCACCAGGACTTAACACCGAAATAGTACTCCGCCTTGATGACCAGCGGGTGAAAAAGTCCGATACACAAGAACGCACCCGCGCCCAATAAAATTCCTTCGTAATTCATATCAATGACAAAACATAAATCCAAAATACAAACGTGGGCCGGTCGGCATACATAGTTCGCTCTTATGGAAAGCGAGCATCCAATCGAGCCGGAAGGTGATATGCACCTTGCTCGTCATGCAATAATCGCAGCCGACGTAAGGTGTAACATAGAAGAACGATTGCTTATGAAAGGTACTATTGGCATCCTGCGTCCAACTATTCTGGTCTCCTTCCAGGATATAGAGACCTTTCATCGAACCACCTCCGATAGTGCCACCGATATACGGCCAAGCTTTGTCTAAGCGCCAACAGCAATCTGCCAGCACACCTCCGCAACCGACACGCACATAACTGCCGTTTTGGAGTACATCACGACAATCGGTCATGGCACTTGGCATCGTACTCACAAAGCCTTCAAAACCCGTCCGCAGATGTTTCCATAAATGCACACGCAGGGCACCGCCAATACCGAATAACGCACCTTGCGGAGAACATAGACGTCCACCTGCGGTCTTCGGTGCGTTGCCATCCTGACCGAACCAATAGCCGGTATGTAGCATCATTCCCCCGGAGAACCCTTGATAGACTTTGTTCTTCTCAAGGCCTTCGGATACTTGCGCACACACTACACCAGCAGCTAACAGACATATAAAAAGTACCTTTGCTCGCATAAAATTCAAAATTTGCGGCAAAGGTACTATATATTTCTTAAACGTCGCTTAAGAATTTCTTAAGATTGGTATCCGCAGCTCCGTAACGGTACCGTTTATGTCTAAACAGAGGGAAAAATGGTGCATGGTGAGTCGGGAAGAGATACACAAAGAACCGGTTTGTGCGGAGGGCAGGAGCGTTTCGAGGGAAGCATCCAACCACTTACGCAGACTATCGGGATGAATGGTGAGCGTATTTACCCAGGGGGTGAGTTGCAACTGAACAGTCAAACCGTGTGCTTTCAGTTCGTTCTCATGGGCACGAAGCCAATCGTATGCCAGTATGGATAGCGGAGACAGATCGTCTGAAGGATACTCTGTATGCAAAATCAGACCTATCCCACGAACCGCTTCGATGGGTTCTTTAGCTGACCATCCGAGTTTATGGCGCAAGGCATTGAGATGCACATCAATGGTACCGGTATCATACTGAAACCGTGTGCCCCATACATGATCGAGAATTTCTCCACGAGGACAGATACGATTGGCATGGGCGGAGAGATACTCCAACAAGCCATACTCCAGACCTGTTAGATGAACCGCTTGTCCGTCCTTGCGCACACTCCGTTGTTCGCGGTCAAGTTCTATATGGTCGATGATGGTGAGGTACATTTTACAACTTCCCAATTGATATCAACGACTTCGTTTGCGAGGCCGCGGAGTCTTGAACGATGTATCGGTTGCTTTCGTGGCTTCGATTTGTTCGGACATAAACGGTTCATGGAGCACATAGTGCTTGTAGCACGAGATACCGAGAGTCGTGAGGGGCAAAGCGATAATCATTCCGATGACGCCCATCAGCGCGCCCCAGAAACTGAGGCTTAGCAGGATAGCCGCCGGACCGAGACCGGTCACTTTACCCATAATCTTCGGCACAAGGAACATATCCTGAAATGTCTGCACCACGATGAACACAATCGCCATCAGCAGTAGTGTCAGCCATACAGGTTGACCGGTTTGCGCCGACTGTACAAGACAGAGCAATATACAAGGCGGAATACCGAGTGCTTGCATGTATGGCACCAGATTGAGCACTCCGATAATCAGCCCCATGACGAATCCCATCGGCATGCCGATAATCGAGAAACCGATTGCAAAGAGAATGCCGACGCAGAGCGCCACTAATCCTTGTCCGCGGAAATAGGCGTTCATGTTGACACTCATCTCATGCACGAGCGTGGTGATCTGCGAATAGTATGTCTGCGGCACGTATTTGCGCCAGTTGGCGCGGATAGACGGGAAGGCGAGCATCAAGAAAATGAGATACATCAGTCCGATGAAGATGACTACCAGTTCGCTGAGCCAACTCAATCCTCCTGTAATCCAGCCGCCTAACTTTGGCAGAAAACTCTTGATGCCGTCACGCACCTCCGGATAGGAGAGCACGGATTCCAGATTGAGACCGTCGAGCGTAGAATGGATCTTCTCCTGTTGCTCAGGTGTGAAGTATTTGTTGGCATCAAAATGGGCGAAATACTGCTCTACGGCCACCGCAGCCGACTTCACTTCCCGTCCCATCGCCGGTATGATAAGATACACGGCCAACGTGAGTAAGCCTACGAACAAGATGAGCGTGATAGCCACTGACAGACCACGGAACTTCACACGGCATTTATGCTGAATGAAGTTCACCAGCGGGTCAAGTAGCCACGCTAATAGAAAACTGACAAAGAACGGCAGTAATACGCCGTAAAGACGAGATAACATAATTTATTATTTTTTCACCAGATTCCAAAAAGTCAACGATATCCATTATCTTTTGTTTTTCGTGCGAAGTCAAACAAAGCTTTCGGTAAGTGGCAGTAGCCGTCAGGGTGCTTATCCAAATAGCCCTGATGGTACTCATCGGCGGGATAGAAGTTCTGCAACGGCAGTTTCTCTACTGCTAACGGCTGCGCAAACTTGCTTTGTTCCTCCGCATAGGCTTTCTCTATCGTCGGCATATCCTCTGTGTCCGTATAATAGATGCCTGTGCGGTAGCGTGTGCCTTCGTCATGGCCCTGCTTATTCAGGCTGGTCGGGTCGATGGCAACGAAGAACATGCGCAGCAGAAACTCCAGACTCACTTTGTCCTGATCGTAAACCACATGCACGGTCTCGGCATAGCCGGTGGTGTCGGTATAGACTTGTTCATAGGTCGGGTTATCCGTCTGTCCGTTAGCAAACCCTACTTCGGTCTTAACGACTCCGGCGATCTGTTTGAAGAAATGCTCCGTGCCCCAGAAACATCCACCTGCAAAATAGATGTGTTTATGCTTCATATCAATATTGTTTTGCCAGATTGGTAATGTCCCGCGGGTTGATAGCGAACTGTTTGTAGCCGTCGCGGGTACAAGCAAGCATGGAGTGTGCGCAGTAACTCCAGCATCACGCCTTCGCCCACATATCCTGTGGCACCCGTTAAAATGATTTTCATTATCGTTATTTTAATTTCTGTTGACTATTTCGGATATATCGAGTTGTTGCTTCGTGCGAACGGACCACTCGGAGTATATCTGCGCGGCGGATTGACCGTCCTCTCGGGTAATGGTGTGCAGATAGGTGTACGTGCCGTCTTTCTGTTCGCGTGATAGGAGTATCAGGCGGCAGGTGAGCGTGTCGCCAAGGAAAGTCTCACGCAACCAACGGATGGAGATACTGCGAATGGCATATGTGTCCATAAACGACTCGTTTGCCGATTGCATAGCGATACTAAGATAGGTGCGGTTGTTGACATGTCCGTTCATGTCCAGGTTGATCGGATTGACGCGGTGGATGACTTCCGTCAGAAGCGTGCCGTCTTCAGGGAACTTTGATCTCTTATGACTGTCCGAAGTCATCTCCAGCAGTACAGGCAGCTGAATCGGTAACTGCGAGTTGGGTGCCAGACGGCGTGTCTGCGTGTCCAACAGCGTCCAACAACCATAACCGTGCGCCACTTCCACACCATCCGTACGACGAATGCGGAACTCGGCATAGAGACGCAAGGCACTCACTTCACTATTCCAGACCGTCACATCGATATCGTCTGACCAAAGAGCTGTGTCGTCTTCAAACCAAGCGTTAAACTCGGTGATGACCCACATCAGATGGTGCTTGATCACATCAAATGCTGCAATATGCAAGCACGACATATAGCGCGCCCAACAGTCTTGGTAGTAGAGGAGCACGGCATTCGGCGTCATGCGATAGCGCGTATCCATGTCTGCCGCCGTGATAGAATAAATATGGGAGTAAGTAGTCATTTCCATAAATGTGTCGAAAAGTCAAATCAATATTCTTGTTGGCTGGCGCATAATCTCGTTTCATTTTATCCCATGACCACGTCCAGAACCATCATCAGCACAAAGCCAAGGGCGAAGCCGATGGTCGAGAGGTTGGAGTGTGTACCGTTGGAGGCTTCGGGGATGAGTTCTTCAACCACCACATACATCATTGCACCTGCGGCAAAAGCCAGCAGATAAGGCATGGCCGGCAGGAAAAGGGATGCCAGCAGGATGATCAGCAGACCGCCTACGGGTTCGACCACACCGCTTAACGAGCCAATGAGGAAGGATTTCCAACGACTATTACCTGCCGCACGCATAGGCATGGAGATGATGGCGCCTTCGGGGATGTTTTGGATCGCTATACCGATAGACATCGCCAAAGCGCCCATGAGCGAGATGTCTGCTTGTCCGTCTTGCGTACCGGCAAAAACAACACCAACCGCCATGCCTTCCGGCAGGTTGTGAATGGTGACCGCTAACGCGAGCATCGCCGTGCGCGAGAGACGCGCTTTGAGTCCTTCGGGCTTGTTACTTCCGACATGTAAGTGCGGAGTCAGTTCATCGATGAGCAGAAGGAAGCCCATACCTAATAGAAAGCCCACAGCCGCCGGTACCACTTGCATCGCACCCTCGCCGTGAGACATGTCGATAGACGGGATTAGTAGCGACCATACGGACGCCGCAACCATCACACCCGACGCAAAGCCGAGTAAGGCCTTCTGCAGGCGCTCGGGCATGTCGCGTTTCATAAAGAACACGAACGATGCCCCGAGCATTGTGCCCAACAGAGGAATGAGAAGACCTATGATATTTACCATTTAGTCATTTACCATTTAGTCATTTACCATGTACCATTTATTGGGTCATGGTGTCATTTTATCGTTTTCTCAATAAACGCCCGTAAGTCGGCAAGGTCTTGCTGGTTTGGATGACCGGAATGGAAAGGTCCCATCGAACCTTTGCAGGTGAACGAACGATCGTCACAGTGGATACCTTTCGCTTCCAGCATCTTACGCATCTGTGGTATCGGTGATTCGATGATAGCGCACGAACCAAAGCACACTACATTCTTGACCAGCTCCGGCTTGAGCGTATTGATGAACTGACCGATGGCTCCGTTGACTTTGCCAAGGAAGACACCGGCTCCGAGATAGAGCGTATCCACCGGTTCGGACAAGGGCACAGCTACCGTCTCCGGTTTGGTATTGACCACTTCTCCGACTACTTTTGCCATCTGTTCGGAATGACCGAACTTACTAAAATAACGAACTGCGTATTTCATACATTTATTGCTTTAACATTTGTTCTACTTCTTCGCGGTGCTCCCACAATGCACAACCTCCGGAATGTTCGCCGCCTACCAGATGCACCTCTCGCAGACGCTGGAAAAGAGGCGATTGCAAGGCTCCTTTGACACCAAGTGTGAGTACGTTACTGTCGCTATACGGCGAGAAAGGACATGGCTCGGCACTACCATCAGGACCGATATGGAAGAATCCGCGTCCTGCTGCCAGACAACCGCCCATGTGTTTCTCATCACCGGGGAAGGATATGATAATCACATCATGATAACGCTCACGCTGATGCGCTTGCACGGCTTCCATCTGCTCCAAATCGGCATCGCCGAAAGCCAGATGTTCTGTACCCGGCTCGGTAGGCACATACTCGACATAAATAATGAGTTTGCAACCGAGTTCGCGCAGATGATCCACATACTCGTCGGATGTGACCAGCGCGAAGTTCTCCGTCGTGACGGTGATGCTGACCCCAAAGAACAGTTTCTCCGCATGTAGGCTCTCGACCGACATCATCGCACGACGGTAGATACCTGCGCCTCGCCGTGTGTCTGTACCATGTTCCGCACCTTCGATACTGATAACGGGAATAAGATTGAGATGCTCTTTGAGAAATGCGATATATGAGGGACCGATGAGCGTACCATTGGTGAAGATCGGGAAAATCATGTCCTCAACTTCCGCCACTTTCTCCAAGATATCTTTCCGCATCATAGGTTCACCGCCTGCCAGTAGGGCAAAGTTGATACCCAATGACACGGCTTCGGAGAAGATGTCGCGCCACTGTTCGGGCGTGAGTGTCGGACGCTGACTTTTACCGGGGTCATCGGCTATACCATTGGCGCGCGCGTAGCAACCTTTGCAGGAAAGGTTACATTCGGTGGAGATACTGCAGATAAGGAAAGGCGGGATATCAATACCCGTTTCTTTCGCCACACTCTTACGCCGGCTTTCCGACTTCAGGAAAATCTGCTGCAAGCGGAAGACCGTTTTCGCCTCGCGCGGGTTGCCTAACACATTGCGGTAGGCTTTCTCCATGATACGGCGGATGGCTCCGCTCATATATCCTTGTAAATCCATAATTAATATCTCTTACGCCGGATTGAAGCGGGACTTGGGTTGTTTGCAACGCGGACAACGCCAATCGTACGGCAGGTCTTCAAAGGCAACGCCATCGTTCTCGGCAGGGTCATATACAAACCCGCAGATGGAGCATACATACTTGCCTGTTTCAGCTTTAAAAACAATTTCATCTATCGGTAGCGGTTCAGGCATGTGTTCCAAGTCGATTACACGTTTAGCTGCCAGATTCTCCGGTCCAAGCGGTGTGTGCGTGGACAGGTACACGGTCGGATGGTTTGCTACAAACTCCCGAACGCGGTCAAGCGTCACTTGCGCATCTTCCCACGCGGTGTTGAAGATAGACAAACGATTCAAATACAATGCCTCATCCGTATAGGTGATGTCCCCTTGGAACATATAGAATAATCCTTCGTTCTCGGCAATAATCATGCTGTTTCCGTCGGTGTGTCCTTTCGCTTTGATGAAATAGATACCATCAGCTATCTTCTGACTCTCCGGGAAATTGTAGTACGCGCCGTCTGTAAAATGCACCGGCACAACATTGCTCAAGCCTTGCAATTCCTGGGCATCCAGTTCGTCGGCATTGACATAAATCTTGGCATTCGGGAAACTCTTCAATTCTCCGCTATGATCCATATGACGGTGAGTAAGGAGGATCTTGGTTACTTGTTCGGGTTGGTAGCCGAGTGCCAAGAAACCGTCCATGTAGTCCTGCACGCAACGTCCGCTGTAAATCGGCGCGTCCTCTTTGGGAGCCGGTTCCGGAAAACCCACGGGCAGACCTGTATCCACCAGAATCACCTCGCTACCCGTGTCAATAAGGTAGTTGTACAAGCCGGAGCGATACTTGATATTCGCATCGTATTTGTCGGCATCGTGCTGACCACCGAACGCCCACTGCTGGGTCATAAAACCGTGGTCATAAAAAGTAATGGATTTGATTTGCATAGTATTCAAATTAAAGGGGGAAGAGCCGAGACCCTTCCCCCGACAAAGAAATTCATTTGCCTGCGATTGAGGCGCAGGGTTGTTAGTTAGCCGGAGCCCATTTGCAACGAACCGGAGAGATGATTGCACCTTCCTTCTT
>Ga0310690_10008561_pt1 | contig 12953 bp, 9 predicted proteins | sample AusTroGonzalo_MG_2_FD_207661 | JGI IMG/M metagenome (GOLD analysis project Ga0310690, IMG submission 207661) | Bovine rumen microbial communities from tropical cattle in Woodstock, Queensland, Australia - Gonzalo_04 (v2) (version 2) | ecosystem: Host-associated > Mammals > Digestive system >... | reverse complement strand
TGAGGCAGTTGCGAAATTGATAGTTGAGAATTGAAAATGTAGAATGGTGGATCGTCCACAATTCTACACTTTCCACTCTACACTCTCAACTTACACGGCAGGCTGAAAACGGTTGTTTGTCTAAGCGTGAAAGGCGCAACGAGGTCCGGAGTGAACGAGATCGAGCGAGCATCTCGGCGCGACGCAATTTTCTTTTATCTGCGCTGAAATATGGTATAATATTCAATCATGAAAAAACTTATCCGTTTCATTGCCGTAGCCGCGATCGCCATTGCGGCTGGTTGCTGTTCCGTTCAGAAGATCCCCGCAGAGCGAGTCGGGGTCTGCAGCTGGAGCTGGCGTCTGCCGATAAGCGAAGTTGCGCTGCAGATGGACAAGTCTGGGGTGAAGGGCATCCACCTCGCTCTTGGGCCGTTCATCGCCCCTGACGAGAGGCATGGAGCCGCAGAAGGGGAGAAGGCCCTCGCAATGGTCAAGGCGAAGATCAAGAGCGGCGAGTGGGTCCTCATGAGCACCATGATAGATTTCGTGGGCCAGGACTACACGACTCTCGAGACGATCCGCAAGACTGGCGGCATCGTGCCAGACGCGACGTGGGAGGAGAACAAGCGCCTTGTCTCGAAGGGCGCGAAGCTCACGCGCGAGCTTGGGTGCGATCTCATGTCGGGCCACGCCGGCTTCCTCGACGAGTCCGATCCTGTCGCCCTCAAGAAGTATGTTGAGCGCGTCACGTGGATCCGCGACGAATGCCGCAAGTTCGGCGTGACGTTCATAATGGAGTCCGGGCAGGAGACGGCGGCCGACCTCGCGGCGTTCATGCCGAGAGTCCCAGGCGTCGGCATAAACTTCGACCCTGCGAACATGATCCTCTACGGGAAGGGCCGGCCGATGGAGGCGTTGGGGCTCCTCTATCCGTGGATCAGGCAGATCCACGTCAAGGACGCCGTGGAGACGAAGGTCCCCGGGACTTGGGGCGAGGAAGTCGTTTGGGGCACGGGCGAAGTCGGCGGCCAGGCCTTTATCGACAGGCTTGAGGCCCTTGGCTACAAGGGCAACTACGTCGTGGAGAGGGAAGGCGGAAACGACCGTCCCGGCGACATCAACAAGGCCATCGAGAGGATCCGGGAATGAACAAGCTCAAGGCGATCATACTTGGCGCCGGCTATCGCGGCCGCGCCTACGCCGAGTACGCAGCCGCCCATCCCGACCAGCTTGAGATTGTCGGCGTCGCTGACCCAGAGCAGGCCGAGACCATTGCGGCTCCGAAGTACTGGCGCGACTGGCGCGACTGCCTCGAAGACAGGCCCGAAGCCGACATCGTGATGGTGACGATGCCCGACAGCCTCCACCACGACTCCGCGATCATGGCGCTGGAGGCGGGCTACCACCTTCTTCTGGAAAAGCCCATATCGCCGACAGAGCGCGAGTGCCGCGAAGTGATCGACTGCGCGCTCAAGAACAAGCGGCTCGTCGTAATCGGGCACGTGCTGCGCTACACGGCTTACTTCGCCCACATCAAGGCCCTCGTGGATTCCGGCGAGCTTGGCGAGATAGTCTCCATCGCCCACCAGGAGTCGGCCGGATTCTGGAAGGTCGCCCATTCCTACGTGCGCGGCAACTGGGCTAACTCGAAAAAGAGCTCGCCGATAATACTCGCCAAGTGCTCGCACGACTTCGACCTCTTCGTTTGGTGGATGGGGCGCAGGAAGTGCCGCAAGGTGACGTCGTTCGGCTCGATCAAGCTCTTCAACCGCGCGAACATGCCCGAGGGCGCGGCCCGCATGTGCATCGACTGCCCTCCGAGGATAGAAAAGCGCTGCGTGTGGAGCGCGCGCAACATGTACGTCGACCACGACGAGCTCAAGTACCTCTTCGCCGACCACTCCGACGAGGCGATGCAGCGCCTCATATCCGAGACGGAATACGGCAAATGCGTCTATCAGAGCGACAACGACGTGCCGGACCACCAGGTCGTCACCATGGAGTTCGAGGGCGGGGCCACGGTGAGCCATGTCATGACCGGCTTCACGGAGCGCAACATCCGCACGACCCGCATTGCCCTCACGCGCGGCGAAATCATTGGCGACGGCGAGACCTTGAGCATCTGCCGCTTCGACGGCAATTCCGTCGAGACGGGCGTGCCCACGAACTTCCGCATACCGAACCGTTCGCGCCACGGCGGCGGCGACTTCAATCTCGTCTCGGAGATGATAAGGATACTCCGGCGCAACGACCCGGAGGAGATCCGGGAGACGACGGCCGAGGCGCTCCAGAGCCATCTCATCTGCTTTGCCGCGGAAAAGAGCCGTCTCGCGGGCGGTAAGGTCATCGAGATCAATTGACAGGGTGACGCCTGTTTTGATATACTACAGCAATCACGAGCCCCGGGCGATTAGCTCAGTTGGTTAGAGCATTACCTTCACACGGTAGGGGTCACTGGTCCGAGTCCAGTATCGCCCACCAATAGATTTGCGGGGCTTTCACCTTGCGGTGGCGTCGGTGTTCCAGTCCGAGAACCTGCGCTTGCCGCCGGAACGCGTTTCTGCGCGGTAGAGGCGGCTTTCCGAGGCGAGGATGGCGTCTGCATCGAACTGCGAAACCTTGCGGCTTAGCGCCGTCTTTACGAGGCGGGCTATGTTTGCGTGGGAAGTCTTGAGGGCGCTTTCGGCGAACGGTCCTTGAGCCCCCTCCGGCTTGACCCAGAGAAACGCCGAGGCCGAGGCGGGATAGCCGTCAACCGACGGAGAGATCTCGAGGCCGTGGTCCGACGTCACGATGATGAAAGACCTGTCGTAGATTCCCCTGGCGCGGTAGGATTCCATGAGCTCGCCGAGCTGCGAGAGCTTTTCGCCCGCGGTGCTGGCAAGATCCCCGCTCCAAGGAGGGTGGACTCCCCAGCTGTGGAAAAAGCCGAGGAACGGGCGCTCTCCCTCAGCGACTGGCTTTGCCGCAAGCTTGGGATACATCGACTTTTCGCTCCAGAACTCATCCCCGGAGTGGCGCCCCTTGACGGCGTGGCGTATGCGGGAGTAGAGGATCGGCCCCTTGAAGAAGAACGGAGAAATCCGGAACGAGGTCATGTCGAAGATGGAGAGATACGGAACCTCCGACGACTGGCGCAGTATGGCCAGCTTGTCGCGCGAGCGCCTCTGCACTCGCTTGACCTTCTTCTCGACAGGCAGGTTTGTGAAGCCGTATGGCATGAGGTCCGGGGAGAAGGCGACGGCCCAGCCTGCGTCTGCGGCCGCCTTCACGAAGGAGTTAGATCCATACATCGTAAGCGGATACTGCGTCTGCGGCATTTTCTTTGGATCGTAGTAAAGCCCTGTCACGATTCCGGGGACACCGCGCTTTGTGCACTCGTGCATCCCTATGTTGCGCGGATACTGCGTGAACCCCGGGAATTTCGCCGCGAGCGCGGGATTGGCGCGCATTACGTCGGCGGCTCCGTTCCCCGGCATCGAGTCGAGCACGAATACGAGTATGTTGCGGCCGCTTGAATACTTGACGTTTTCGACGACCGTCTGCTGGTTGACGAAGCCCTCCGACATTCCTTCCTTCTTGTCGCCGTCATCGGCGCTTGCGGGCTTCCCGGCGTCGAAGAGCGACGCTGCCGACAGCACTGCAACGGAAATCGCCACCCAGTGAAGGAAAGGATGGAGGCGTTTTGCGAAAACTGCGAACGCGCATACGATTGCGCCCCAGACGGCTGCGTCGAATACGGCCCGGCCCGTGCTGGAAAGCTCCTTTACAAACCCTCCGTTGAGCTCCGGGATGCCGAAGGAAAGCGGCCCTGATTCGAGATACACGCAGATTGCCGCCGCCGTGAATATGGAAGGCAAAATGCATTTCGGCAGGCGGCATACCTTCGCCGCAAACGCCGCCACTGCGGCAAGGCCGAGCGCAACGACAAGGAAAATCGCGATTAGCTCGACGACGAGGCGCGACGCCGATACCTGATATATCGAGCTGTTGCCGATATAGGTCTGCAACGGCACAAAAAAGGCGACAACCGCCGCGAGCACGGCGGAAACGACAACGTCAGCATTAAAGATTTTCTTCATCGTTTTCAGATGGTCGGACCGACGAGATTTGAACTCGTGACCTTTTGCACCCCAAGCAAACGCGCTACCAGGCTGCGCTACGGTCCGACAATGACGTTCCAGATTTGGTAGCGGGGGCTGGATTTGAACCAACGACCTTCAGGTTATGAGCCTGACGAGCTACCAGGCTGCTCCACCCCGCAATCTGGGTTCTCCTTTTCTGGGCGGGGCTGGCGGGAGTTGAACCCACAACCCTCAGATTCGTAGTCTGATGCTCTATCCAGTTGAGCTACAGCCCCAGTGGGAAAACGGTGTGTATTATACCATAATTGCATTCCATGCGCAAGTGTAGATTCTTTGGGCATTTTCTTGGATTGCCGAAGCATTCCAATCCCTGCGCAATTTCATTAATTCTACACTTTCCACTCTACACTCTCAACTTCGCCCACGGAGGCAGCCCCGACGCTACGGCGACACACGCGCCGTACAACCGACAACCATTTGCCCTAAATCGGTCACGCATAGGTCACTGGTTGAACCGTTATTAACCGATATGAAGTGTAAAAGGGTGTAAAGTAAAAACACGCACAAACCCCAATAAAAACGGGCCTTGTGCTGGTGGCCAGGGCCGGGATCGAACCGGCGACACACGGATTTTCAGTCCGTTGCTCTACCAACTGAGCTACCTAGCCTCCGCATCGCATTGGAAAACCTTTAGTGAATGGTAGGAGCGCAGGGATTCGAACCCTGGACCCAGTGATTAAGAGTCACTTGCTCTACCAGCTGAGCTACGCTCCCATTTCACCGGTTTTCCTGGAGCGAGGAACGGGACTCGAACCCGCGACAACCACCTTGGCAAGGTGGCACTCTACCAACTGAGTTATCCTCGCTTTGCGAAAACAGGGTGTAGTATATCATAATTTTGTTTTGAATGCAAGGGGTTGACTTTCACAATTTCTTTTGGCATAATACCACTTACTCTTATTGGAGGGATGGCCGAGTGGCTGAAGGCAACGGTTTGCTAAATCGTCATACGGACTAATCTCCGTATCGGGGGTTCAAATCCCCCTCCCTCCGCCACTGTATGGATAATGCGATCGCCATTGTAGGAATGAGTTGCCGTTTCGCGGGTTGCCCGGATGCCGCCGCGTTTTGGAATGCGATTCTTGAACGGAGGGTGATGTTGACTCCTCCAGGTCCCGAGGCCGAGCAGCCCATCGGCCACAAGAGCGTTTTCGGAAAGCCCTATCCAGTGAGAATCGGGCAGCTCGGCGACCTCTACTCGTGCGTTCCCTCCATGCAGAACTTCCCGCGTCAGGTAAATGCCGGCGAGAACCAGGATCTTTATTTTGCTACTCAGCTCGCCTTCGACGCCTTGGCCGACGCTTCCATGAAGCCGCGAGCCGCAGAGCCAGTGAAGGGCAGCGTCAGGTGCGGCTATGCGCCTCCCTTCAATTCCTCGACCGTCAACTGGCTTCAGCACACTTCGTTTCTCGACCAGACGATGGATGTTCTGCGGCGCTACTTCCCGCAGGCTCCCGTCGAATCGCTGGATGCCGTAAAGGCGAAGCTCGTGGATTCCCTTCCCTCTCCCAATGCGGCGTCCTTCCTGATGGGTGCGGGCTACCGCTTCGCCTCGTGGATTGCGAGGGAATGCTCGTTCTCAGGCGCGGCGACCATCATGGACGCCGGAATGCTCACGGGGGCGGCGACGCTCGAAGTCGCGATGGACGACCTCGTTTCCCGCCGCGTCGATGTCGCCATCGCAGGCGCGCTCACGCCTCCCATTTCCCGCGCCTACATAGAAGGCCTTTCTGGCGAGGTGAAGTTTTCGACGAGAACGGAGCTCCATCCTTTCGCGCAGGAACAGGACGGCACCATCCCCGGCGAGGGTGGTGCGTTCTTCGTCCTCAAGCGCCGCGCCGACGCCTTGCGCGACCGCGACCGCATCTACGCCCTTGTAAAGTCTGTGGCGATCGGCCATGGCCCCGACGAAGACAACGCCGCGCTTTTCTCGGAAGCGGCGGAAAGGGCGGGAGTGCCCATTAAGAGCATAAGCCTCATCGAGGCCGACGGAACTGGAATCGCCGCCGCAGAGAGCCGCGAGATCGACGCCATACAGCGGCTCTGGGGCGAGCACAGGCCCGGCGGAAAGCTTGTGGGCGTGGGTTCTGTGAAGGGCAACATAGGCCACACTCTCAAGGCGGCGTTCGCGGCGGGCGTCGCAAAGGCCGCCCTCGCGCTCCACCACAAGGTGCTGCCGCCGCAGATCGGCGGTGAGCATCCTGCCGACGCCATATCCAACATTTCGTCGAGCGCGTATCTCCTCAACGAGGCGAGGCCGTGGATAAACGGCGAGAACGCCTCTCCGAGACGCGCGGCGGTGTCGGGCTCGAACTTTGACGCGCTTGATCCCGGCGGCGACGCGTCGTCGCCGGGCCGCAGTGCAGTTGTCATTCTCGAGGAAGAGCTGGAGGACCGTTCATGACTGAGCTTGTCCTAGTCTCTGCCGAGAGCGAAGAGGCACTCGTAGCGGAAATGGGGCGGCTCATTTCCTTCATCGACCGCGTTCCTGAAGTCTCGCTTGCCGATATTGCCTACACTTGCTCCCTCACGCGCGGCGAATGCGTCGCCGCCGTCATCGCGCCTGATACCGCCTCTTTCCGCTCCAAGCTCGTCTTGGCAAAGGGCAGGATTGAGGGCGGGTGCGCGCGCATCAAGGATAGGGGCGGGCTATACTATACCCGCAACAGGCTGATCGGCCCTGGCGGCGGCAAGCTCGCCTTCGTGTATCCCGGGGTTCCGAGCTACTACCCTGACATGCTGCGAGACCTCGCGATTTCCCAGCCGGAGTGCCGCGACGTATTTGACGAGCTTGAGGAGGCGTTGACAGGTAACGACGAGTTTTCCCCGTCCTCTTTCATATTCCCGCCAGCCCCATACTACAGGCACGACGCAGACATATTCAAGTCCGGTGCGTATGCGCAGGCACTTGTATCGACATACGCCGCATGCGCGGCACTTACTCGCATGCTCGCCGCAGGTGGCCTCGCCCCGGACGGCGTGGTCGGTTTTGCGGGCGGCGACCTTGCGGCCATGATGCGCTCCGGCGCGGCGGGCGAGAGCCCGTCTCGGCCAGACAGGGTGAGCGTGATAAGGGACATATACTCCATCGTTGACAAGGCCGTGAACCATGGCGGTCTTCCGCCAGTCTCGATGGTGAGCGTGCTCATGAGGCATCCCGGCGAGATAGACGACATTGTCGCCGCCTTCCCCCCGGACAAGGTCATGCTTGCCGTTGACTATTCGCCGCGCCAGAAGACGTATGCCATCACGCCGGACTTCGAGAGCACCGCCCTTGACGCGTTCGCGGCTGCGGGGGTGCGCACGATGGTCCTCGCCCTCGACAGGCCTTTCAACACGCGGATGTGCGACTCCCTTGTTCCTGTGGTGAAGAAGTTTGCAAAGCGGTGGATGAAGCAAAAGCCGGTCTTCGAGGTGTATTCTTGCGCCTCCGCCGACAAGATCCCGCCGGGCCCGAGGCCGGCGAGGGAAGACACCGCCGCAAGGTGGGCGAAGCCGATTCGGCTCTGCGAGACGGTGCGCAAGATGTTCGACGACGGGTATCGCGTGTTCGTGGAGGTGGGGCCGCGTTCACTTTCCACGGCGGCCATCTGCGACACTCTAAAGGGCGAGGACTTCGCCGCCGTCGCCATGAACTCGATCCACCGCTCCGGGGTCCTCCAGGCCCAGCACGCGATAGGCCAGCTCGTATCCATCGGCGCGAAGTTCGACATGTCTTGCTTCTTCCAGCGCCGCAATGTGCGTCGCCTTGATTTCGACGCGGCAATCTCGCTCGAAGTCCGCAAGGACACCGAGATGCGCCTTTCAAGGGCGTTCCCGCGCCTTACGCTCGTCTCCGGCGAGTCGCTCGTTTCCGGCGCGTCGTTCCTTGCCGAGCCGAAGGGGCGTGGCGCGCGTGCCGCACAGCGTGCCGCCGCGGCGCATCAGATCCGCAAGCAGAGGCAGTTCGACTTCGGCGCGATGAACCCAATGGTCTCGGATGCCGAAGTCACCGCGGCGAGCCCGGGAGTCTCGGTTGAGATATCGAAGACTTTCCGCCTCTCCGACATGCCTTTCCTCGGCGACTACGCCCTTGGAACGAGCCAGCTTTCGTATTCCGACCCCAACCTCAAGGGGCTGATCCTCCTTTCCCTGCCGGTAGGCGTGGAGATAATGGCGGAAACTGCCGCGCTCGTCTCTCCAAAGGGGAAGCTCGCTCGGATAGAGGATTTCGTATGCCGTCGCATGGTGTCGTTTGAGCGCGGCGAACTTAAGCTTTCCCTCAAGGCGGAGCGCGTTGCGTCCGGCAACGTCCGCGAGATGCCAATCAAGGTCCTTCTCCGCGACGACTCGCCGAACAGCGAATTTACGTGGCCTGTCATGGAGGCTGTCTTCGTCCTTGCGGACGCGGCGCCGCCGGAGCTTCCGGTGTCGGTCGAGCCTCTTTCAAGGCCGAGGAGCGTACACTGGTCTGGCCGCGACATATATTCAAATCGCATCAGCCTCGGGCGGCGGCTTCGCGGGATTTCGTTCGTGGAGCTGTGGAGCGAGTCTGGCATGGACTACGAGGTGACTGCTCCGTCGTTCGCCGGGAACTTCGCGTTCACGCGCTTCCCGATATGGGCGGTGAATCCTCTTCTCATGGGAATCGTCACGAGCGGATTTTCGCTTTGGCGCAGCCACGAGAGGTTCGCGGGCGCGTTCGGCTTCCCGTTCCGCTTCAGGAGGATGGATTTCCACGGGGTGGTTCCCAAGGAGGGCGCGGCGCTCAAGTGCTACTTGCGTCTTACGGGCGTGACTCCCAAGAGCCAGCTTTGCGACATAACCGTGACCGACGGCAACGGCAACGAGGTAATGTCCCTTTCCGGCTGGGAGGAGCTCACCGAGCGCGTCCCACCCGAGTATCGCGATCTTGTCATGCAGCCTGCCATGGCGTTCCTCACCGAGTCGCTGCGTCCGGAGACACTCGGCGACCCCTCGACCGACATCGCCTCCGCCTTCGTGACCGACGTTCCATATCAGGTTCTTGAGAGGAACGAGGAGCTTTGGCTTCGCATTCTTTCGAGGATAGTCCTTTGCGGCCCCGAGCGGAAGGGCTTTTTCGCGATCACCGGCTCCGTGCAGCGCAGGGCCGAATGGCTCTTCGGGCGCATAGCCGCGAAGGAGGCCGTCCGGCGGTATCTAAAGGACTGCTATCAGGCTCGGTGGAGCGGCGCGGACGTCCAGATATGGGCCGACGACTCCGGCAAGCCTCACGCGCTCGGCGACTGGAACGAGCATCTTGCGACCAAGCTCGACATCGCAATCGCCCACACGTCGCAGTTCGTAGTGGCGGTCGCCGCGGCGAATGCGCGAGTCGGGGTTGACGTGGAGCTTATATCGCGCGACTTCTCCGATGAGTTTGCGACTGGCGTATTCACGCCCGAGGAGCTTGAGCTTGCCGCACAGTCCGCGAGCGCGGCAAAGACGGCAATACGTTTTTGGTGCGCGAAGGAGGCAGTCTCGAAGGCGCTTGGCACAGGCATCCGTTACAGCCCCAAGGAGATGGTCATAACCTCCTACCAGGCCGACTCGGGCACCATAATAGTGCGCCTCGAAGGCGCGTGGATAGACGCTTTCAAGATGTTCAAGGGCCGCGACATACACGTAACGGTCAAGACTGTGCGGGACTGCGCGCTTGCCTCGTGTTTCATCCCGGCGTCGCTTTTCGGCGAGGACTAAAGGCAAATGGCGCGCTCTCTCAACGGTGGCAATCCGGCCGCGTCCGCCGATCCGTTCGGTGAGCTTAGGCCTTCGCGCAGTCTTCCGCCCGGCCTCAAGCGGCGCTTTGGCGACCGCGTCCTCGTGATGACGACGGATAGGTGCTTTTCGCGCTGCGCCCACTGCACGCGGCAGTTCATACTTGGAAAAACTCCCGTCGTAGATACCGAGGAAAAGCTCGCCGCTTGCGTCGATTACGTCGCAGCGCGGCCCATGATACGCGACGTGCTTCTCTCCGGCGGGGATGTCCTTACTCTTTCCGACTCCGCAGTGGCGCGGTTCGTGGATGCTTTCGCGTCGCTCAACCAGATAGACATTGTTCGCATCTGCACGAGAGCCCCTGTTGACCGCCCTGCGAGGGTGACGGACCGCCTCGCTCGGATGCTCGCTCGCTCGGGAAAGGTCTGGGCAAACGTTCACATCAACACGGCCGAGGAGGCGAGAAGGGCGGCGGAGTCTTGCGCAAGGCTTGTCTCGCGCGGGATTCCAGTCTCTTCTCAGACCGTCCTCCTGCGCGGCGTAAACGACACCCCCCGCAAGATGCTCGCGCTTCTAAAGGCGCTCTCCGCCGCGAGGATCCGCCCATACTACGTCTTCCAGTGCGATCCTGTTTCTGGTCTTCGGGAGCGTTTCGGGGTTCCCCTCGAAGAGGCGAGGGAGATAGAGCGCTACTGCGCAGAGCGCATCGGCGGGCTCGCGCTTCCGCGCTTCGTGGCCGACATTCCCGGCGCGAAGCGCAAGATTCCGATTGAAATCGCTTAGGCCTTTCCGGCCGACGCTTCCACTGCGCGTTTCATCCGCTCGTCGATGTCGTTCTCGCGCAATGCGTCAAGAAGGGGATCCATCGCGCCGTCTATCACGCGGTCGAGGGAGTAGAGGGTAAGGCCGATTCGGTGGTCGGTCACGCGGTTCTGCGGGAAGTTGTAGGTCCGTATCTTCTCGGACCTGTCGCCGCTGCCGCGCAGCGTCATGCGGTCGGCGCCGGTCTTTGCCTCTTCCTCGCGCCTGCGCAAGTCGAGGATGCGGGCCTTGAGCGTCGCAAAGCACTTCTCGCGGTTGCGTATCTGCGAACGCTCGTCCTGGCATACGGCCACGAGGCCGGTGGGAAGGTGGGTCATGCGCACGGCGGATTCCGTCTTGTTGACGTGCTGCCCGCCCGCGCCGCCCGCGCAAAAGAGGTCGATCCTTATGTCCTTTTCGGGGATCTCGATGTCGTCCTGCTCGTTCGCCTCTGGAAAGACTACCACGGTTGCGGCGGAGGTGTGGATGCGGCCTTGCGCCTCGGTCTCCGGCACTCTCTGGACGCGGTGGCCGCCAGACTCGAACCTCAACGTCCCGTAAGCGTCTTCGCCAGCGACGGTGAAGACGACTTCCTTGTAGCCGTTAAGGCTCGTCGCGCTTGAGCTCATCACCGAGGTCTTCCATCCCTTCGCCTCGGCATAGCGCGAATACATGCGGAAGAGGTCGCCCGCAAAGAGGGCAGCCTCGTCGCCACCCGTTCCCGCGCGGATTTCAAGCACGGCGTTGCGGGCGTCGAGGGGGTCTGGCTTCAGGAGCGCGGCTGAAACTTCCCGCTCAGAGGCTTCGCCAAGCTGATACGCGCACCATGCGTAGTCGAGCTTTTTGAGAAACCTATACTCGGCGAGAACTCCAAGGTAGCGACGACGGTCGGATATCGTCGCCGGATTGCCAAGCTCCGCTTCAACTGCGGGAAGACGGGCGAGAACGCCCTCTATCTGGTCGGAATCCAGCAACGATACCCCTCCTTCGCTTTCGGCCCTGCCGGGAGGAAGGGATTACTTCGCGAACTTCGCGTAGCGCTTCTTGAACGAATCGACGCGGCCTTCGGTATCTACCAGGGTCTTGGCACCGGTGAAATACGGGTGGCACGCGGAGCATGTGTTGACGGACATCTCCTTTTTCGTGGAGCGCGTCTTGATGACGTTGCCGCACGCGCAGGTGATTGTGGCGTCTTCGTATCTAGGATGTATGTCGCTTTTCATTGTTGCTGTCGCCTTTCGGATCTTTCATTCCCCTCGGTTTCTCTACGAAGGAAGATTTGCGTATCTGCATATTATACCATCATTTACACCCTTTGCGCAAGAGGGGGGGTAAATTGAGAGTGTAGAATTGCGGACGTTTCACCATTCTACATTTTCAATTCTCAACTATCAATTTCGCAACTGCCTCACTCGCGACATCCCTCCGCTCCACCGCCCGCAGTTCACGCCCTGCTTCTAAAAGCGAAGCACCGCAAGAGAAAATGGGGTGAGGGAAAATGGGGTGAGACCCCGTTGGCGTTGCTGTTTTTAGGCAGGGAATACGTTGTTTTGTGTAATTATCGTGTTTTGAGAGGAAACAACAGAAGCTACGTGGCTGTGCAATGCTTCGAGGTGCGGATGTTAGATTTTAGCCACAAAGGTCAGGAGGAGCAGGAGAGACGGGGTAATACTTCTGAATCTCCTGTTCTATGTGGATAATCACCATCTCGTCCATTTCTTCAAGGTCGTTGTTGAGTTGGCATAGGCGGACAAGCAGAGGGGAATCGAGCTGCTCTGGTCTCGCGGCGGGAATCGGCAACTATTAAGGATTTCTTAATAGTTCGCTTTGAGGGGAAACGTAGCGTTGCGCGAAATGTCAAGCATTACAATCTTGATGCAATTATTTCAGTTGGGTTTAGGGTGAATGCAAAACGCGGCATAAAGTTCCGTCAGTGGGCGACTTCGGTTCTGAAGGAATATCTGTTGCGTGGATTGGTGCGTGACCAACGGATTGGCAAGCTTGAGAAGCGCATGACGGCTGCGGAGCGTTCCATTGACACGATAATCTACACGCTGATGCCCGCATTGCCGGAGAATCGCGAACCGATCGGTTTTCACAAGTGACCGTCGCCTTGTGATGCCTTCGTGTGCGCTGACCGCCCGACCCGGCGCCGTAGTCGTTGCTCCGGGTCGGGGTACCCCGCTTCGGCGCGGATGTCGCCGTCGCGCATGGTTGCCTTCGTGTGCGCTGACCGCCCGACCCGTTTTTCGACGGTCCCCCTGGCATGGCGTGCGTTAGGTGAATCTTGCGCTGGGCTTTTGCTGA
>Ga0310690_10008560_pt1 | contig 12954 bp, 8 predicted proteins | sample AusTroGonzalo_MG_2_FD_207661 | JGI IMG/M metagenome (GOLD analysis project Ga0310690, IMG submission 207661) | Bovine rumen microbial communities from tropical cattle in Woodstock, Queensland, Australia - Gonzalo_04 (v2) (version 2) | ecosystem: Host-associated > Mammals > Digestive system >... | reverse complement strand
GTGACCGCGTTCACCAGGCCACTGGTGGTCGCTTCGGTATACTCATGGGCTTTTCCGCCGCAAAGGCGGTACATCAGGTATTCCGGAATCGGCAGATAGCCGGTGGCTTTCTCCAGCCTCCCGGCCTTTTTGTCCGCATACAGCTGATAGATCGTATTGAAGGGCTGATGCTGAATCCCTGTCCTGCGGTACAGTTCCTCAAAGGGCATCCGGCGATGCACTTCCGGAATCACCGCCGAGGTCCGGCTGTCGCGGTAGGCGTAACAGGGCAGGATACTCTCCTCCCCGTTCATCAGCACATAATCCACGCCCCAGGTATCCACGGAAAAGCTGATGATGTCCGGATACCGTTTCAGCGCCTCCCCGATTCCGCGGCGGATATGGCAGTCCAGCGTTTCCAGGTTCCAGACCAGGCTGCCGTTTTCCTCCTCCATCCCGTTCGGAAAACGGTACACCTCGTCCGTTCGGATCTCCCCGTCCCGCCTCCAACCGACGATGTGCCGCCCGCTGGAGGCGCCGATATCAATGGCCAGATACCTTCTTGCCATCGGTTTCCTCCTCTTTTCCCAGCCATACCGCCACCGCTTCGAACGGCGATTTCAGTTCCACAGTCAGGCAGCCCCTCTCCATGGTCACCCGGTTCCCCTCCGAACACATGACCTGGCGGACCGCTCTGGCATGAACAGGCAGGGAAACCTGTTCCGGCGGCTTCCCGCCGAAGGTATGGATCACCGCCAGCGCTTCATCCTCCGTCTCCCGGATCACCGCCTGCCAGCCTTCAGGGTGGCGCCAGCTTTGGGAAACCTCCCCGAAGAACACGCTTTCGCCGTCCCGGATGATCCGCCTGACCCGGCGGTAGAAATCCGTTCCCTCAGTCACCTTCTCCCACTGTTCCGGTGAGAGATGGATCACGTCGCCGGAAAGGCACATCACCCCCAGGAAAGTATTGATCAGGGAATAATTGATCCGGCGGATGCTGTCCGACGCCTGCAGAACCGCCCAGATCTGGCTCTGGGCAGGCAGAATCACCCGGTGCAGCGCCGCGGCAATAATCGGGATCTCGGCACATTCATGGGCGTCCGAGAAGGAAGCCATATCCGACACCGCCATCAGGGAGGGCTCCAGCCGGTGCCCGCCGGAAGAACAGTTTTCGATGTACAGTCCCGGAACCGCCTCCCGCATTCGCCGGAAAAAGCGCAGCGTTCCCTGCATATTCTGCCGCAGGCCCTCGCCGGGACTGTCCGGATCGTCACAGCCGACACCGATGCAGTCGTTATAGTCCACCTTGATATACTCAAACCCGCAGCGCTTCAGAAGTCCGATGACCCGATCCTCCAGGTACGCGTGAACTTCCTCCTTCCGCAGATCCAGGAACCGCCTGTTGTCCGTGTCGATCACGGTTCCGTCCCGCTTCAGGAGCATCTCCTCCCTGCGGAACAGTTCGGAACCCGCGGCGCAGGTTTCCGGTTCAAACCAGATTCCCGGTTTCATTCCATGAGCCCGGATCATGTCCGCCGTCGCCTTCAGCCCCAGCGGAAACATCTCCTTTTCCTCCGGGATCCAGTCTCCCCCGCAGTCGGACCAGCCTTTCCCGGGCTTCCGGTACCACCCGGCGTCGATCACCAGAAATTCCAGCCCGCGGCCTTCCAGGCAGGCTGCGATCCTTTCAAGGTTCTCATGAGTCGGATTGCCCCAGGTTGTGCAGTATTCATTGAACATGACCGGCAGTTCCGCGTCCGGCCGGGGCATATTCCGCCGATGCACCGTCAGCAGCCGCTGGGAAACGCGGTCCGGTCCGCCTTCGCCGGCGGTCAGGTACGCTTCCGGCGTTTCGAATGTCTCCCCGGGATTCACGGTTTTCGCCCAGTGGCCGAAGTCCTCGTCCGCCAGGGAGGCCATCATGTTCAGGCAGTCGTCCCGCCTGCGGATCTCCATCTGCCAGGAGGAGGGGCAGGCCAGCTGAACCGCCCAGGTCACCCCCGCTTTCCGATCTTCCACCGCCGCGAAGGGGAAGTAATCCCTGACCGGCATGGAGCCCTTCTGGCCGAATCTGCATACCCGCAGCGCGTGGCCGGTCCAGGAACGTTCGAGCATGGCTTCCTCAATGCTCTCGCTCCGCAGCCTCCCCTCCGCGCTCCACATGCTGCGGACCCGGTGCAGATACAGAACACCTGCCGCATCCCCCTTCGTGAAGGGCGTCAGGCCGCTCAGATTCACGCTCGACAGCAGGTTCAGCACCACCGGCCTGTCTCCCGTGTTTTCAAATTCACAGGAAACAGCAACCGCCCGCAGCCCCGTTTCCCATCTGACTCTATGGCGCACGGTCCTGCCCTTTCCATCCGAAAGAACGGTTTTCACCGTATTCCCTTCCCTGTCCTGCGACACCAGCTTCAGCGCCGCGGACGCGGGCGTGCAGGCCATGGTATGCCCGTTCCCGTATCCGTTGGGCAGCTGATCGCCCCGGGCATGGATCTGCACCAGCGGCTCCGGCCGGTATTCCTTCTCAATAACACGGTCCTTCATGCCCGCCGGGATCAGGGTCATGCTGACACAGTCCCGTTCGTCCAGAAAATAGGACAGCAGCATATCGCCCATGACAAACTCGCTGTATCGTTTCATACGGAAACCTCCTTTATTCACCGTTTTGCTTTCTTCGCGTTCCTTTTCCGCCCGTTTCTTCTGATATCCGGCAAAATCAGAAACGTTTCGTATTGCATTTCACACGGGCAGATGATAGAATAAAATAAAGTTCGTGCTTTACCGCGTTATCAGGATCATCAGACTGGAGCGTGTTACCATGGCGGCAACATTGAAGGATCTCTCCCGTGAAACAGGGCTTGGCCTGGCCACACTGTCCAAATATTTCAACGGCGGAACCGTCCGGGAGAAAAACCGTGCCCTGATTGAGGCCGCGGTTAAAAAGCTGCACTATGTCCCCAACGAGGTGGCGCGCAGCCTGAAAACACAGCAGACCCGCGTTATCGGCGTCATTATACCGGAGCTGAGCAACGCCTTCATCACCTCGATTATTTCCACACTGGAGGATATCCTCCGCCAGCATGATTATGCCGTCATCGTCTGCGACTGCCGCAGCGATCCGAAGCGTGAGAAGGAGGCGGTCGAGTTCCTGCTGCACCGGCGGGTGGACGGGCTGATCAATATGGCGACGGACACCACCGGCACCCATCTGAAAGCCGCCCTTGCCGCCGACATCCCGGTGCTTCTCGTGGACCGTCTGGTCGAAAGCCTCCGGGGCAAGGTCAGCGCCGTAGTCATCGACAACATTTTCGCGGCGGGCCAGGCTGTCAGAAGACTGACAGGCCTCGGCCACCGGCAGATCGGTCTCATCCTCGGCAGTCCCAACCTCTATACGACCAACCAGCGCCTGACCGGCTATCTGAACGCGCTGAAAGACGCGGGAATCGAACCCTCGGAAGAATATATCCGTTACGGCGACTACACCATGGACGGCGGTTATCAGGCCGCCCAGGCCCTGCTGGATCTGAAGCGGCGGCCCACCGCCCTGTTCGTCACCAATTTTGAGATGACCCTGGGTGCCATGCTTTCCCTGCAGCACAGCGGCATCCGCGTACCGGATGACCTGTCCGTCATCGGCTTTGATAAGCTGGAACTCTTCGGTGAGATCTTCCCGGATCTGACGCTGATCCGCCAGCCGCAGCTGAGCATCGGCCGTGAAGCCGCCAACCTGATGCTGGATCTGCTGGGAAACCACGCAAACCTCTCCCACCGGATCGTCACCCTCAGCACCGAGCTGACGGAAGGAAAATCCGTACGAGCCCTGAAATAATCAGGGTCCTTTCATTTCTCCGACTGTATCAGTTTTTTCACCTGCCCGGCACGGGCAATAATCTTCTCTTTCCAATCGTCATCCTGGGCGTCCAGCTGATAGGTGCGAAAGCCGTATTGCGGCCCCAGCGAGCAAATGACCGCCTCATCGTCGATATGCAGTGAAATCCGGTACCGGCTCGGCATCTTCTGGGGCAGAATGGTTTTGTTGTCCCGCTGTACTTCCCTTAAATGCCGCTCCCCGTTGACAATACCGTCAAAGCGGATGCCGTACAGCCGGAAAAGCGTTCTGATATAGCGCTCGGAGCGGAACGAGGAAGTATAGACCCAGACCTCGTACCCCAGCTCCTGCAGTGTCCGGATCACGTCCGGTGTTCCGAGGCGGAGCCTTTCCGGAAAGAATTTATTGAATGGAAAGGCAGGAGGCGGTTCAGTTTTATGCGTCCGCGGGGAAACAAACAGCACTTCATCCAGATCAAACGAAACGCGCATTTTCAGTTCCGGCGCCTGTTCCCTTTCGCGTTGAAGCATTTTCTTCACCTCTGCGGTATGATGGCTGTCCCTGTCCTGATCAGTCTGGAATCAGCTTCCTTTCTTAATCATAACACATTTCCTGCCGCCATTCCAGACCGCTGCAGCTGTGCTCCGGGCACCGTCCCGCCGTTGCAGCCGTATAGTGAGTTCAACCGTTTCCGGGATTTTCCTGTCCGCCGGTCCGATCGTCAGGATTCCGGCGGCGTTATCATACCGGATCGGAATCAGGATTCCCCGGTCATAACCGTCGCCCGCGTCATCATACAGGAAAAGGCTGCCGTCAGCGCCGTCAAAAACCAGCAGTTCCCTGGCCGGGAACGGTACGTCCGCGGCGCATTGGGCGCCCTCCGCCACAGGCAGAATACTTCCCGCCCGCACAAACAGCGGAAAGCGCTCCAGCGGCGTCGATGCGAAGATCTTTTCATCTCCGGGATAATACTTCCCTGTAAACCAGTCGTACCAGCCTCCAGGCGGTAACAGCACCGGCGTTTCACTCCCGCCGTCCACCAGTGGCTGTGTAACAGGCCTGACCAGCAGCGAGTCACCCAGCATATACTGATCGGCAACGGCATACAGTTCCGCGCTTTCCGGAAAAGCGGCCATCATGGGCCGGATCATCGGCAGGCCGTCGCGGCAGGCCTGGGCCGCGGTTGAATACAGATATGGCAGCAGGCGATAGCGCAGGGCGATTATATCCCGGATACAGGCGTATTCCGCGCTGTCCTCCCCTCCGAACCGCCAAGGTTCCCGGGGCGTATCCGTGCCGTGGGAACGGAACACGGGAAGCATAGCGCCGAACTGGAACCACCGGATATACAGCTCCCGGTAGGCCGGATCCTCCACGCCGTCCGGATAATCCCCCCGCCAGAACCATTGCGCCTTCCGGCCGGTAAAAAACGCGCCGATATCCAGCGTCCACCAGCAAATGCCGCTGCACGCGGTCCGCACTGCCTCCGTCACCTGTTTCCGCAGTACATCCCAGCGGGCCGGCACATCCCCGGACCACAGGATCGTTCCGGCAGCACCGGAACCGGGGCCTCCGCTCCGGGCCAGAATCACCGGCCGCTTCCCGGAATAATCCTCCCGCCAGTGATCGTACAGTCCGCGCACATGCACGGCTCCGTAATCATTCATCCTTTCGGGATCCATCCGCAGCGCTGAGGCTTCCGTCAAAAGCTGCATGCGCTCGTCCTCGCCGCGCTTTGTTTCCCCGCACCAATCCGGATCTGTAATCGGTTCACAGCTGTCGCACCACAGCGCGTCCGTTCCACCATCCATCCAGTAACGCCGGCATTGTTTCCAATAGAGGTCCCGGGCCTCCGGCCGAAACGCGTCGTATATCCTGCTTCCGGGCAGAAACAAACCCGCCTCCAGAAACTCATCGCAATCCTGCCCGCTGGCCATATTCGGCCAGACGGACACCATCAAGTGTACACTCATGCCGTGCAGCGTATCCGTCAGGTTCCGGATGTCCGGAAAGCGTTCCGGATCCGGAACCTTGTCTCCCCAGCAGCCTTCCCTCCAGCTGCACCAGTCCAGCACAATGCAGTCCAGGCCCAGTCCTCTCCGCCTGAATTCAGCCGCTGTCCGCACCAGTTCATCCGCTGTCCTGTACCGCTCTTTTGACTGAAAATATCCGAAAGCCCACTTCGGAAGCAGCGTGGGCTTCCCGACCAGGACTGACAGTTTCTTCAGCACTTCCGCGCAGTTTTCCGCCCGGATCACCGCGTAGGAAACCTCTTCTGCCGCGTCCAGCGTAAAAACAAAGCCGTCCCCTTTTCCCTGATACCGCATGGCGCAGCCAGCCTCAATCAGCAGGCCCCAGCCTCCGCTGCTCAACAGGAAAGGGACAGCTATTTTCATATTGTGCTGATAGAGCCGTTCCTCCCGCCGCGCATAATCGAAGATTCCATCCTCATGCTGGCCCAGCCCGGTCAGGATCTCACCCTCCGCGCAGGCGAAACGCAATTCCATCGAATGGCTGACCCGGATCATTTCAGGTTTCCCCCCGTCAAAAACCACCACTTCCCCGTTGGCGGTCCGCCGGACACTGCCGTCATTCCCGGAAGATGCCAGCCTGTAAACAGGCCTGCCGCGGCATATGAAACCGGTCTGAACCAGGAACTTGCCTGAGACGTCCGTAAAACAGACGGGTGCAAACGCCGCGGCGTCGCCGGGGCTCAGCTGAACCCGGGTCACCCCCGGAGCAATCTCGGTCCTCTTCATTCAATGAAGCCTGCCTTTCCTCATCTTCTGACTGATTTATTCGGCCTAACCCTTCACAGCTCCTGCCGTCAGGCCGTCCATAAACTGCTTCTGCATGCACAGGTACAGGATCACAATCGGGAAGGAAGCGAGAATCACGTTGGAAAAGACCAGGTTCCACCTTGATGTCAGCGCGCCGATTGAATTGTAAATACCCAGGGTGATTGTTTTCCCGGCGGTGGAGCCGAGGATGTACATAGGATTCAGGAAATCGTTCCAGATCCACATACCCATCAGGATCACAGCCGTGGCTGTACAGGGTTTAAGCAGCGGAAAAATAATCCGGAAAAAGATAGTAATTGTGCTTGCTCCGTCGATATAGGCTGATTCATCCAGCGTGGCAGGAATAGAGTTGATAAAGCCTGTGTAGAGAAAAATGGTCGTGCTGAAATAGGCGCCGCCATAAAACATGAGCAAACCCCAGGGCGTATACATCAGGCCAAGCATGCTCAGCGTCTTGATGCTGGGCACCAGCGTGACCACCGGCGGCACCATAATGCCGATCAGCGCGAATCCGTAAAGAAATTTGCAGATTTTATTATCCCTGCGGACAATGATATAGGCCGCCGTGGACGAGATCAGGATCAGCAGCGTCACGGACGTGAAGGTAATCAGGATACTTGTCCCGTACAGGGAAAGAATATTGGATGAATGAAACGCCTCAATAAAGTTGTCCAGCGTCGGGCTGGACGGCAGGCTGAGGGGTGATTTGATGATCTCCGCATACCCTTTGAACGCATTGACCACCGCGATATACAGCGGAAACAGATAAATCAGGCCAAAAAGCAGCGTCAGCGTATTCCTGCCGGCACGGCCGGCTTTTTTGCGCGTGGCTGTCCTTGACGCTCCCATGCTCATATCAGTATTTCACCTCCCGCTTCTTGGTGATGCTGATCTGGATCACCGACACGATAACAATCAGGACAAACAGTACCAGAACAATCGCGGAGGAATAGCCGCGCCGGTTGTAGGAGAAGGCTTTTTCGACGGAAAGCAGCGTGATGGTCTGGGTTGCGCCGCCCGGCCCGCCGCCGGTAATCACCTTCACATGGTCATACTGCTTCAGTCCGCCGGCAATCGACAGTACGCTGTTGATGGTAATGCCCGGCATCATCAGCGGCAGCGTAATTTTGAAAAAACGCTGTACACCGTTTGCCCCGTCCACCTCCGCGGCTTCCATCAACTCCTGCGGAATCGTGTTGAGCGTTGCCACATAGATCACAAGGAAAAGCCCCAGGCCGTTCCAGGAGATGATGACGGAGATCATGATGATTGTGTGTGTGGGCGTATCATAAAAATCCACGGGAGGTATCCCGAAAGCACCGAGGACCGTATTAATGATCCCGCCGTCCGTCTGCATAATATACGACCAGATAAAGGCCACAACAACACTGCTGAGTACAGTGGGCACAAAAATCGCGCTTTTTGTGAACGCACACACGCGGTTTTTCCTGTTCAGGATCACAGCCAGGAAAACACCGAGTACATTATAGATCAGCACTGTGATTACCGTAATGATCAGCGTTACCTTCAGGGCATTGAAAAAGCTTGCGTCCTGAAAGAGCCGCTCAAAGTTCCTGAACCCGATCATCTTGTAATTCTTGCTGATTCCGTCCCAGTTGGTGAAACTGTAGAAAAAGCACATCCCCAGCGGGATAATCATAAATACCGTGTACACCAGATATCCCGGCGCAACCAGCAGCACATCATGCAGTTTGTTATGCTTCAATGCGGAAGCCCCCTTAACAGAAGGGAGGGGTATGCTTTTGTATACCCCTCCCGGTTCATGTGTCCTGTGCGGACAGCATTCGGATTACTGAGCGTCTTCAAGCGCCTCGTTGGCAATCTCCCATTCCTGGTCGAAGGCATTCAGTTCAGCCTCGATATCGGCACCAATAGCAATATTCTGGGTCAGTTTATTGGTGAAATAGTCCTTCAGGCCCGGCAGGAACGCATCGTCGCCGGTCATGCTCTCAAAGCCTTCAACCGCCAGCATGGGAGCGATGATCTCTTCCATTTCCTTGCGCAGCGGGATCATTTCGTACTCGACCGTTTCCTTGGTGGTGCTGAACAGCTGTTCGCTCTTCAGGAATTCGCCGTACAATTCCTTGTCGGTGAAGAAGAAGTGAATGAAATCCTTACAGATTTCCGGATATTTCGTTTCCGCGCCGATGGACAGGCCTTCATTCACAAACACGGAGACCACATTGGCGTTTTCATCGCCGGGGATCGGGAACCAGCCGACTTCAAAGTCCTGCAGTCCCTTGGCGACCTCAGCGTTGACCCAGGAACCGATCGGCAGCATGGCGGCCTTACCGTTGAAGAACTGCTCCAGCATCTGGGTATAGGTAATGCCGGTGATGTTATCGCCGCTGTATTTGGTGCAGATCAGCTGATACTTCTGCATAGCCTTGACCAGGTCGGGGTTATTGAATTTCACTTCATTCGCGTTGCGCTTCGCACCCCAGTGAAGATCTTTCGCGAGCAGATCCGTACCGGCGAACATGTTGGCCAGCTGCCCCTGGGGCCATCCGTCCTTCAGGCCCAGGGAGAAAGGCTGGATGCCCGCTTCCAGCAGTTTGTCGCTGGCGGCGACCAGTTTGTCCCAGGTGTCCGGCACTTCAAGGCCGTTAGCGGCAAACATATCTTTGTTGTAGAACACGCCGATGATCTGCTTCTTATAGTTGGCCACATACTGCTTTCCGCCGATCTTGCCGACCTCGGGATCCACCAGGTAGTCCAGCTCACCGTCTTCGAAAGGCAGCAGCGCGCCGGAGGGAACAAAGTCAGCGGGATTCTGCATGACCATCACGTCCGGAAACTGATTGGTGGAAAGCAGGGTCTTCTCATATTCCGGCAGGGTCACGTTGGAAGAGGGGTTTCCGATGATTTCCACTTTCACATCCGGATTCGCGGCCATATACCGGTCGGCAATGGACTGCCAGAATTCCAGCGGCAGCTGCGGCTGAATATTCACGCAAAACACTATTTTCGTCTCGTCCGCAAGGGTTGTGCCGCATACACCGAAAACGAGCAGCAGGCAGAGGATGATTGACACTAGTTTCTTCATGATTCTTCTTCCTTTCCTTCTTATGAATTTTCCTGGCGTTCCCGCCTCTTGCCCATATTGTATGAATTTCCGAAACGTTTCGCAATGTGTCAATTTCTTAATTCTGTTGTCAAAAATTCAGTTTCTCAGGTCCGTGGGTGATTTGCCTGTCACTTTCTTGAATATCTTCAGGAAATAGTGATAATCGGTGAAACCGACCTGTTCAGCAATCTCGTAAACCTTCAGCGTCGGATTGGTCAGCAGTTTCTGCGCTTCCTGGATTCGCAGGGCGTTCACATAGTCCGTAAAGGCACTGCCTGTTTCCTTTCTGAAAATCTGGCCCAGATAAGACGTATTGACGTGGCATTCCCCGGCAACCTGGCGAAGCGTTACGCCTTCCCTGAAATGCTTCGTGATATAATCCACCGCGAGGCCAACCACTGTTGTGCTCCTGCCCAATATAGCCTTGTTGGCCGTAAACAGCTCGTCACACAGCTGAAACAGCCATCTGCGCATATCGGCAAAGCCGCGCAGTGTAAACAACCTTGCGTAATCAAAGTCCGCCGGTTCCCGAAACGCGTTCATGCTGCCGTAAATCGTCCGGAAACAGTCCGTCATGCGAACCGCAATATGCATCATCAGGTTGCGGACGCGGCGGTAGGAAATACCAGTTTCCGCAAGCATGGTATCCAGGCTGCGCTCAAGGTATTCTTTCAACGGTTCCTGCTCTCCCCTGCGGATATGTTCCTTCATCTGTTCATAATCGATCCGGTCAGGAATTTGTTCCGTCCGGGCCGTTTCCGGAACTTCATCGTACCAGACGACCCCTCCGTTCTTCAGGAAAGCGCCATACTCCAGCGCTTTTTTTGCGCCTTCATAGGAACAGCGGATCTCCGTCGGATCCGTAACCGTCCGGCCGGCGCCAATCATCAGAGAGATGCCCCATTCAGTTCCGGCCTTCCCCGCCAGTGCCTCCAAAATGTCCAGAATCTCCGTGCGCTCCTCCTGTTCCCCGTCAGGGATAATCAGCAATGAAAGGTTTCCGTCGCCGTCCATGAAGGCCATCTGCCGCCGGTCTGTCTTTTCCGCAATCGCCTGCTTCAGGAACTGTTCACCCCGCTCCGCGGCAGACCGGTCCATCGAGCAGACCGCGCACAGGTATCGCCCGGTATCCATGGGAATATTCAAAAACTCCGCTTTTTCCTTCAGTTCCTCGATACTGATATTCCCGCTGACAAGCCTGCGGAGTGTATTGGACCTGAGCAGCACAGTTCCCTGACGGATCTGCAGGCTGACCGCCGCTTCCTTCTCAATCTCTGTCACCGTGTTGCGAAGGTTCGAAATCAATTCGTCGTTATCAATCGGCTTAAGCAGATAATTATCCACGCCGAGCCTGATAGCTTCCTTCAGATAGTCATAATCGCTGTACCCGCTCAGGATGGTGATTTTTACGTTCAGCTCCAGTTTTTTCACTTCCCGGATCAGCTGAATCCCGTCCATCTCCGGCATCCGGATATCCGTGATCAGGATTTCCGGTTTCGTCTCGCGGATCAGTTTCAGCGCTTCCTCCCCGTTCGCGGCCTCACCAGCTACTTCCAGGCCCAGGGAATCCCATTCAATGGTTTCCCGAAGTCCGCGGCGGATCACCGGCTCATCATCCACGATGATTACTCTGTACATACGTTTTCAGTTCCTCCTTTTTCCGCGCGGGCATGCGAATACTGACTGTGGTTCCGATTCCCGGCTCGCTCTCTATCGCCAGGCCGAAAGGTTCCCCGAACAGGATGCGAATCCGCTGATGGACATTTCTCAGCCCGATGCTGTAGTGATCGTCCTCCTCCGCGTCAGGCCGATCCATCTGCATCCGGATCCGCCGCACCGTGCCCCCGTCCATCCCGTGCCCGTTATCCTCAACCGTTATCACCAGCGTCCCTTCCGGCTCCACCCCGGCGGCAATGGTTATGATCCCCCCTGTGGACATTCCCAGTTGTCCGTGTTTGATCGCGTTCTCAACCAGAGGTTGAAGAATAAGTTTCGGAACGCCGAGCGCCAGAAGTCTCTGAGGTACTTCCGTAGTGAAGTTAAAGGCGTCCTCGTAGCGAAGTTTCTGCAATTCAATGAATGTCGCCGCGTAATTGATTTCCTGCCGCAGCTCCACGAACAAATCCCCGGACTGTATATTCCACCGGAAAAGATTGCCGAGAAGATGGATCATCTTGGCCGTTCCTGCGTCCTGGTGCCCCAAAGCAGTGATCCGAATAGACTCCAGCGTGTTAAACAGGAAATGCGGATTGATCTGTGCCTGCAGCGCCCTGAGCTCCGCCGTCTTCGACTCCAGCTGATACACATACGCGGTCTGTATATGCTTGTCAAGCCGCGTAATCATGCTGTTGAAGCTTTGCTCCAGATACCCGATCTCGTCATGGGCACGGATTTCCGTCGTTATGTTGAATTCGCCCAGATCCATATCCCGCATTTTCTTCACCAACCGATTGATCCGGTTGGAAAAAACACGCGCAGACAGATAGCTGATTGCCAGGGCCAGCGCCACGCAGGCGGCCAGAATACCGTACAGGCTTCGCCGGATCGATCCGGCCTCCCGGCGGATGATCTCCCGGCTTACAATGTTAATAAACCGGTACCCCGTCCGGTCTGAAGTCTCTGTATTGATAACATAATCGCGGTTGGACGCCATTGCTGCCGGATCCTCAATTCCGTATGCCGAACCGTCAAACATCTTCCCGGATCCGGTGCCTGAGGAATCAAACAGCGTTATCCCTGCGCTGTCCACTACATACAGGGTACCGTTCAGCCCGTCCGCAGTCCTGATCGCATCCCTGAAATGGTCCGCCCGTACATTCACCACGATATACCCCAGAGCAGTGTTGAACCGTATGGCGTTCTGGTCAAACAAGTATATGCAGTAAGAGATCACCTCAAAATTGTTTACGCTGCTTTGATTGATGTATTCCGGAACATGGTTCGGAATCATCCGAATCCGATTGCTGACTTTTCCTCCCGGGAGCTCCCGGTTGAAAAAATCATAGCCCAGGGATGTATCCCTTCCCGGAACCCGGGAGAAAAAGTAAAGCTCCCTGTCACTGTAGTCAGCAATAAAAATATCAGCAATAAAGCTGTTGGAGCTGCAGATGTCCTGCAGGTATCCGGATACCGCTTCCCGCTTCGTTTTCAGGTCCGCGTTTCCAAGTCTGCGGGGATTGAGGTAATCCATAATGCTGTTATTTCCGTAATAGTTCATCGGCATATACAGCTGAGCAAAAATACTCTGAATCGTTTTG
>Ga0310690_10008557_pt1 | contig 12954 bp, 12 predicted proteins | sample AusTroGonzalo_MG_2_FD_207661 | JGI IMG/M metagenome (GOLD analysis project Ga0310690, IMG submission 207661) | Bovine rumen microbial communities from tropical cattle in Woodstock, Queensland, Australia - Gonzalo_04 (v2) (version 2) | ecosystem: Host-associated > Mammals > Digestive system >... | reverse complement strand
GGTAATACTCTCGGATAATCGCCTCCCGGTCCGCTTGACATAAATAGGTTCTTCCTCCTGGAGATTTTACTGTCTTTTCTCTCATCTTTGTTGACTGTTGTGTCAACTTATTTCAGCGTAAGACATTCAGTATGGGCAGAAAGAAATTGACAAGTAAAACAGTATAACCAGCAAGCCAGTGTCAAGCCAACATGAAGCCAACATGCACGGAGGATGCACGCTACATACTCGGAGGATGCACGGAGGATGCACGCTACATGCTCGGAAGGGAACGCTCAAAAATGGTGTCACCCCTTGCCCTCATCGCGGGCCCAGACCCGCGATCTCCCAAGCGGGAAGCAGACAGCTGTCACCAACTTCTTTCGAAGCTCATTCGGAGCTCATTCGAAGCTCATTCGGCCAAAGTGCTTGTAGGGCCGAAAGAGGGGCGAAGTATAATCGTAGTATAATCAAAGTATAATCCTTCCGTAAACCTCCTTTGGTCCTCCTTTACCCCTCCTTTAGTGTTCCTTTTGTCTCCTTGCCTGACTGTTTTGACAACTTATTTCAGCGTAAGACATTCGTTTCTTTGTCGATGACCTTTCTCAGTCGCTCAATGTCTTCGGGATTGAGAATGATTTCCTCAAATGCACCGTATTTGCTTTTCTTGCCGAAGATGTATTCCAATCCTATCATGAGCCTTCTGAAAAAGCTGGCATCCGATAAATGCATCTCAATATAAAACTGCGGCTCGTCTTCAAACTTTGAAATAACAAACTGGTGTTCGACATCACCACAGGCACACACAAATAACTCACGTTCTAATTTCACTTCCATGTTTCGATGTGTTTTGAGCGTTTTTGATTACCACCACTTTTTATCTTTTCCAGGGCGATGGAATGTTTTCACCGAGTCATCGTCCATCCACGAACGATAGCCTGGATGTTTGCGCTCTTTGCGCGTTTCCTTGATGGCCAAAATGAAGGCTACTATAACTATGATAATCCAATACATAGGCTTACATTCTTTATAACACAACTATAATGCTAAACCAAATCATTCTATTTGTCTTTTGTTTTTGATGAACCGTGCAAATTTCCGTTCTCGTCCCAGGTTTCAGGATGTTGTTTCTTGTATTTAGCAAAGAACTCATTGAATCTGGCGACTTCCTCTTCCTTCTGGCGCAAGTGCTCTTCCCAATCACGTTCAGCACGACGTTTCCTCACGATGGCAATGATGGCCACGATGACGATAATCGCTATCGCTACCCAGACTTCAATCGGTGTCAATTCTACCAAATACATCGTTTCATTTTCCTTCCCTCGCTGTATAATCATTTCAAAAACCCATATTCATACACCTTCGGCTCGATGCGCTTGGCCAGCAACTTCATCTTCTCGCGCAGGTTGGCGATGAATTCGGTATAGGTCGCGTCGTCGCTCTTGGCGTTCATGCTGCCTTTGTCGTTGGTGCCTTGGAAGTGCAGACGGATGTCGTAGAACGAGGCATCGGCAATGGCGTTGGGCTGACTGTGGTAATAACGCCACAAGGCAAGCCCCGCGTCGTAAACGGCTTGCGCTTCAGGCGACAAGTTTTGCAGAGAAGGCGTACACACAGAACCTGCTCCAAACAGCTCGGCATCTGTTGCAGGCGTGTTTTTCCCTCTGAGATAATCCGACATGAAGGTTGATTTGAAGGTCTTTTTGCAACCCACTTGTTCACGGGTGAAGGGAATCCAATGGTTGACGCCTTGTTGCGATGATATGCGGTTCTGTCCGTGGAATAAAGTAAAAATCAGGCAGTCCGTTTGGAACTCCATGTCCTTACTCCAGCCATCGTTAGGATAGAGGAATTGGTCTCGGTCGTTGAGCCAATTGGCTTCAATGGAGTGTCGGACGGCAAAATAAACACTACACGGAATAAAATTATTCACACTTATTTTTGCGACTCGAGATTCTCGAATGTCACTATCTTTTGCTTCGGTTACAAAAAATACTCCTCTGTTGTTTTGGAAATCATTTGGAACAAAACGAATCCAACCTATTTGTAATCCGCTATTATCATAGTTTTGACTGAGCCAACGATTAATAACTATGCTATTTGAATACGGAATTAGTGTCTTTGTTCCAATAAATTCTCCTTTTGCATCATACACATCTGCTTCAGCGTATGTAAAAAAGTCTTCTGTAGCTGTTCGCCAAATTTGGAAACCAATTGGGAATTGCCCTGTGACATTGTCGAAGGTATTAGCAGGCACCAAAAAAATTCGACCGAGCTTCGCTCGGAATTTTTTTCGGAAATCCGAGAAGTTTGGTGCTTGCAGTGTTTTCAAAGTTGAAAACACTGCAAGCACGCAGGTAGGGATTTCACGTACAATTCTTGCGTAGAATTGCGCAAACAATTCATTTGCTGCTCTACCAAGTGAGTCTTTATATTTGGCTCTTATTACAGTATCAGACAGGCCGGCCCTATTTGCACCAGTTCCGCTCGATGTCCTTGCATTACTTGCCTCCGCATAAGGGGGATTGATATAAACCACCAACTTCTTCCGCTTTTCGGGGCTGTTGAGGATTGCCTGCAACTCCTCAGGGCATTGGGTGAAGTCGTCGTTGAGGAAGTCGAACTGGAACACGTGGTTTTCAGCCATCGACCAACCGTTGTTGATGCGGTCCATCATCACGTCCACATCCTGCTTGTCGAGGGTGGAAGCCCACACGCGGTCGTAGTTGGTCAGGCCATTCAGCAGGTTGCCCGTGCCGGCACAGCAGTCCCAGATGTAGTACTCGTCCTGCCAAGTCTCGCCCAACACGTCGGCCAGGTATTGTTGGCTCTTTTCCACCCAAATCTGTGGTGTGAAGTAGGAGCCTTTGCGCTCTCGGATGTCCTGTGGCACTAACAGGTCGCGCCTCCCGATGATATAGTCCCAGTATTCCTCTTTCGGTGGACGCGAATAGATGCTCCAAAACTGCTTGTAGGCTTTCTGCTTGTCGTTGAAGCCTACCGATGAGGTGGAAACAAGCCCCATCTCGTCAATCTTCTTTGCCAGTTCGTATTTGGTCTTGCGCAGCACCACATAGAGCGAATCTTTTAGCGACTCCTCGTTGCTCGACAGTAGGTCGGCCAGAAAGAAGTCGGCAGAGATGATGCCCGCCTTGTTGGCTTTTGCCCAATCGACGCTGATGGTGGGGCGCACCTTCTCGCTCCATTTCTGGAAGACGAAGGTGAAGTTGTTTTTCGTCACAGATATCTTCTCTGTTGCCTCCTTGCCCGTCTTGAAATTCAGGCGGATAAATTCCTTGAACTCGTTGGCTTGGGTCTCAAAATAGAACAGGATGGAGCTTTCTTCAAGCAAGTTTTGGCAAAGCGCATGGAGTTGTCGGAACTCTTTGGTCTCGTGGTTCGAAGGGGTCACGTTCCAGTTAAAGTCATTTTGGTAGAAAATATGCTGGATTTGGTGGTATTCGATGAAGGCGAACTTCTCGGCATCGAAGGCACCGATGTATTTGGGCGGCAGGTATTTCTCGAAGGTGCGTTCCTTGCCGATGGTGAGGATGAGCTGTACAAACGACTCGAAGATGTCGTGCGAGGTGCCTTGCTTGGCTTCGGCCCAAAGCAGCGACTTGAGTTCGTCGTTCTCAAACTCGTCGAAGAGCGATGTTTGTCCTTTGTCGACAATGTTTTTGGCGATAACGAAGTCGATGTTGCCGAGTTGGGTGTATTTGTAATTGTTGAAGAAGTCCTGCTGCACAGTGCTTTTCAGCGGCTCTTCCTTGAGTTTCTTGTAGTCCATAGCGATAATTTGGGGCAAAGATAGGGTTTTTCTTTCTCCGTTTATTACAGGCAAACTTGTTTTTTACGACAGTATTTCTTTATCGTCAGTATTTTTTCTAACCTACGGCACTCATGGCTTGTTGCACATCCGACAAGATTATAGTCTCCATCATTTCTTTGGTAAGTTGCGGCACGCTGGCAAGTCTGTTGGCCTGCATCTCTATTGTTTTCTCGAACAGGTTTCTTACGTAACGCGCATTACCAAAATCCTTGGTTTTCTGTGCAATCTTTGATGCAAAGTGCTTTTTGAGGCAATCGTCCGCCTCTTCTGCCAACGTATAGTCATTTTTTCGTGTTTGTAGTTGAAAGATTTCAAGCAATTCCTCTGCGCTGTAATCAGGGAAGCCAATGTATCGGTTGAAACGCGAACGAAGACCTGGATTGGAATTGATGAACTGCTCGATTTCATCGGTATAACCGGCAAGGATGACCACCAGTCGGTCTCGAATATCCTCCATGCGTTTCAACAAAGTGGCAATGGCTTCTTTGCCATAATCCTCATTGCCGCCTTGGGCTAATGCATACGCCTCGTCGATAAACAGCACTCCGTCGAGGGCTTTGTCAATAATCTTGTTGGTTTTCACAGCAGTCTGCCCCACATATTCAGCCACTAACCCCGAGCGGTCAGTTTCAACAAGATGGCCTTTTCTGAGTACCCCGAGGTCTTTATAGACTCCTGCCAGAATACGAGCCACTGTCGTTTTGCCCGTACCCGGATTGCCAGTGAACACGCAATGATATGAAATAGATGGAGATTTCATACCTGATTCTTGCCTTTTCTTCATCATGTAGATGAAATTACTGAGCGAGTGTATGCTCGTCTTCACGGTCTCCAATCCAATCATCTCATCTAACCGGTCAATTGTAAGAGGCACAATGGTTTCTTGTTGAGGTGTAACCGCCTCATCTTGCTCGTCCTCCAATATCGTTGAAAGCCACTTGCTCTCTTCGACCGTGACCATGTCGTCGACTTTAGCCACAACTGAAGCAATCCTATGCATCATGATTCGGTAAAGTTGCTCATATTCCTTGCTATAACCATGAATGGCAAGACAAGCCTGAAAGTCCTCATGACCATCGGAAGCTTTAGCACTGACATCGGCATTCGCAAGGGTTTGTATAGTTTTTTGTCTGGTTTCCCTTAAGGATTCATGGAAACTGGTAGTACCAAGAATTTCATCTTTGAAGTTTTCGTATGTTGGAACATCCTCTTTGCCAGTATTAATATTCAACATAATGGAGGCAAACTCATATAGATATTGCCCTTCTTTTATATCCAAGTCAATAATGCATGGCTTTTCTCCAGTTGCTGGGTTGTAATTATTGACAAGGTGTCCGAGTTTTTCAAAAATGTAAATCACATCCTTGGCAAAGAAACACTTCATGCCAAACATGAGGTCTTCCTTCGCCGCAAGAGAGTCCGCCCCTTTGTTTATTCCCGACATATAATTCCTGAATTCTTTTTCTGAGCAGATGGTGTCAAGCAAAAGATAGGTTTTGCTCACTTCTTCAGAAAGAGCTTCATACTTCCCTTGCGACAGCAATACTAATTTTGAATATGTTTGCATAGCGTTTTGTGTTTGGTTGGTTTGTAATTCATTATTGGTGAGCGTGTTTTGAAGTGGAGTGTCTGGCAGCACATTATTGGTTGGCAGATTATTAAGTGCCTCATTGTACTTATTCAGGTTTTCTTTACTGAATACCATCTCGCCACCCACAATGAGACTTCCAAGAATAGCCACCCATAAAGCATTCAATGTGTAATAAGAGATAATAATGGTCAATGCAAAGCCGGCAAGAGCTCCCCAACACCCTAATGACATCTTTTCGGAGAAAGACTGAAGTTCTTTCCTTTCCTTTTTTCCATTCTTTTCGTTTACCCGAATCATATATATGGCCAAAGGTGTTGCCAAAACAAAAGCTATCAACAGCATTAGCCAGTTATGTGAGACCATAAATGAATTGGGACCCGCTATCAAGGCAATTATTTTGCATAGAGCATCCAACGACAAGAAGCAACCTAAGAAAATCAACAACCTTTGCATGATTTATTATTTGATCATTACTCATTAAACGTTTATGACGATGCAAAATTATAACATTACTGCGCCAAAAAGTGAACCACCTGGTGAATAATTTGTATTTTTCTTCAGCAAAGGCTCATTTTTCCAGCCAGAGATAGATTGTTTTGAACTGTCACGCTGTAACCCGGTGTCATTTTGGTCAAAGAGTCTTAGCCCGCGATGAGGGCTTGAAGTGACGGCAGCACCTTAGAGGACTCAAGCGGAGTTGGCCAAAGGCCAAAAATCTGTGGGATCTGTGAAACTTGTCCTGAGCTGGCCGAAGGAGCTGTGAGAAAAACGCATCGGTGAGAAATTATTTCCTGAGTTTATGGCGGCGTTTTGAATTTTGTTGTAATTTTGCAGGCAGAAAATCAATCGTATGTGTTCCCAATTAGGTTGGGTAATCGCTGGATACGATTCACAGATTTAACCGTCGGACGGGAAATGGCGACTGCCAAGCCCCTTGTAACTCCGACGGTTTTTTTTATGTACTAATCGCTGTAATGCAGTATTGAATCTTCATACCTGTTTTCTTTTTTACGCCAACAGTTAGTTTTGCTGTTCCTATGCCAACCAACTGGCATTCCATAATGAGCATTTGTGAAAACTCGCTTTGGTTTTTGTTGTCGGGTTTCGGCTTCTGAGGTTTACCAACCTGTATGGCGTTTCTCAAAATCAGGTCAAGTTGGAGGACGGCCAATGTCGACAGATAAGACATAGATGCATGGTGAACGGTCTCGTTTATCGACAAAAAACGCACATTGATATAGTCTTTCAAGTTAGAGTTGTACGCGGCTTTCGAAGGGTTGGCTTCATACCAACTTCTATAAACATCGGATATGATGGATTCCCTTGCTTTGATGTCTTCTTTAGTGTCCCCCATAGGGACTTCAATAATCTTGTTTTCCTTTGTTTCCATATTTGTGGGTTTTAAATTGTTTTACCCTGCAAAGATGAAAACTCTGTCAATACTAAGCCGTTGATTAAACGTTTGTAGTCGACAGTAGTCGTTTGTTGTCGTTTGCTGTCGGATATTTAGTTGAGAGTGTAGAGTTTAGGGTTTAGAGTCAGTGGAAAGTTTAAAGTTGTTAGTTAATGGTTTCCTGGACTGCTTCGTTCCTCGCAGTGACGCAAAGCGGCAGACATAATGCCTAACCCTCTCCTTGACATGCGCTTTTGACTAAATGACTAATGACTAAATGACTGAGCCGAATTACTATCCGTATTGGAACACGATGGTTTTTCTCACGCAGAACTCGCAGAACTCGCAGAGACCTGCTGGAGGCCTTTTTCGCGTCGCTTTGCGCTTCCCATAGTTCTGCGTATTAACTTCGTTGAATCTTCGATTTCTGCGTGCCTTTGCTCTTTATGTTTTAACTGCAACGCTGCAACGCGCAACGCCCATTCTGAACTGTAACACTGTAACGCTGTAACGCAGTCTCCTGGTCAAAGTCAAAGAAGTCAAACTCGTTTTTCAAGCCCGGAAACATGACTTTGACCAGTTTTACCTTGACTACTTTGACACCGTGACCTAGTGTTATTGACAATTGACAATGACAATTGACAAGATTTTCCGTTGTCATTGTCATTGTCGTTGTCAATAACAATCCAAATTTCTAACTCTAACCTAAGTCTAACCTAACTCTAACTTTTCGCTAACCCAAAAATGACTCAAAACCGCCCCCGAAATCCAAATTTCTAACTCCTATGTAAGTCCTACTTAACTCCTACTTAACTCCTACTTAACACCTATGTAAGATTAGCCCGATTTTAACAGAAAAATTCTCTCTCTCCGTTTGCAATTTTCTCCTATCTTTGCACGTTGAATGGTAAACGCATTTGATATGTCAGAGAATCTTGTCATCATACCCACCTATAAGGAGAAAGAGAACATCGAGAACATCATCCGCTATGTCTTCAACCTGCCGATGGCTTTCGACATCCTCATCATCGACGACAACAGTCCCGACGGCACTGCCGACATCGTGAAGCGCCTGATGGAGGAGTATGCCGACCGCCTGTTCATGATACAGCGCGCAGGCAAGCTGGGCTTAGGTACCGCATATATCACGGGCTTCAAGTGGGCCCTTGAGCGTGACTACCAATACATCTATGAGATGGATGCCGACTTCTCGCACAACCCCGACGACTTGGCGCGACTGCACGATGCCTGTGCCAACGGTGCCGACCTTGCGGTGGGCTCACGCTACAAGACGGGCGTCAATGTGGTGAACTGGCCCATGGGTCGCGTACTGATGTCGTATTACGCTTCAGCCTACGTGCGCTTCGTCACAAGGATGCAGGTGCGCGACACCACGGCGGGATTCGTCTGCTACACCCGCCGTGTGTTGGAAACCATCGACTTGGACCGCATCAAGTTTGTCGGCTATGCCTTCCAGATTGAGATGAAATACACCGCCTGGAAGCTCGGCTTCAAGATTGAAGAGGTGCCGATTATCTTCACCGACCGCCGCGAGGGACAGTCGAAGATGAGCAAGGGCATCTTCAAGGAAGCCGTCTTCGGTGTCATCAACCTACGCTGGCGCGGATTGACGGGAAAAATCAAACCAAGAAAAGACTGATGAATTATTATATCAAAAACGCCACATTGGTCAACGAGGGGGAGACTTTCGTTGGGAATGTGCTGATTGAAGACGGAAAGATTGCGCGGATTGATAGGGAAGGAGAAAAGACCACTGAGTCTGAAGGCTCGACTCCTTCAACCCAAGTCATTGAGGCGAAGGGCAAATACCTTATCCCTGGAATCATTGACGAACATGTGCATTTCCGTGAGCCGGGAATGACCCAAAAGGCCGACATCGCCACCGAGAGCCGCGCCGCCGTAGCGGGTGGCGTCACCTCTTTTATGGATATGCCCAACACGGTGCCTCAAACCACCACACAGGACCTCTTGCAACAGAAGTTTGACTTGGCGGCTGAGAAGTCGTTGGCCAACTACTCCTTCTATCTCGGTGCCACCAACGACAACCTCGAGGAGGTGAAGAAGACCGACCCGAAGCGGGTGTGTGGCATCAAGCTCTTCATGGGTAGTAGCACAGGCAATATGCTGGTTGACAAGAACGAGGCACTGGTGCGCCTCTTCCGCGAGTCGCCCTGTCTCATCGCCGCCCATTGCGAGGACGAGCAGACCATACACGAGAACACCGTGCGCTGCAAGGACTTGGCGGCCAAGGGTGAAGTCGTCGCTGACGCAGGCATCCATCCTTTTGTGCGTACTATGGAGGCTTGCTATCGTTCTTCCTTCAAGGCTGTCGATATGGCTGAGCATTTTGGTGCGCGCCTGCATGTGCTGCATATCTCCACTCAGAAGGAGTTGTCGCTGTTCAAGAGCGGACTCCCTTTGGAGGAGAAGAAAGTCACGGCTGAGACCTGCCCACATTACCTCTGGTTCGACAACCGCGACTACGAGGCGAGGAGCTTCGCCATCAAGTGTAACCCTGCCATCAAGTCGCACCGCGACAAAGAGGCCTTGCTTCAAGCCTTGCGGGAGGGAGTTATCGACACCATTGGCACCGACCATGCGCCCCACCTGTTGGAGGAGAAGATGACGGACGACTATTTCACCAGCAAGTCGGGCTTCCCGTCCATACAGCACAGCCTTCAGGTGATGGCTGAGTTGGTACGCGCTGGCTGGCTCACTTTGCCCGAATTGGTGAGGCTGATGTGCCACAATCCTGCCACGCTCTATCAAATCGACCGCAGGGGTTTCCTGCGCGAGGGCTATTATGCCGACCTTGCTTTGGTCGATATGGAGGCTCCATCCTGCATCGGTGAAGGCAAGGAATACAGTAAATGCGGCTGGACGCCCTACAAGGGGACGCAGGTGCATTCGCAAGTGACCCACACCTTCGTGAACGGCAACCTGGTGTACGAGAACGGCGTTTTCAACGAGAATGTCAAGGGCGAGCGACTCCTGTTCAACCGATAAAACGGTATTCCATTTATCAAACCATCAAAACTCAGAATGCTATGAAGAAACTATTCCTGATAATGACAGCTTTAATTGCTTTCGCCTGCTGCTCGCCACGACTGACGGAAAAGGTGGAGGTACGCTATCCCGATGGGCAGCCCCAGCTCGTCAAGAAATACGACACAAAGGGGCATTGCGTCTTCGAGACGGAGTACTATGAGTCTGGTCAGGTGAAGATGGAAGGCGAGATGAAGGACGGCTTGCGCGAAGGTGAGTGGACGGCCTATCTGCCAGACGGCAGGGTGCAGAGTCACGGCTACTTCGAGAAAGGGAAACGCACGGGCGCCGCTACGGTTTATTGGACCAACGGCAACCTGCGCGAAGAGGGCTTTTATAAGGAAGGTCACATCTGCGGCCACTGGAAGTGGTACGATGAGCAGGGCTTCCTGATTCGCGAGGAGGATTATCCGGAGTAAGCGCCTTGCCCTCAAAGAAAAATACTGTCAACTTTAACCAGAACAAATTATATGAACATCTTTAACCGAACCATCTTGGTTGCAGCAGCCATGCTGCTTGCTACTTTTTCGTCTGTCACCCTTCGTGCCCAGTCTGCTTCGCTATGGACCGACTCGCGCACCTTTTATGAGGCCGATTTCCGCTTGGGGAAATACTTCCCCTTTGAGTCGCGGCACGCTTATATGAAAGTGTTGCCCCAATACGGGCTCGATTTGAGGATGGGAAGGCAGACTGACGGACGCAATGCTTGGGAACGCGATTTCAACTATCCAGCCTATGGTGCTTTCCTGCGCTTTGAGAAGAACCATGTGGATAGTGTGCAATACCGTTACCGTGATGCCAATGGCTACGAACGCGAAACTTGGCGCGCTTTGGGCGACTGCATCGCGGTGGGCGCCTTTCTCAACGGCCATCTTTACCGTGGACGCTATTGGTCGTTCGACTACGACCTGATGGGCGGCTTCTCGTTTTGGACGAAGCACGGCGACGAGTTTATTGGCTCGGTGGCCAACGTGCATCTTGCCATCGATGCCGGCCCTACTTTCATGATGGAGGACAAATGGGACTTGACGCTGCGCTACCAGTTTGCCCACTCGTCTAATGCTGCCATTTGTCTGCCAAACTGCGGTATCAATGTGCTGAGTTGGGTGGTGGGACTGCGCTATCATCCCAACAGGCGACCTGAGCTGATGCCGAGAGAGACGCCACGCATCGGGTTTGAAAAGAACACTGCGCTGTTTGTCACTGAGTCGATGGGGCTGCTGCAGACCAACGAAGGGATGCGCAGTTATCAGACCGCCGACGGCACGATGGTGAGTGACCTGCCAGAGGAGCGGCCTTACTATCTGGCCGATGTGGTGCAGGTTGGACTGCATCGACAGTTTCACCCCAAGTTCAGCTACGACCTGGCCTTGGACGTCAGTTGGACGGGCGAGACGAAAAGGGTGTATGAGAAGGCGCACGAGATGTACAACGACGGACACGAGTATTTCACGGGCGCCGACGCTATCCCGCTGATGGAGTACAGCTTCGCTCGCGGACTCCATATTGCCTCCTCTGCGATGTTCGAAATCAACTATAACCGCTTTGCTTTCTGCCTCGGTGGAGGCTATTACCTTTGGCACGGCATCTACTATGGTACCGAACAGAAGAAGACCTGGGCTTTGGCCGAGTCGAAGCGGAGCCACTTTGAGAGCACCTATCTGCCGCCTTGCTACCGCACCTTCTATGAACGGCTTGGATTCAAGTATTATATGGGCGAACAACGCAATATGTTCGTCGGCTCATTCATGAAGGTACACAGCGGAGTGATTGACTACGCGGAAGTTACGTTTGGAATCAATGTGTTGCATTGGTGAATGGGAACTCGTGGGCCGAAGCCCGCGACAAGGAAATAAAAAAGCCTCCGCGTTTCGCAGAGGCTTTTTTGGTTGCCCAACCAGGGTTCGAACCTGGACTTTACTGATCCAGAGTCAGTCGTGTTGCCAATTACACCATTGGGCACTGAAATCGGCTGCAAAAATACGGTTTTTTTGAATAGTGCAACCGATTTCAGGAAATTTTTTTCGATTTTTTATTCTGTTTTGTCCAACTTGCCACTGATGGTGGTGTCAAGGTAGATGTCGCCGCTGCCGACGAAGGGGATGTTGAACTCACCATCGCCCGTGCATTCACCGTTGAGCTTCAGTATGTTACCTTCCAGAGTGCCTATAATGTTGTAGGTCGTGTTGATGGTGGGGTTGACGCTGAATCCGCCTACAGGGATGTTCATGCTGAACACATCGTTAAAGCCCTCGAAGGTGACGATGTTGCCGTCAACAAGACCTTTGATATCCTGAGTCTGCTCGTGGATGGTGATGGAGCCGACCACTTCATAGACCGTCATACCAGGCTCAATCTGCATGACGATGGACACTTCGTAGTCGTTCATCTCGTTGCTGAACGTGCTCTGTCCGTTCTGTTGCAGGTTGATGGTGCCGTTGAGCAGGGCGGTGCCTTCATAGTGACCGAGGAACTTGGCGTTGGGTTTCTCGTTGTATATGACGTCGAAACTCGTTGTGGCAGTATTGCCGGCGGCATCGGTGATGGTTCCGCTGATGGTAACGGTGCCTTCGGTTTCAAGGGTGAAGGTGTCGGAGTAGTTGTAATTGGCCTCGTTGTCAATGGTTTCTGTGTTGGTGTAGATGACGTTGCCGTTGTTGGTTGCGGTCATCACAAATTGGACGAGGTCTTTTCCGGTGGCAGTGAAGCCTACGGTGATGTCGTCACCCGAGTACAATTCGGTGCCTTGTGAGGCATAGCCTGGACCTGCGAAGACGTTGAGGGTGGGCTTTACTTCTTTCTTGCAGCTGGCAAGCAGCATCAAGCCGATGCAGCAGGCCATAAATAAAGTGGTTTTCTTCATGATGTGTGATGTTTTGAATTATTGTTGTTTTGTAAGTTGTCCGCTGACGGTACCCGATACTTCGTCGAGGATGTTGTTTTGTCCATTGTACACGAAATTGCCACTGCCAGTGAAGGTGCCGCTAATCTCAAGCGACTCTTCCGTGGGCTTGTTGCCTTCCATCTTCAGTTGGAGGTCGAAACGGTAACCTTGGTCGGGTTTGTCGATGATGAGGTTGACGGTCTCAAAGT
>Ga0310690_10008555_pt1 | contig 12958 bp, 7 predicted proteins | sample AusTroGonzalo_MG_2_FD_207661 | JGI IMG/M metagenome (GOLD analysis project Ga0310690, IMG submission 207661) | Bovine rumen microbial communities from tropical cattle in Woodstock, Queensland, Australia - Gonzalo_04 (v2) (version 2) | ecosystem: Host-associated > Mammals > Digestive system >... | reverse complement strand
AGGCCGAAGAGCCGCCTTGGCTGGAGCCGCTGTTGCCGCCCGATTGGGTGCCGCCATTGGTGTCTGAGCCCGTCGAAGACCCGTCAGTGCCAGGAGTGCTGGCGGTTCCGCCGCTGGTGGCACCATTACCTTCGACATTCAGGGCTGCGCTGACGCAGGGCGAGAAGTCGTAGTTGGTGGCGCTGACCTTGTTCAGGTCGATGACATAGCCGGCATCGTCGGCGCCGGTCTGACCGACGTTGTTGAAGCCCTCGTTGGTCTTGGGCATCAGGACGATACCGTAAGCGAAGACCTCCAGAGCGTCACCTGCCTCGTTGGCACTCTTGCCGATGCTGAAGGTCGTGTTGGTGTCCATCGCCGAAGCGTGGCGCCATTGACCGGTGGCGAGGTCGTGGATGAGGATGCACTTGGCGATCACTTCGCCTTGCTGAGCACCCGAATAGGTAGCCACGAAGGCGTTGCTTTCGCTGGTGACCGTCAGGCTCAGGCTGCGAGCATACGAGGGGTTGGCGATGAGGTTGAGGTCATAGCCGAGGTTGGCCTTGGTGCCGTCCTGGCTGACGCGGATGCTCTTGAGGAGCTGCTTGATCAGCAGGCCGCGGTCGGTCTTGCGGTTGCCGTTGGCGAGCAGGGCCGTACGGCCAACTTCGCCGAGCATACCGGCCACCTGGGCGGCGAGCTTGATCTTTGCACGTTGCTGCATCTGAGCAGCGGTCTTGGGGTTAGCCACGGAGGGCTGGTACTGGCGCAGGAGGATCTTACCACCTTTGCCCTTGCTGCCGACGATAGAGCCGGCGCGTCCAGTAAACTGGATAATGGAAACGATTCTTGCCATAATGGTAAAATTTTGGTTGGTGAATAAATAGGTTAATTGGTTAATTGGTTGGTTTTGGTTTGTTTTGGTTTGTTTTTTGGTTGGTTTTTGGTTGGTTTTTGAGTGAGAGAAAAGTCAGACTTAAGTCAGACTTACATCAGAGTTGGAAATGGTTCTTATCAGCATGTCAAAGAGCGGGTGTCAGGCGGGCCTTCCGGCCTCAATCGAATGACGATACAAAATTACAAAACAGAAATGACTATGACCAAATTTTCGGGCGACTTTTTTGACGGGATTTTGATTTTTTTTTGCGTGTCACGCGTGTCAAAGTGTCAAACTCGTTTTCGAAGTGTCAAAGAGTGCTCTAATATAAATATATATTTATATTAGAAGTATTTTCAGGGTGAAAAATCACTTTGACACTTTGACACTTTGACACCTTGACACCTGCGCAGGTGAAGCTCTAGTCCCAACCCTCGTCGTCGTCGTTCTCCATATAGCATCGCATGCCGTTGTCGTGGGTGTCGTCTTCCGAGGCGGGATCAAAGAAGCTTGTGAGAATGTCGAACAACCTTTATCCGATCATTTTATTGACGTCAATAAGATGATAATTGGCGGAAAAGGAGCCAAACGCGATGTCGATGACATCCTTCCCACCCGTTACGCCGCCATCACCAAAGAGCACGTTGACAACAACGCAGCCGTACGCAAGATGCTTACCAAGCGAGGCATCGTCCCCGAGAACCTTCCTCCAGCGGAGGACGTGAAAAAGGTGGAGCGCCGCCTGGCCACCGAAAAGAAGAAAATGCTGGGGAAAAAGAAGAAGAAATAACACAGATTGAGGCAGTCATCCTTGCCCCTTGCCCCTCATGGCGGACTCGATCCGCCATCCCTCGTGCTGAACGGGCAAAACGTTGCGCGTTGCACCGTTGCAGTTCTTTTTCGGGGTTTTCTTGGATTTGAGATTTTAGTATTTTTTGTTGTTCCCTTGCGGGGTCAGGAAAAAGTTGTAATTTTGCCGGCAGAAAACCAATCGTATGTGTTCCGAACCTTTGGTGAGGTAATCGCTGGATACGATTGAGAAACAAATCTGACCATGGACGGTCCAAACGAGAGCGAGGTACTGTGAAACTTGGTCAGATTTTTATTTTGCCACTTCAACTTTATTGACGCTATACTGAATATGTTTTTGTGATGCTGTGACACCTATAGTTAATTTGACTGTAAAATTCAAGTAGTCAATTTGTTCATTTTTAAACTGATAGTACAAAAGTATCATGTTCTTGTAGCCGTTTTTCTTTTGTACGCCGTTTTTGACGGAAGAAAACAAAGGCAGTCCTTCAATTGAACTTGCGTTTTCAACGACTTCTCTTAGATGCTTTACGGCATAGGTGGATTTCCAGTTGTGCAACGCCTCACGAGAGGTTTTTTTGTCGCTTTCATTCTTCACAATATACACGTCTGCGTCAAGGAATTTGTTATGGATGTAGTTGCTACCGGTAACCCGTTGTAAGTCTCTCCATAGATTCTCATAATAAGACTTGATCAATTCAAAACGTTCTTTTACTCTTTTTTTCTCTGTCGGGATGCCTTCGATGAATTCAGGTGTTTCCATATCTGTGGGTTTAAAAAGTTTTACCCTGCAAAGATGCAAACCTTGTCAAGAAAAAGCCGTTGATTAAACGTTTGTAGTCGACAGTAGTCGTTTGTTGTCGTTTGCTGTCGGATAAATGACTGAGGGACAGAGGACAGAGGACTTAGGACGCGGGACTGCGGGACGTGAGATTACAAACGGATTATAGATGGATGATACTTGAAAGCGGTTTTTTATTACTTTTGCAGGGTTGTTCGAAACAGTTGATTCTTGAAAAGAGAAATCGGTGCATTGGATCATGTGAGGGTGGTGGCGGTCTTTATGATACTGCTTTGCCACTATTTCCTGTTCAGCAGCCTGAACAGCGGCATCGGTAGATATCTTGCCGGCACGGGCAACATGGTGTTCTTTCTCGTTTCGGCTCTTCTTTATGGGCTGAAGTATCCTGTTGGTGGCCAGACAATGGACTACAAACGCTTCGTTGTGAAAAGGATTACCAAAATAGGTGCTTCGGTCTGGCCGTTTCTGCTTATTCTCGTCACGCTTTACCTTGTTTTTGGAGTCGGGTTCTCGTGGTTTGATGTCGGACTCAATTTCGTGTTTCTTGGCTATCTGGGCCAGCTGCCTGGCAACGAACACCTGTGGTTCCTGACGGTACTGATGGCTTGTTATGCTGAAATCATGCTCCTGAGAAGGCTGAATATTGGTGACAGGATTGCTCCTTGGGTCTTTCTTGGCGTTTCCATACTCTTGGTGGTGGTTGGCGAGTGGTTGGGCATTCCCAGCGGAGCTTTCCTTACCTTAGGTCTTTACGCCTTTGTGTTTATGCGGGGCGAGTGGTTTCTGCAAAAGTCAAAATCAATGAAGCCTTGGATGATTATTGCAATTGTGCTTCTTAATGCCGTGTGTTTCGTTTTGGAATACTACGGGCTATTCGTTTGGTCGCGTTCTTTACACTTCATCTTTACAGGTTTATGCGGCTTAGCTTTATTGTCGTTGCTTCTGAGGCTCTTGCCGGATAAAACCAACAAAGTCACCACGTTTCTTTGTGGCATCAGCTTTGAGGTCTATCTTGTTCACCACACGCTTTGCGCCGGGCCTTTCATCAGCGTCACCCAATGGCAATTTGGCAACGTGGGGAATTTCTGCTTTTTGGTCGCCCTGTCAGTCGGTTTAGCCTTTGTTTTGAAGTTGATAAGCCGCGCCTTGCGTCTGGCTCGCATAGCCGAATAATCCCTCGTGCCATTGAACAAAATCCCTTGATTTATAACCCTTTCGTAAAACCAAACGCTTTTTTCTCTATCTTTGCAGCCCCAAAAGAAAAGGTAAAACATTGAACCATCAATTGAATAGAACAGTAATGAAAGACTTCAATAAAACCTTGGCGTTGCTATTGGGCTTGGCCCTTGCTATGCCCTTCAATGCACAAGCACAAACAAAATCCATGTACCATGAGGGCAGCCTTATGGATGACCCGACGGCGGACTGGCATAAACAGCCATCGTTGAACAATCGCGGTGCCGTTTCAGGATGGATACTCTCCAACCAGCAGTTTGGCAGCGATGCTCCAATTGGAAGCGGCATCGCCATCCTGCTGGCCTGCGGTGCTGGCTATGCTGTGGCACGCCGCAAGCGCTCTCGCAAGAACAGCAACATGACGCTCCTGCTGGTGCTGGCTGTGATGCTGACGTTCACCCAATGCAAGAAAGACGATCCCATCGCTCCCGAAGGCAGCGGCCAGAAGATCCACATCAGCCTGAAGGTGGCTAACGGCTCACGGCACGATGTGACTACCGGCACGGGTGTTGTGACCTACTCAAATGGTGATGTGATTTATGTGGGTAACGGTTCCCAATACATTGGGTCCATCACTCACGATGGTACGAATTTTTCGGGTACGGTTACTGTTCCTGATGGCACTTCCAAGCTGTATTTCTATTTCGTTGGCGGCGCACCGATAACTCCAACTACGCTTTCATCTGGAACAACCTCTTATACTGTCGACATCAGCGACCAGAGCAGCAAGCTCCCCGTGCTCTCGTTGGGCGAAGCGATTTATATAGGTGAGGGTACCTACACATGTGAGCTCAAGAACAAATGCGGTCTGGTGAAGTTTGTGCCCGCAACGGCGACAAGTGCGATAGTCACCCTGAATGGCGTCTACAACAAGGCTACCATAGACTTTGCGACGCCTGGCATAACCCCGACAGGAGCGACAGGCAATATCGCGCTCTATTCCGTTGGCGAAAGCGAGAAATGGGCCATACTGCTGCCGCAATCAGGTGCAACAGCTACGGCAACCACGGGTGGCATCACCTACGCTATCGAAAGCTTCCCGAATATCACCAATAATTATTACAACAATACAGGAGTGAATATTTCGTCGACGGTGGTATTTGACCCATATTATGAGCCTCTCACTTTCGAGGCGATGGCCGACGGCGTTACGGTAAAGCTCCATATATTTCAGACTGCCCAGCCCACCTTGCAATATAGCAAAAATGGCGGTGAATGGACGACCTTGACTTTCGTTGACAAATATAATTCTACCAGCATCTCGCTTGACACAGGCGAAAAGCTGTCCTTCAAGGGCGACAACACCACGTTGACAGAAAATCAGAATGGCTATTGTAGATTCGAGTGTTATGGCGATTGTTACGTTTATGGTAACATTATGAGTCTTCTCGACAAGGATAACTTCCCCACAAACGAAACGCTGTCGGCAGGATTTACTTTCTATGAGTTATTCCTGAATGCCCCCATATACAACCATCCGTCCAAAACGCTGGTCCTTCCCGCTACGACGTTGACAGCATCTTGTTACTCAGATATGTTCGCGGGCTGCACCCATCTGACCACGGCTCCCGCACTGCCCGCTGCTACACTGGCTGCTAGCTGTTACAATAACATGTTCCGAGGCTGCACAGGACTGACAACAGCACCCACATTGTCTGCTACCACATTGGCTAGTGAGTGCTATAGAAATATGTTCAGTGGCTGTACTGGCCTAACAACTGCACCCACGCTGTCAGCTACAACATTGGCCAGTGGATGCTATAGGGGAATGTTTAGAGGCTGTACCGGCCTGACAACGGCACCCGCGCTGTCTGCCACGACATTAGCCAGTGACTGTTATCATGAGATGTTCTATGGCTGTACAGGCCTGACAACGGCACCCAATCTGCCTGCTACGACAGCGGCGGAAAACGGCTATCGCTATATGTTTTATGGCTGTACGGCATTGGAAACAGCTCCTGCACTGCCTGCCACGTCGATGGCAGCCGAATGCTACTATGCAATGTTTATGGGATGCACCAGCATGACAACTGCTCCTGACTTGCCTGCCACAACGCTGGCATCCTACTGCTATGCCAGTATGTTCAGAGACTGCACCGGACTTACTACGGCACCTACAACATTACCTGCCACTACACTGGTTGAAAACTGCTACAGAAGCATGTTCGATGGCTGCACCGAACTGACCACCGCCCCCATACTTCCTGCCGCTACATTGCAATACTACTGCTATGCTTGGATGTTCGACGGCTGCACAAAACTGAACAGTGTGACCTGCCTGGCTACGAATATTTCGGCTGATCATTGCACATACTATTGGCTCAATGGTGTGGCTGCCACAGGTACGTTTACGGCCGCTAATTCGAGCGTGGGTTGGTCGACTAATAGCGCCAGCGGCATCCCCAGCGGCTGGACAAAGGTTTACCCTGCTCCCAGCGTCCCCTCCGGCGCCATCAACGGCAAGTTCTCTGTGAGCAGCACCAAGCAGGTGTGGTTCTCGCAGGGCAACCTGCAGGCGGTTGGAACCACTTCTTCCTCGCCTTCTTCCGGTTGGACTTGGCAGTTCGCTGAACACCAGTGGGACTACATTGGCGGACGCTCTGATGGCGGGTCTGAACCGCAGACTGGCAACAACTACATCAGCGGCAACGGTACTTTATCGGCCAATGGCACCGTAGACCTCTTTGGCTGGAGCACTAACGATACCTATTATGGCATTCACAACAGTTATCACCCCAGCACCTACAGCGGCGACTTCCGCGACTGGGGCAACGCCATCGGCTCTGGCTGGCGCACGCTGACCAATGCCGAGTGGGAGTGGATCATGGGACCATCGGCAAGCCCCTCTCCAGGTGACAATTGCCGCACATCATCAACTGTAGATGGCGTACCAAACGCCCGCTATGCCAAAGCTACGGTAGCTGACAAGGCAGGCCTTATCATCTTCCCCGACAGCTATACGCACCCCGGCGATGTGACTGCTCCTGCCAGTGTCAATGCCGCAGATGCTGTTTACACCGTCAACAGCTATAATGCCACCGCCTGGGGCAAGATGGAGGCTGCTGGTGCGGTGTTCCTTCCGGCTGCGGGCAGCCGTTCCGTCGTCATGAATAATTCTGTTCAAGGATGTGGAGTAATTGGCGGGTATTGGTCCTCTGTTCCTCATGTTGGTGAACCGAGCAACATGGCCTATTCCTTATCATTCCAACCAAGTGCCATCGGCCCATCAGTATTTAATCCTATAACATTCGGCTCTTCCGTCCGCCTTGTGCAGGACGCCAACTAATCCCCTCACATAAAACCCATCAAAAGAGCCAACCTTCGGGCTGGCTCTTTTTGTTGTGGCTGTGCCGTCCCCCCGCGTCACTGACCTCTCGTTACAACGTCACTCGCTGAGGGTTAGAACGTCGCTGAGCGACAGTTTGAACGTCACTCGCTGAGGGCGAGGTTATGCAGTTATGCAGTTATGACTTTAGACATCTGTGTTCCGAAAAACTTCACATAGGAAATCTTATTATTATATTAATATAATAATAAAATATTAAAGAATTAAAATTTGATATCCTCATGTCCAAAATGAAAAACATAAATGTCCGAAGTGCATAACTCATAAGTGGGTAACTTTTTCATTTGATTTTCCGAAATTCCTTCTTATCTTTGCAGGGCGAAATATACTTATGCAATCTACGAGCAAGAGATCTATACGATTCTATAATGACCGCGAGGTACGGGCCGTCTGGGACGAGGAAAACAGCAAATGGTGGTTCTCGGCAACCGACATCGTGAGTGCCATCAACGATGAGGAGGACTACAAGAAAGCTGCTAACTACTGGCGCTGGCTGAAAAAGAAGCTGACTGCTGAAGGAGTTCAACTCGTGAGTGTCACTCACGACTTCAAATTTATGGCCCCCGACGGCAAGCAACGCGCCGCCGATGCCCTCGATGATGCCTGCGTGCACACACTTGCCAAGAACTACCCCAACAACCGCGCCAATGCCTTCCTCGACTGGTTTGTCTATAGCGACAACACCATCGACGGACAGAGCAAGAAGAAGGCCTACACCCTCGTCGAGAGCGGCTTGCTCAACAACATGAAGCCCGGCACCGTCGAATGTCTGCAACAGATCCATGCCTATATCTTCGGCGGACTATACGACTTTGCAGGCAAAATACGAACCAAGACCATCTCGAAGGGCGGCACCATCTTCTGCCGCGCCGAATACCTGATGCAAAACCTCGAGATGATAGAAAAGATGCCGCAGACGACATTCGATGAGATTGCGGATAAGTATGTGGAGATGAACATGGCCCATCCTTTCATGGAGGGCAACGGACGCTCGACACGCCTGTGGCTCGATTTGATATTCAAGAAAGAGCTGAAGATGTGTGTCGACTGGAGCAAGATAGACAAGAAAGACTATCTTGATGCCATGCACCGCAGCACAACGAACTCAAGCCGTATAAAGACCCTGCTGCGACAAGCATTGACCGACCGCATCGACGACCGCGAGATATTCATGAAAGGCATCGACTATTCATATTATTATGAGCAGGAGAATTAACTAAGGACAAATATGACAACACAACAATAGCGTGCTGAACTGCACAAAGCAAATTATATCACCCATCATCATGCAAATCTTTCAACGCAATATCCTCAACAAATACATCGAAGGCCTTGATAATTCGCTGATTGATGAGCGTTACAAGTCCTTCTCCAGCTTCTTCCTGGATCCTGAAAGGCAGGCCAATATCCTCAACAGCAAGGAAGAGCAGTTCCAGGAAGGTTTCCTTCGCGAACTGTTCGTGAAGATTCTCGGCTATACCCTGAATCCCGACCCCAATTTCAACCTCACCACCGAGAAGAAAAACGAAACCAACAGCAAAAAGGCCGATGGCGCTATCCTTGTCGATGGCAAGGTTGTGGGTGTGATTGAGCTGAAAGACCATAAGACACCTGACCTTAGCAAGGTAGAGGCTCAGGCCTTCAACTACAAGAGCCAGCACAAGGAAGCCGTCTACGTCGTCATCTCCAACTTTGAGAAGCTGCGTTTCTACATCGACAACGCTGTCGACTTTGAGGAGTTTGATTTGTTCCACCTCACGCGCGACGACTTCGCAAGGCTGTGGATATGCCTGGCTTACGAGAACATCGCCAAGAACCTCCCCAAGCAAATCAAGGCCGCCAGCCTCACCAACGAGGACCAGATCACTAACTCCCTCTATAAAGACTACTCCAACTTCAAACGGGATTTGTTTGAGGACATCCTGAAGAACAACCCCACCGACGACACGGAGCACAAGATCCTGCTCTTCAAAAAGACGCAGAAGCTCCTCGACAGGCTGCTCTTCATCTTCTTCGCCGAAGACCGTGGGCTGCTGCCGCCCAACTCCATCATGCTCATCATCAACCAATGGGAGAAGCTGAAGGAGCTGGACGAGTACCAGCCTTTCTACAGCCGTCTGAAGAAATACTTCGGCTACATGAACACCGGCTTCCAAGGCAAGAATTATGAGGTGTTTGCCTACAACGGCGGCCTTTTCAAACCCGACGAAGTCCTGGACAGCTTGACCATATCCGACGAAGTGCTCAGGGATTATTGCAAGAAGATTGCCGACTATGACTTTGCCAGCGATGTGGATGTCAACATCCTTGGCCATATCTTCGAGAACTCGCTCACCGAAATCGAGGAAATCACCACCAAGCTCCAGCAGGGCGAGGCCCCCACCATCAGCAAGCGCAAGAAAGACGGCGTCTTCTACACCCCGCAATACATCACCAAATACATCGTGGAGAACACCGTCGGCAAGCTCTGCCGCGAGAAAAAGGCGGAACTCGGCATCGACGAGAGCGAATACTTCACCGACAAGAAACGCCAGGTAGCCACCAAGAAAGCCCTTATCGAGAAGCTGGAGGCCTATCGCGACTGGCTGCTGCAGATATCCATCTGTGACCCCGCTTGCGGAAGTGGAGCCTTCCTGAATGCTGCCTTGAATTTCCTCATCGCTGAACATAGACTCATCGACGAGATGCAAGCCAAAGTTGAGGGAGCCACGCTTGTATTCCCCAACGTCGAGAACTCCATCTTGGAAAACAACCTCTACGGTGTCGACATCAACGAGGAAAGCGTGGAGATTGCCAAGCTCTCGCTCTGGCTCCGTACCGCCAAGCCCCACCGCAAGCTGAACTCGCTCAACAACAACATCAAATGCGGCAACTCGCTCATCGATGATCCAGCCATTGCCGGCGACAAGGCTTTCAATTGGCAAACCGAATTCCCGAAGGTCTTCGAGAAAGGCGGTTTCGATGTGGTGATTGGAAATCCGCCGTATGTGCATCTTGAAAGTATCACTGAAACATCCACTCAATTAGAAAAAGCGGGATATACAACCTATAACAAGAGAGGCGATTTGTATTGCATTTTTGTGGAAAGGGCTTTCCAGATTGCAAGACACGATGGCTTTGTATCATACATTATGCCCAACAAGTGGTTGCAGGCGGGTTATGGCAAAGAACTGAGAGCCTATTTTTTGAAGAAACGCCTGGAAAAGCTAATTGACTTTGGCGACATTCAAATCTTTGAAGGTGCAACCACATATCCTTGCATCTTTATTGGTAGAAACGCTATCCCTTCCGAAAAGCTTTCTGTTTCAGTATTAACAGCTGCCAACTCTCAGGACTTCTACCAAAATGTATTAAGCACAGAAGAGATTTTTGACTTATCTCAATTCAGTAGCGACACTTGGATTATTTCTTCTCAAAAGGAAAAGGCGCTAATTGAGCGTCTTTCCAAAAGTTTCCCAGCTTTGAAAGACTTCGTCGTAGGGGAAGCATACAGAGGCGTTTTGACTGGTTTGTCCGAAGCCTTCTTAATAGATGCAGCAACCTATGAGAGCATTATTGGTCAGGACGAAAAAGCCAAGGAACACATTTTTCCCTTCTTACAAGGGCGACATATTACGCCTTACGGAAGCGCGGAAGCTGTAAGTTACCTGATTTTGTTCGAAAAAGGCTGGACGCAACGCAACCAGTTCTATGCCAATGAAGAAGATGCATGGAACCACCTGAAAGCTGAATACCCCTCGATAGCCGCTTGGCTCGAGCCATTTGCCGAGAAAGGCAGAAAACGCACAGACAAGGGCGATTTTTGGTGGGAACTCCGTGCCTGTGACTATTACGCGCAGTTTGCGAAACCTAAAATCATGTATCAGGCGTTCCAAGTTAAGCCGTGCTTCATATATGACGAGAGAGGCTTCTATTCTAATAACTCCATGTGGTTCATCCCAACGGAGAGCAAGGCTTTGCTGGCGTTGCTTAATTCGAAGATGGGTTGGTGGCTCATTACCAAATTCTGCTCGCAGATTCAAAACGGATACCAGCTCATTTGGAAGTATTTTGGTCAGATTCCAATACCTGATGTCAACAGCAACACTTTGTTGTTCTCTTTGGCAGCCCAAATGCTTACTTCAAATGAGCAGCTTCTGCAGAAGCGTCAGCGTTTCTTACATCGCTTGCAAGAAAGCCTGGGCGTGAAGAAAATCACCGCCGTCTTGGAGCGTTTCGATGAGGCCGACTTCAAGACTATATTGGCCGAGTTGAAGAAGCAGAAGATCAGCCTCACCCTAAGCCAACAGGACGAATGGGAGGACTACTTCAACCAATACAAGGCCGACTGCAACGCCCTCTCGGCCCAAATTGCGGCTACGGATAAGGAAATAGACCGAATGGTCTACGACCTCTATGGTCTGACGGAGAATGAGATAAAAGTGGTGGAAGGAGAATAACAAGATTATATGGAACGATACTCAATAAAGGAAGGTGATTTGTTCAAAAGGGGCGACACAAATGATTTGGAAAACTTATTGAAACAAGAAGTCACCAACAGAATACTGAAGCTCGAAGATGATTATGTTTTGAACGTCTCTGATAATGACTATATCCAGTATTTGTCCGAAGAGTTAAAAATCGAGTGTCCTGAAGTACAATTTGAAGGCTGTGCTGTGGAAACCAGAAGGGTTATGATGCCCAATGAGTATCTACCAATGTTTATAAAGTTGTCTTGTGATGAGGATTTGGAAAGAATTGTATATCGTCTTTGTATTCCTTTTAGTGGGGATAAAGATGTGCTTCGGTATCTTCCTTCTCAGTTCTTACTTAGTGGCAGCGGTCATTTTTGTTTTAATTACGACGAAATCTATGTTGATATTCCAGACGTAAATGGTAATGGAGAAAATGTTGCAAGAGAAATCCAAAGATATAAAGATGACTTAATGAAAATGGTAGGATTCTTGAAAGCAGACATTGAAAGGATTAACAAATCCATCTGCCTTTATATTCCACAAGTATTCAAAGCAAGAAAAGAGAAGGTGCTAAAAGAGCAGAAGATAATAGCTGACCTTGGAATACCAATCAAGGATAAAACCGGCACCAACAAGACGTATAGTGTTCCAACTGTTACAAGACGTGTTAAAGAACCTGTGGTAATCAATCATCAAGAAGCAAAACCTCTTGTTCCTACGATGGCGGAGAGCATCTACCAAGAAATCTTAGGAGTTATCAATACTACTGGAAAAAGCATTGAACGCTATCCCAAAACTATTGAAAACCAAGACGAGGAAACAATCAGAGCGCATTTTCTAACCCAATTGTCTTCTTCTTTCACCAGCTTTTCGTCGACAGGTGAATCGTTCAATCACAGGGGGAAAACTGATATTATGATAAAGCATGGCGATAATGTTTTGTTTGTCGCAGAATGTAAGATTTGGAGAGGGGCAAAATTGATGAATGAAGCCATTAACCAATTGTTAGGTTACTTGACTTGGAGAGATTCCAAGACGGCTTTGCTGATTTTCGACAAAGATACAGCAATTCAAACTGTCATTCAATCAATCCAAGAAACAATACCCCAACATCCCAATTTCGTGAAACAGATTGGACAAAGAGATAAAGGCTGGTTTGACTATACTTTCCGTTTAACCGATTCAAGCAACGAAATCAAGATAGCCGTAATGGTATTTGACTTTAAGCAATAATACGTAGTCATAAGTTCGCATGTACAAATACCGATAACACGCTCCTCAACCCAAACACTTTTTCCGTATCTTTGCGCAGCAAAACCTTAACCTATGTAGTTCGCTGATTTTGGTTGTCACTTTTGTGTCTTGCGACTGATCCAAGTTGACGGATTAATAATTTAGGACTGTTTTAAGTTGTCAGCCGTCTTTTTCACGACTGGATTTTGTTTACTCTGAAT
>Ga0310690_10008554_pt1 | contig 12958 bp, 10 predicted proteins | sample AusTroGonzalo_MG_2_FD_207661 | JGI IMG/M metagenome (GOLD analysis project Ga0310690, IMG submission 207661) | Bovine rumen microbial communities from tropical cattle in Woodstock, Queensland, Australia - Gonzalo_04 (v2) (version 2) | ecosystem: Host-associated > Mammals > Digestive system >... | reverse complement strand
TCGAAGTCGGTATCGATATCAGGCAACGAGATACGGTCGGGATTGAGGAAACGCTCAAACAGCAGGTCGTACTTCAGGGGGTCGATCTTCGTGATACCCAGACAATAGGCCACCACGCTACCGGCTGCGGAGCCACGTCCCGGTCCCACCATCACACCCAGTTCGTCGCGGGCGGAGTTGATAAAGTCCTGCACGATGAGGAAGTAGCCTGGGAAACCCATCGTCTTCATGATATGCAGCTCGAACTTGACGCGCTCCTCCACCTCCGTGGGCAGCGGATCGCCGTAGATGCGTCTGGCACCCTCATAGGCGAGTTTCGCCAGATAGTCGGCCTCGAACTTGATGCGATAGAGCTTGTCGTAGCCACCCAGCTTCTTGATTTTCTTCGCACCCTCTTCCGGGGCGAGCGGGTTCTGACCGTTCTCGTCGGTCGTGAACTCGTCGTAGAGCTGCTGCTCGGTATACTTCTGTCGCCATTCGGCCTCCGTACCAAACGATTCCGGGATGGGGAAGAAAGGCATGATGGGGTCGTTGTCGAGGCTGTACATCTCCACCTTATCCAGGATCTCGAGGGTATTGGAGAGGGCTTCAGGCACATCGCTGAAGATATCGTTCATCTCCTGACGCGTCTTAAACCATTCCTGCTTGGTATAGAGCAGACGCGTGGGGTCGTCGAGATCCTTGCCCGTCGAGAGGCAGAGCAGATGGTCGTGGGCCTCGGCATTCTCCTTATCCACGAAATGCGCATCGTTGGTACACACCAGTTTGACACCGTATTCCTTGGCCAGTTCGATGAGCACCTTATTCGCCTGCTGTTGCATGGGGAAGGTCTCGCGATTGGCCTTCTGCAGGGGATCGGTCACCTCATGGCGCTGCAGCTCCAGATAGTAGTCGTCGCCCCAGAGCCGCTTGTGCCATTCGATGGCCTCGCGGGCACCGGCGATGTCGCCTTTCAGAATCTTCGCAGGCACCTCTCCGGCGATGCAGGCGGAGCAGACAATCAGGTCCTCATGGTATTTCTCGAGTTCCATGCGGTCGGTTCGCGGACGGTTGTAGAAACCATCCACCCACGCATTGCTCACAAGCTTGATGAGATTCTTATAGCCGTTGGCGTTCTTAGCCAGCACGATGAGGTGGTAGCCGCCAAGGTCTTCCTTCGTCTCGCGCAGGTTCTTGTCACCGCGACGGGCCACATACATCTCGCAGCCGAAGATGGGCTTAAACGGCTCGAGACCCTCTTTCTGGCGCGACTTGTTCACGCCACAGCAGGTGTCGTAAAATTCCTTTATACCGAACATGTCACCGTGATCGGTGATGGCCATGCCTCGCATGCCGTCCTTAACAGCCTTGTCTACAAGCCGTTGGATACTCGATTGTCCATCGAGAATTGAATAATAGGTATGTACGTGCAGATGTATGAAATCTTCCATATTTACAAAGAAAATGCCTCATTGGCAGATGGCAAAGATACGGCTAAATCTTGAGAATACCAAAAGAAATAGCAGAAAAATTTGTAACTTACGTTAAAAAGTTGTACCTTTGCACACAAATTATTAACGACACCTAATTATATAATGGGAGAAAGAATCAAGAAACTGAAGAAAATCAGGATTCACCGTGAGGGCACTCATGAGCTGACATGGAGCGCATTAGCCATCATCGGTATCGCCTATTTGCTTTGGTATTCATTCAGTACGACAATACCCTTTTGGATCTTCATCATCATCTTTGGCGCCGCCTGGCTGATGGCGCTGAACTTCTACCGCTGTCCGATTCGCTATTACAATGGCGATACGGAAAAGCTGGTGGTAGCACCTGCCGACGGTAAGATTGTGGTGGTGGAAGAGGCCGAAGAGAACGAATACTTCCACGACAAGCGACTGATGATCTCCATCTTCATGAGTCCGCTGAACGTGCATGCCAACTGGTTCCCCATCGACGGCAAGGTCAAGTTCGTACACCATCAGGACGGCAACTACCACAAAGCCTGGCTCCCCAAGGCCAGCGAGGAGAACGAGCATGCCGACATCATGATCACCACCCCCGACGGCGAGGATGTGTTGGTGCGCCAGATTGCCGGTGCCCTGGCCCGTCGCATCGTGACCTATGCCAAGGAGGGTGAGGAGTGCTATATCGACGAGCACCTGGGCTTCATCAAACTCGGTTCGCGCGTGGATGTCTTCCTGCCGCTGACCGCCAAGGCCTGCGTCACCATGGGTCAGCCCACAACCGGCGACCAAACCGTCATAGCAAAGATGAAGTGAGAAGTGAAAAGTGAATAGTGAATAGTGTGAAGAAGCATATACCAAATACGATAACGTGTCTGAACCTGATTTCAGGCTGCATTGCGACCTATTGGGCCTTCATGGGCATTGCCTACATGGCGCTGCTCTTCATCGTGATCGGTGCCGTCTTCGATTTCTTCGACGGTATGGTGGCCCGACTGCTGCACGTATCCTCCCCGATTGGCAAGGAGCTCGACTCCCTGGCCGACGATATCACTTTCGGCTTTGCGCCCTCCGCCATCGTGTTCAGCTATCTCAGCACCTTCCATATCCATTGGCCTGTCATCCCCTTCCTGGCTTTCATCATGGCCGCCTTCTCGGCCCTCCGACTGGCGAAGTTCAACCTCGACGAGCGTCAGGCCCTTGGGTTCATCGGACTCCCCACCCCTGCCAACGCCCTCTTCTGGGGTTCGCTGATCGCAGGCCTGGGCGACACCATCGCTACCATCCCCTACGCTGAATGGATCATCCTGGGTGGTGTCTTCATCAGCTGCTACCTGCTCATTGCCGAGATACCCATGTTCGCCCTGAAGTTCAAGACCTGGGGCTGGAAGGGCAATGAGATCAAATACATTTTCCTCCTCTCCTGCATACCACTGCTGCTCCTTCTGAATGTGAGCGGACTGGCAGCCATCATCGCCTGGTATGTCATCCTATCCGTCTTTACCACTAAGAAAATCGAAACAAACTAATAACCTGTCATGATAAAATTCATTATCGGTTTGATCATCTTCGGCTTGATAGCCCTCGCCATCATCATTCTGGTGGTGATCAATTTCAGCTATAAAAGCCTCCGTCAGTTCCGCAAGACCGTAGAAGACCAGTATGAACTGCACCAGAAGCGGAAGGAGCAGAAAGAGAAGAATCCTTTCGGCGACGACTATTTCAAGAGCAGCGAGAGTGGTTCTAGCCAGTCGCGCCGAACCAACCGTACCAATCAGACCCAGTCTTCCCAGCAGGCGCAGAAAAACACTGCCCGCAGAACGACTACGAGCAGTGGTGTAACGATTATCGACGAGCGCGAGGCCGACAAGAAGATCTTCAAGCACGACGACGGCGAATACGTCGAGTTCGAGGAGGTTTAAGAGACCTATGGGTGCACGAGCGTACCGATCTGCTCCCCGTCCATCACCTTTTTCAGATTACCCACTACGTCCATGTTGAACACGTAGATAGGCAGGTTGTTGTCCTGACACATGCAGACAGCCGAGAGGTCCATCACCTTCAGGCCGCGCTCCAGCACCTCCTGATACGAGATATCCTCAAACTTCGTTGCCGTGGGATCCTTCTCAGGGTCGGCGGTGTAGATACCGTCCACACGCGTACCCTTCAGCATCACGTCGGCCTCGATCTCCACGCCACGCAGGCTGCTGCCCGTGTCGGTGGTGAAATAAGGCTGGCCCGTACCTGCCGAGAAGATGCACACATAACCGGCCTCCATCGCCTCGATGGCCTTCCACTTGCTGTAGAACTCACCGATAGGCTCCATGCGGATGGCCGTCAGCACCTTGTTCTTCACGCCTTCGGCATCGAGGGCACTGCTCAACGCCAGGGAGTTGATCACCGTGGCACACATACCCATCTGGTCGCCCTTCACACGGTCGAAACCCTTCTTCGAGCCACTCAGGCCACGGAAGATGTTTCCGCCACCAATCACAATACCGATCTGGACACCCATCTCTGCCACTTCCTTAATCTGACGTGCATAGTCGCCCAGACGCTCAGGGTCAATACCGTGACCCTGCTTGCCCATCAGGCTCTCACCCGATAACTTCAATAGAATTCGCTTAAATCTTGCCATATCTTAATAATTATAGAATGAATTGTACTTCCTTAAAGGCGTAAGTACGCTGCTGGCCCGTCTCGTCCTGCAGCACGAGCCTGCCGTCGGGCAGGACATCGATCAGCGTCGCCTTGAAACGCCCCGACCGATCCTCGTAGAGCGCGGGAATGCCCTTCCGATAGAGCCTCTCCCGATAGTCTTGGCCGCAGGTCGGACTGGCCTCAACGCGCGTGAAGGTTTCGAGAAACCGGTTCAGCAGCGCATCGCGGTCCATTTCCTGTCCTGTCAGCTGAATCAGAGACACCGGATTGGGTGCATCGCTCAGGAACGTGCGCTGGTTCACATTCAGGCCGATACCGATGATCGAGTCCCTGATCTCCGAGCCCTGCAGACGGTTCTCGATCAGGATACCACAGATTTTCCGATCGTCCACATAGATATCGTTAGGCCATTTGATCGCCACCTTTTTATTAAAATAGGGCGCCAGCGTCTCGCAGAGGGCAACGGATACCACCTCCGTGATTCGGAACTGCTCGTTCGCAGGAATCCCCGCGGGATGTATCTGCATCGAGAACGTCAGGTTCTTTCCCCGCTCACTCTCCCAGCTATTATTTCCGCATCCCTTCCCCGCCGTCTGGTATTCCGCCACCACAACGTCAAACACAGAATCCCTCAGCCAGCGGTTGGTGGAGTCGGTCTCGTCGATATGAACAATCTTAAAATCCATAATCCGCTTGCAAAGATACAATTTTTTTTGTAACTTTGCAACATGAATGCAGAAGAACAACTAAAAAAAGACGAATTCTACATGCAGCGGGCGCTCGACGAGGCCCGTATGGCCTATAAGGCAGGCGAGATACCCATCGGTGCCGTCGTGGTATGCAAGGACCGCATCATCGCCCGCAGTCACAATCTCACGGAGACGCTCTGCGACGTGACGGCCCATGCCGAGATGCAGGCCATCACCTCCGCCGCCAACCTCCTTGGGGGGAAATATCTCACCGAGTGTACGCTCTACGTCACCGTCGAGCCCTGTGTGATGTGTGCCGGTGCCATCGGTTGGGCGCAGATCCCACGCATCGTCTACGGTTGTATCGACGAGAAACGGGGCTATCAGGCCTTTGCGCCGCAGGCCATGCATCCCAAAGCCACCATCGTAGGCGGCGTCTTGGAAGAAGAATGCCGGCAGCTGATGCAGGACTTCTTCAAACAGCGAAGATAATCATTTTTATTGGCCCTTCAGGGAATCAGCCTTCAAGGAATCAGGTATCAGGGCATCCTGGCAGAATCGCAGGGTGTCGAGTGCGATATGACGGTTCTCGTCGATGGCGAGGGCCAGATAGAAATAGCCTTTACGGGCGACGGTGTCGGTATTAGGCAACACGCGCAACCAGTTGATCGTACCCTTGTAGTCGGTACGGGTGGTGGCCTTCGTAGAATCCTCATCGCGGGTATCCTCCAGGTATTTGGCCAGCGTGCCGGTGACATAGAGCACCAGGCTGTCGCGGAAATTGCTCCGGAAGGTCACGTCCATCATACCGCCTTCTGCCGGCAGGGCGAATTCCTCCTGATCAAACTCCGCATATTCGTTGCGCTGGACGACCTCCACCGTGCGCGTCTCATCGTCGGCAACGATCGTGACAATGGCCTTGCGCTCCTTTCCCGTGAGATTCTTCTCAGTGGTCATCACCTTGAGCGTGTCGGTACCCCCGGGGCCTGAGGCCTTCACCACTTGCAGCCAGGGTTCCGTGCTTGAAGCCCTCCAGGGACCGCTGGCATGAAACAGGAACAGACTCGTCTGGTTGGCCACCGAATACAATTCAGCATTCGGGTCAGAGTAGATTCTGACGCCTCCCACCTTATCCTGCAGACAGCCCACCATCAGCATCACGACTGCTGCCACAATCAATAGCCTTAACTGTTTCATCTCTGCAAAGGTATGGCTTTTATTTGAAATAGACGTCTTTTTTGCACAGTTTTTCATTTTTATAGGTCAAAATAGAACACTTTGTAGTTAAAAAATGGAAAAATTGGGGTGTCTTGCATTTAATTTCTATAAAGTTGCATTTTTTTCACTTTTTTTTATTAATTTTGTTCCCAAATTACCAATAGCGTCTAAAAAACGAGTAATAATAATACAGTACAAAACAAATTAATTAATTAAAATCACTTATGATGAAAAGACTCAGTTTGATTCTCGCCAGCCTATTCCTGTATGTGGGATTGGCCTTGGCACAGACGACGGTGAATGGTACCGTAGTGACCTACGAGGACAATGAGCCGATTATCGGCGCAAGTATCCAGGTGGTAGGAGCAACCAACATTGGTACGATTACCGACGTTAACGGAAATTTCTCCCTGCAGGTTCCCGCAGGCAGAAAGACCCTGAAAATTACGTATGTAGGCATGGAGCCTCTGGAGGTTGCCGTTACTGAAAAGCCCCTCCGCATCCAGCTCCGCAACGATGCCAACAACCTCGACGAGGTGGTGGTCGTGGCCTACGGTACCCAGAAGAAGACTTCACTGACCGGTGCTATCCAGGAAGTGAAGAGTGACGAAATCCTGATGCGTCCCACCTCTTCAGTGGCCTCAGCCCTGGAAGGTATGGTGACGGGTGTCCAGGTGAACAGCACCTATGGTGTACCTGGTGAGGATCCCTCGATCCGTATCCGTGGTATCGGTACTGTAAACGGTAGCAGCTCTCCGCTGTATATCCTCGACGGTGTGCCCTACGGTGGTAACATCTCTGACCTGAACCCGCAGGATATCGAGTCGATGTCTGTCCTGAAGGACGCCGCTTCTGCAGCCCTGTATGGTAACCGCGCTTCTAACGGTGTCATCCTGATCACCACCAAGAAGGGTAAGCAGGGTAAGTTGAATATGTCAGCCGACATTAAGTTGGGTACGTACAGCCGTGGTATCCCCGAGTACGACCTGATGGATGCCAGCAAGTGGATGGAGGCTCAGTGGCTGACCTTGAAGAACAACCGTATGTCAGCCGGTGACGATCCCGCTACTGCCGCTGAATACGCTACCAAGAACCTGATTTCAGACCGTCTGTATCTGAACATCTTTAATGTGGCCGACGATGCCCTGTTTACCGCCGACGGTAAGCTGACTACCAACAGCATCAAGGGTACCTATGCCGAGGACCTCGACTGGTACGACCAGGCTATCCACAATGGATTCCGTGAGGAGTACAACCTGAATGCCAACGGCGCTACCGACAAGTCCGATTACCTCTTCTCAGTAGGTTATCTGAATGAGAACGGTTACCTGAAGACCTCTGGCTTCGACCGTATCTCCGGCCGTGCTGCTGTCAACGTACAGCCCGTCAAGTGGTTCAAGAGCGGTCTCAATGTCAATGTTACCCATCAGACCTACAACTCTACCTATGGTACGAGCGACGGTGGCTACACCAACCCCTTCATGTACTGCCGTAACATTGCGCCGATCTATCCCGTACACCTGCACGATGTGAACACCGGTCAGTATATCCTCGATGAGTTTGGCAACTTGCAGTACGACGGTGGTTCGTATACCGATGCCGACGGACAGGTACAGGTAACACGTAACCAGTTCCAGAACCGTCACCTCATCTGGGAGAACGAGCTGAACAAGATCAATACCATTCGTAACACGATGAACGCCATCGCTTACGCCGATATCTATCTACCTTACAACTTCACCTTCACCTTGAAGGGCAACCTGAATACCCGTAACTCAGAGACTAACGAGTACAACAACGCCATCATCGGTGACGGTCAGGGTAACAGTGGTCGTGGCAAGCGTACCGACTACCGCTATAAGAACTGGGCCTTCCAGCAGCAGCTGCACTGGAGCCACGAGTTCGGTATCCACTCTGTTGACGCTTTGATCGGTCACGAGAACTATCACTACACCTATAATTATCTGTATGGCTACAAGACCACACAGGTATTCCCAGGTGTGAACAACCTGAACAACTTCACCGACATCACCAGTCTGTACGACTACAACGATACCTATCGTACCGAGTCTTACCTGGGTCGTGTACGCTATGGCTATGATAACAAGTACAACATCGAGGCTTCATTCCGTCGCGACGGTAGCTCACGCTTCGCCAAGGATGCCCGCTGGGGTAACTTCTGGAGCGTCGGTGGTAACTGGGTGATCAGCAATGAGGACTTCATGAAGCCCGTTGACTGGGTGAACTACTTGAAGCTCCGCGCCGACTATGGTGAGGTAGGTAACGATGCCGGTTCCGGCTACTATGGCTACATGGCCCTTTATAACTCTACTACGCCGAACGCCAACAAGGGTTCATTCTGGATTGGTCAGCTGCCCAACGAGGATCTGAAGTGGGAGACGGGTCAGTCTTGGGGTATCGGTCTCGACGGTCGTCTGTTCAACCGCCTGAACTTCAGCATCGAATACTTCGACAAGCGCAACAAGGACCTGCTCTTCGACGTGTACAACCCGCTGTCAGCCGGTGCTACCAGCACCAGCAGTGCTGAGTCGGTGATCACGAAGAACCTGGGTACGATCTCTAACAGAGGTATTGAGATTTCACTCGACGCCGATGTCTTCAAGAACCGTGACTGGCGCATCAACGTTGGTGCCGACCTCACCTTGCTGAAGAACAAGATCGTTACGCTGCCTGAGCAGAACAAGGACGGTATCATCGACGGTACCAAGAAGATCGTCGAGGGTAAGAGCCGCTATGAGTTCTTCGTTTACACTTGGGAAGGTATCAACACCAAGAACGGTCTCTCTCTGTATAAGTTCAACGACGAGGACTACTTCTTCAAAGTTGGCGACCAGACCTATGGTAATGCTGAGGGCGGTAACGAGATCACCGGCGACAACCTGAATTCTGTCGTCGTGATCGACGGTGTGCCTTACTCTTACCTCACCACTTACGGTAAGCGTGAGTTCCACGGATCGGCTATTCCTAAGGCATACGGTGGTTTCCACTTCACCGTGGCTTGGAAGGGCCTGAGCCTCTACACCCTGTTCACCTATCAGCTCGGTGGCAAGATCATGGATAGCAACTACTCTTCACTGATGTCTGCATCCGGTACACCTTACTCTCTGCACGCAGAGGCTGCTGACGGTTGGACAATCGAGAAGGCTACAAATTACGACGCCGTTGATCCTAATGGTATTCCTCAGCTGAACGATGCTGCCCTCATCCCCGGCACCAGTGTCAAGGCCGACCTGAACAGCACCTCTTCACGCTGGCTGACAAGCGCAAGCTACCTGATTCTGAAGAACCTCAACCTGTCGTACAGTCTGCCGAGAAACCTCGTTCGTAAGGCTGACCTCGAGGGTGTGACCCTGACACTGGCTTGTGAGAACCTCTTCACCAAGACTGCCCGCAAGGGTATGAACCCGCAGCAGAACTTCTCTGGTACACAGTCGAATACATTCGTGACACCACGCGTATTCACTGTTGGTCTGAATGTTAAGTTCTAATCATTAATATAATAAGGAATACAATTATGAAGAAATATATATTTTTACTGAGTTTCGCTGCGCTGGGTTTCACCGCCTGCGAAAAAGACTATCTGGAGACGTTGCCTGAGGATCAGACTGGCACATCAACCATCCTGGGCTCGACCGAAAATGCTGAGATGGCCATCAATGGTATCTGTAAGGCCATGACCAACCAGTATCTGAGCACGCAGGGTATGAACGGCGAGGGTACCATCCTCAACTGGTACGGCACCTTTACCGGTAACGATGCCCAGAAGAGCAACCAGACCGGTTGGGCTCCCCTCTGGAACTCTAACTATCACCTGAACAAGAGCAGTATCTATCTGTACTATCCTTGGTTCTACTATTACAAACTGATCAGCAATGCCAATGCCATCATCTGTAATATCGATGAGGCTGAAGGTACTGACGCTGACAAGGCTTTCCTGAAGGCACAGGCCCTCACCTTCCGCGCTTATAGCTTCTTCCGTCTGACACAGCTCTACTGCCACCGTTGGAAGGACGAGCAGGGTAACTGCCCGGGCATCGTGCTCCGTCTGGACCAGTCGACGGGCGACTTCCCCCTGTCAACACTGGCCGAGGCTTACGCTCAGGTCTATCAGGACCTCGACGATGCCATCCGCCTCTTCCAGAGCAGCGGTAAGGATCGTGGCGCCAGCGAGTTCTACAAGCCAGGACTTGAGGTGGCTTACGGCATCTACGCCAAGGCAGCCCTCACCCGTGAGGACTGGGCCAACGCCAAGAAGTATGCCGCACTGGCACGCGCCAAGGCTACGCTCATGAGCACTGCCGATTATCACGCAGGTATGTCTGTTCCTAACAACGAGTGGATCTGGGGTGTCTATGACGCCAGCGACCAGACGCTCTACTACTACAGCTTCTATGCTTATATCGCATCTAACTCGAATGCCGGTGCTTGTAAGAACTATCCGGTAGCCATCAGCAAGGAACTGATCGACCAGATTCCTGAGACCGATGCGCGTCGCGATCTCTATCTCATACCTTCTGCAGAGGAGTATGCAGAGTGCAACGCTGCAGGCCGTAGCACCAAGACGCTCTTCACCCGTGCCAAGGCTGAATATGGTGACTGGCTTAACTCGGCTTCGCTGATTTTTGCTTACATGCAGTTCAAGTTCCGCAACATCGACAACCCGGGTGTGGGTCCCTTCCCGCTCATCCGTGCGGCTGAGATGATCTATACCGAGGCTGAGGCCGACTGTCACCTGAATCAGGAGGCTGACGCTCAGCAGCTGCTGTTCGAGGTGGTCAGCCCACGCGACGAGGCTTACACCAAGTCCACCAAGACCGGTGCCGACCTGCTGGCAGAGATTAAACTCTATCGTCGCTTCGACCTCTGGGGCGAGGGTAACGACTGGTTCGACTACAAGCGTTGGGGTGAGCCCATCGTTCGTAAGAGCGTAAAGGATGGTGGTAGCTTCCACTCTACTTTCGCCGTGACCATCAAGCCCGAGGACGGCAACGCTTGGACCTGGGCTATTCCTGAGAAGGAGACCGACTACAACGATCTGATCGATTAATCCTCTCTCCCTCAAACATTCGGGGACGGTTCTTTTTTGTTTGACAGAAAAAGCCACATCTCTTTCGAGGTGTGGCTTTTTTATACGATCATTTATTGGGTTATTCCCCCTCCTGCACTTGCTTAATCAGTTCCAGCAGGTCATCTTTTTCAAAACCTACAAGCAACTGATCGTCTTCGAAAGCGAACATCACAAAGAATGCGTCATTGCCATCCTTGATGGGACATTCCTCATTCTTTTCTACGCAATACGCCTTCAAAACCTTGCGCGCTTCACTAGCACCTCTGTGCCATCAAGGTTATCGTCATAATGAGCAGCATGAGTCCCATTCCCCACTTATTAACACGTTGCAAAGATACAAAGAAAAATCGAATTATAAAAATAATATTGGGAAAAAGACACATCAAAAGACACGCTACCTCTGAACTGGATACAGAATACAGAATACAGTTATTTTTCTGCATGGTGGGGGGAGTAGTAAAGTAGTAGAAAACAAGAGATGTAAAATATTTTTATTATTATATATATTATATATATTATTATAATAATATATATAATATATATAATAATACTATAAAATTGGCTTAGGAGGATATGGACGCGAAATAAAAACTGTATTCTGTATTCCGTATCCAAATTGCATTTTTCAATGTACTATTTATGAGCGTGCTTTTTTGCGTGCTTTTTTAGCGATATTATTTGGAAGTACTATGAAATTTTTGTACCTTTGCATTGTCAATGAAAAAAGACGAAATTTGCGGCCTAACTTGGCAACAAAAATTTCCTAGCGCGCGGGCAATTGTTTCCTAGGCAAAGCCAAAAACAGAATCATTTCGGAGATAAGTAAAATTAGTTAACAAACATCTATTAACCATTAAAAAGAAAGGAAATTATTATGGCATTGAAAGTAAAAGCAGTTGAACGCAAGATTAAGTTCAGTAAGACCGACGAAGGCGTGTGGCGTTACGTGATGCAGCCCGAGCTGTATATCGCGCTGACGCAGGCGAAGGTGATCAAGGAGGCGGCTCTCCGAAGTGGTTGTAGCCAGGGTGTGATGAAGGCCTGTTGGGATGCTGCCGGTGAGGTGATCAAGGCATGGGCCACTGAAGGTCACTCCGTCGCACTCCCCGGACTGGGAACCATGCGATTCGGCCTCCGCGCCAAGAGCGTTGAGAAGGTTGAGGACGTGAAGTCAAGTCTGATTTCTACCCGCCGCATCATCTTCACCCCTACCCAGGATCTGAAGGATGAACTGGCTAACACCTCGATCCAGATTACCTGTTACGACCGCAATGGCGACGTGGTGAAGCGTGTGACCTCGACCGACGCAGGAACCGTGGAGGATCCCGAGGGTGATGACAACGGCACGCAGAACACGCAGAACGGCTCTGAGAACGGTGGTTCGCAGAACCAGGGTGGCGGCTCTTCGACGGGCTCTCCTTCGACGGGCTCAGGAACCGAGACCGCTCAGGGCTATGCGCTGACCATCAACAAGAGCGGTAGTGGTTCCGCTAGTGTGACCAAGGACGGTAACGCCGTGACTTCGGGCGCAGAGCTCAGCGAGGACGATGAGGTGGAGATCAGCATCACGCCGGCTGAGGGCAAGGTGCCTACCGCAACCCTGAACGGCTCGAGTATTGAGCTCACCGAGAGTGAGGGAGTTTACACCGGTAACTTCGCCATGCCCGGACAGGCCTCTACCCTCGTGATCAACACGGGTAGCGCTGGTGGCGGCGGTAACGACGAAGGCGGCGACGCGGAGTAAGATTGAAGATTGAAGATTGAACATTGAAGATTTTGCTACCGCTATGAAGAAGAGAGTTATTGAGGTTGCGGTGAAGGTGATAGTAGCCGCACTCACGGCCTTCCTGACG
>Ga0310690_10008553_pt1 | contig 12960 bp, 10 predicted proteins | sample AusTroGonzalo_MG_2_FD_207661 | JGI IMG/M metagenome (GOLD analysis project Ga0310690, IMG submission 207661) | Bovine rumen microbial communities from tropical cattle in Woodstock, Queensland, Australia - Gonzalo_04 (v2) (version 2) | ecosystem: Host-associated > Mammals > Digestive system >... | reverse complement strand
CATGTCGAAGACCTTAGGCATCGACAAGTACCTGCACATGGAAGGTTTGGCCTATCGTTTCATGCCTATTGAGGCGGAAGATTACGTGAAAGTTTACCAAGGCGGTGTGTATCGCCAAGGTAGCTATGACCTGCTGGTGAACAAAGCCAACGAAGACCTCGTTCGCTGGGGCAGTCTCAACGAAGAAGGTGTGGTTCCCGACCGCGAGAGTGTGCGTAACTCAACCTATGCCAAACAAGCCTACGGTCGTCTGGCACAGGCTTTGGTCAACCACGGCGAATACGACTCTGCAGTCATCGTGATGGACAAGTACCAAGAATTCTTCCCGAATGAAAAATTCCCGTTCGAAATTCGTCAATACCAGTTCCCCGAGATGTATTACATCTGCGGTGCCACCGAAAAAGGTGATGCCTTCATGAATACCATCGTCAACAACTTCATGGAGCAAGCCATATATTACTGCAACATGAAGCCCAGATTCAGAGCGTATTACGATGAAGAAATCGAAGAAGCCTTGAGCCTGATCAACCACTTCGGTGATGTAGCCAAGAAATACGAACGTACTGAGCTGGCTCAATCCATCTCCGACCGCTTGACGGATTTCTTGGTCACCTATTACGGAGAATAAGCATCTGTCCACATTAAACCGCGCCGCCGCTAAGATTGCTCTCAGCGGCGGCGTTGTTTTTACTATTCTTTCAGAGCATTAACGCTTCAAGGTTTTACAAAAACATCGGCGTTTTGCACCAAAACAAAATGGTCTGCATCGTTCTCTTTCGGCACATAGCCTTGGTCGTAAACGAAATGATATATCGCCCCCGCCTTGGTCGTATAGATATGCGTAAAATACTTGAAATCAAAACCTTTGTCCACCAATTGCTGGCGACTGACAAACGACTTCCCTTTGGAATTCAGTTCCTCCAAAATGGTATGGTTGCGAGCTAGAATCGCGTTGATATTGCGTACCACGTTGATTTGCTTATGGTTTTTCTCATAATTGTAGCTATTGCGGCACGAGTCGCAGCAGAATTTTTTGTCCACGCGACCAATGATAGGCTCTCCGCAATAGAGGCATTTTCTTTCTTCCATAGTATTATCAGTTGTTCAGTTATTCAGTTGTTTAGTTGTTCAGTTGTTTAGTTGTTCAGTTAAGGCAGGTCGTTGAGTCCTGAACTTGTCAAAGAATCGAAACGCCGTCATTCTAACAGCGGCCCATCGACGGGCTCAGGGCCTTAGATTATTCTATTTAGTAAAAACATATCGCAGGATGTTCGCACCCATCTTCAGGGCTTTTTCGCGCGTTTCCTGCGAGTCGTGATGCACGCGCTGGTCCTCCCATCCGTCACCGAGGTCGCATTCGTAAGTGAAAATACAAACTATCCTACCTTCGTAAATCAAAGCGAACAGTTGAGGCGGTTTGTTGTCGTGTTCGTGAATTTTTGGCAAACCATTCGGGAAGGAATAGGGCTTTTGGAAAATCTCATGCGTGTAAGGAAGCTCCACAAAATCCAGTTCGGGGAACACCTTCTTCATTTGCGGCTCAATGTATTGGCGGATACCATAGTTGTCGTCAATATGGAGAAAACCGCCAGCAAGCATGTAATTTCGGAGGTTTTGCGCCTCAGCCGCATCGAAAACCACATTGCCGTGACCCGTCATGTAAACATAGGGATAGTTGAACAAATCCGGACTTGACGGCTCCACGGTGGGCACATTTGGATTGATGTCCGTCCCGATTTCCTGATTGCAGAAACGTACCAAATTGGGCAGCGAAGTCGGGTTACCATACCAGTCTCCTCCCCCACGGTATTTCAGCAAAGCAATGTTGAGTTGCTGGGCCGAGGCAACAAATGAAAACGCCAATAATATGACAATCAACAATTTCTTCATTTCATTTGGTTGATGAGTTGGATGGTATGACAAGCCACGATGGCCGCTGTTTCAGTTCTTAAACGCGCCTCGCCCAAACTACACGGCACAAAACCATGCTCCTTGGCCAAAGCCACTTCCTCAGGGCTGAAATCACCTTCGGGACCAATGAGCACCATGACGTTTTCACCTTTATTATATAAGTCGCAGAGACAATCCTTCACGTTATCATCAATCCAAGCGATAAACTTCTGGCCGTTAAAAGGTTGCTTTACCAACTTCTCAAACGATACCAAGTCCTCCACTTTCGGCAGCCGCGACTTGATACTTTGCTTCATTGCCGCGACCATCACCTTTTGGAACCGCTCCACGTTGGCGGCGCGACGCTCGGAATGGTACGAAGTGAACAATCTCACCCTGTCAATGCCAATTTCCGTGGCCTTTTCAAGAAACCACTCTGTGCGCTCGTTGAGTTTGGTCGGCGCGATGGCAATTTCGAGCTTGAAACCCCAGTGATCATACCCTTTGCGCTGGTTCGTCAAGTTGACGGTGGCTCGTTTCGGCAAGGCCTCCACCAACTCAGCGTCGAAGAGATAGCCTTCGCCGTTGGTCACGCAGAAACGCTCACCCTCGGTCATGCGCAACACTTTGACGCAGTGCTTCGACTCGTCCTCTGGGAGGGTGGTTAGGCCTTCGGTCGCATTGGGTATGTAAAAGACATTCATTTCGTCCCATTTGTAGAGACGCAATGATTGCGTCTCTTTATTCATTATCCTATTGAAATTTGAGACGCATTCAATGCGTCTCTACAACATTACATTCGTTCTGGCATACCAATACCCAACAATTCCGAAGCATTCCTCAGCAGCGCGGCCACCATATCGCAAACTTGCAGACGGAACATGCGCCTATCAGCATCGGGCTCCTTCAGGATGCTGCATTCTTGATAGAACTGGTTGAATTCCTTGGCGAGGTCGAAGATGAAGTTGGCAACCATTGCAGGACTGCGGTTTTCGGCAGCTTGGTTCAAGACCATCGGCCAGCCATACATCATCACAATGATTTCCTTTTCCTTGGGCTGCAAGTCACCGACTTTCACCTCGCTTTCAAGTTTGATACCTTGTTCCTCGGCTTTGCGCAAAACGGAGCAAATACGCGCATGGGTGTATTGCACAAACGGGCCCGTGTTGCCGTTAAAGTCGATGGACTCCTCGGGGTTGAAGAGCATGGTCTTCTTCGGATCGACCTTGAGGATGAAATATTTCAATGCACCCAAGCCTATGGTATGATACAGTTTGTCAGCATCTTCCGGCGAAAGGTCTTTCGCTTTACCGAGTTCGTCAGAGACAGCTTTAGCAGTGGCTACCATTTCATCCATGAGGTCATCAGCATCGACCACCGTGCCCTCACGCGACTTCATCTTGCCGTTGGGCAGTTCCACCATGCCGTAAGACAGGTGTTCAATGTCGTTGCCCCACTCGCGACCGAGGCGCACCAACACGCGTTTCAACACATCGAAGTGGTAAATCTGCTCATTACCAACGACATAAATCAGTTTCTCAGGATCGTATTCGTTGTAGCGTAGTTGTGCTGTACCGAGGTCTTGGGTCATGTAAACCGAGGTGCCATCGCGGCGGAGCAAGAGTTTCTCGTCCAAACCCTCGTCGCGGAGGTCGCACCACACAGAATTGTCATCACGGCGATAAAGAACACCTTTGTCCAAGCCTTCTTGCACTAATGCCTTACCCAGCAAATAGGTTTGCGATTCATAGTAAATCTTCTCGAAAGCTACACCCAATCGCTTGTAAGTCACATCGAAGCCGTCATACACCCATTGGTTCATCGTTTCCCAAAGGTGACGCACATCAGGGTCGTTGGCCTCCCATTTCACCAACATCTCTCGTGCTTCCTGCATCAGTGTGGACTCGGCTTCGGCCTTGGCTTTGGCTTCTTCTTGTTCTTTTTCACTCAAATCTGCGTAATTCTCTGGCAGCAAGGTTTTCAACTCCTCTTTATATTTCTTGTCGAACAGCACGTAGAAGTCGCCGATAAGGTGGTCGCCCTTCTTGCCCGTCGATTCAGGTGTGCAGCCGTCGCCCCACTTCTGCCAAGCCAACATGCTCTTGCAGATGTGTATTCCCCTATCATTCACGAGATTGACGCGCACCACGTTTTTGCCATTGGCTTTCATAATCTCCGAAACACTCCAGCCGAGGAGGTTGTTACGGATATGACCCAGATGCAAAGGTTTGTTCGTGTTGGGCGAGGAATACTCAATAACTACGGCTTTGCCTTCAACGGGCTTGCGGCCAAACTCTCGGTTCTCATGGCTCTCCTTGAAAAAATCCATCCAGAACTTGTCGGAAATCAACAAGTTAAGGAAGCCTTTCACCACGTTGAACTTGGCAATCATGTCCGATTCCTTGATCATTTCGACACCCATCTCGTTGGCCAATTGCTCGGGATTGCGACCTGCCAATTTCACAAAGGGAAACACCACAATGGTCATGTCACCTTCAAATTCGGGGCGCGTCTTCTGGAAATTCACTTGCTGCACAGGAGGTTCCTGTCCGTATAAAGTTTTGAACGACTTAATGAATAACTGTCTTAATACTTGTTCTAACATTTTTGTTCTTGATTTTTATAATGGTGCAAAAGTAGCAATTTAGAGCGAACGCGAGGCAAATTCGGAAAATTTTATCCAAAGGCACAAGCTATCCATCTGAAATCACCGAATCCAACAAAATGCGAAAAACATCCAGAAATTGAGCGGGTTTGCGAGTTGATGTTTTAGAATTCAAGTTTATAGTTTTTTAATCAATTGATATCCTTATAGATAAAAACTTATTGAATAAAAAAGACAAAGAAAATAATCTTTGATAAACTTAAAAAACTTATTTTTGCACCTAGAATATTAAAAATAACCTATAATTTTAATTTATCTCAAATGAAAAAAGTGGCATTATTTGCGGTGCTGTTTTCGCTAATGACAATTAGCGCCAAGGCACAATGGTTTGATTTCTCGAACAACCATCGCGCTTCTATTGGCTTCAACGCTGGTGTGGTAGGCTATAACCTTGAAAAAGGTGGTATTAACTCTGAATTGGCCGACTTTGGCATAGGTGGCAGTCTTTCCATTGAAGGCTGCTATATCGATTTCATCTATCAACAACCCGAGCACCGCTACTCAAATGAAGTAGGCGTACCCGATTGGGATGACCACACAGCTCTTGCCATCAACATGGGCTATCAGCTTCCGGTTCTGCCTTGGTTGTTCTTGACGCCTATGATAGGTTACAGCAACCAGACAACAGGCACCACGTTTGCCAACCAAATCTCTGCCGAAAACAGCAGCATCGTCCACAAGTATGAAAAGCAAACCATCGAACACCATTTCAACTATGGTGTCGGGCTGACATTACGCCCTATCAAGTGGGTTGAAATCGGTGCTGTGGCTACAGCACACGCCGTTTATGGCAACATTGCCCTTTCGATGAGCAAATAAACATGACCCCATATCACACGATATAACAAACATCAAATTAACAAACTAAAACTCATTTAATCATGAAGAAACTTAGTCTTTTACTCGTTTGCGCTATCGCCGCCTTCTTTTTGGGCAGCTGCAACACTTACACCCACAGCATGAGAGAGCCTAACGCTTATGTTGAATATCATGCAGAAGACTTTGACCTGTCAAGCGCTGTGACTGGTGAAGCCACCGTCATCCGCGTGCTCGGCATCGACTGGGAACACACTTTTGGTCCTGAGAGAATCGGATCTGTTCCGACCATCGGTTCTCTGATCGCTGGTGGTGCCAACTACGCTCTCTACAACATGATGCAGAAGAACCCTGGCTACGATGTGGTTATCTATCCTCAAGTGGAAGCCCATCGTTTCGCCCCGGTTTTAGGCACTGACCTTTATTCAAAGACCACCTATAAGGTGACTGCTCGTCTTGGTAAACTCAAGAAGTAATTTTACCTGACTGCAACAATGGGGTATCCCTGAAAGTCCATCGACTTTCAGGGATTTTTTTGCCAAATTCCACCACATAATGAAAATGTTTGCTATATTTGCAGCCCGATGAGATACTTAATCAAGCCATCGGACAAGATTGCAACCTGTGAATCAACTGATTCCATTGTCTTGAATTTCCTTATCCCCTATATTGGCGGCCAAAGCGTTGGCCGTCTTTTTTTTGCCAAAACAACAATATCAAAACGATAAGCCTATGTCAATATCACTGAAAAACCGCAGCCTGATTTCCATCAGCGACTACACGCCAGAAGAAATCTGCCACGTTCTCGACATCGCCGAAGATTTCGAGAAAAACCCACACCAGAACCTGCTGAACGGCCGCATCATCGCCTCGCTGTTCTTTGAGCCATCGACGAGAACCCGTTTGAGTTTCGAGACAGCCATTCAACTGTTGGGCGGCAATGTCATCGGCTTCAGCAGCACCGCTGGAACGAGCATCCAAAAGGGCGAATCTTTGGCCGACACCATCACCATGGTGGCCAGCTATGCCGACCTCATCGTCATGCGCAATCCCATCGAAGGCTCGGCACGCTTTGCCTCCGAGGTATCGAAAGTGCCCGTCATCAACGCGGGCGACGGTGCCAACCAGCACCCCACCCAGTGCATGCTTGACCTTTATAGCATCCGCAAGACGCAAGGCACCCTTGAAAACCTTGAAATCACCCTCGTCGGCGACTTGAAATATGGCCGCACCGTCCACAGCCTCGTCGAAGCCATGTGCAACTTCAACGCCAAGTTCAACCTCGTCTCGCCCGTCGAGCTGAAGCTGCCGAGCGTCGTCAAACAGCACATCAAGGACAGAAACCTCGAATACCACCAATACACCGAGCTGGAGGAAGCCATCCCCCACTCCGACATCATCTACATGACCCGCATCCAGCGCGAACGCTTCCCCGACCCCGAAGAATACGAAAAGGTGAAGAACTCCTACGTGCTGCGCAATTACATGCTGGAAGCCTCCAAGCCCAACTGCCGCGTGCTGCATCCGCTACCGCGCGTCAACGAAATCCACGTGGACGTCGATGCCAACCCGAAAGCCTACTACTTCCAACAGGCACAAAACGGTGTCTATGCCCGTCAGGCCTTAATTGCATCCATTCTTGGACTCAAGTAAGGAATATTGAAATCTTGAAATAATTAAATCTTGAAATCTATAGCTATGGAAAAGAAAAAAGAATTGACCGTCAGCGCCATTGAGAATGGCACCGTCATCGACCATATCCCTGCCGACAAAGTGTTCCAAGTTGTCAAGATTCTGGGCTTGGAGAAAGTCAGCACACCCGTGTATTTCGGCACCAACGTGGAAAGTAAGAAATACGGCACAAAAGGCTTCGTCAAGGCCTCCGACAAATACTTTGCGCCCGAAGAAGTGAACAAGATTGCTCTTGTCGCCCCCACTGCCTCCATCATCGAGATCAAGGACTTTGAGGTCATCAACAAGCAAACCGTGACCATTCCGGAGCGCATTGAGCACATCGTGAAGTGCTTCAACCCGAACTGCGTCACCAACAAGGAACATGACGTGCCGACCAAGTTCACCGTCATCAAAGACGCGCAAGGCAACATCAAGCTGCACTGCCACTACTGCGAGAAGAACACCACGCAAGACAAATTGGAGTTCATCTAATCATGAAGAAAACAGGAATTATCATTGCCATCGTTGTAGGTGTCATCCTCATTTGGGGCATTGGCACCTACAATAGTCTGGTCAAAAAGCAGGAAGCCGTGACCACAGCTTGGGGCCAAGTCGAGAACGTCTATCAACGTCGCGCCGACCTTGTGCCCAACCTCGTCGCCTTGGTGAAAAACTACCAGGAATACGAGCAAAGCACCATTCTGGCGGTCACCGAGGCACGTTCCAAGGCGGCCTCGACCACCCTCAACATTGAGAACTACGACGAAAGCGACTTGCAAAACTTCCAAGCCACGCAGGACAACTTGGGCAACGCGATGAACCGCCTTATCGTCGCGGTGGAAAACTACCCCGACTTGAAAGCGAGCGACAACTATCTCACTTTACAGGCACAACTGGCCGGCTGCGAGAACCGCATCCAGACCGAGCGCGAGCGCTTCAATGAAGCGGCCAAGACCTACAACCAAAGCATCCGCAAGTTCCCGAGCAGCTTGATTGCCAATATGTGCGGATTTGAAAAACGGCCTTATTTCGAGGCTGATGCTGGAGCTGAGAGGGTGCCAGAGACGTTCTAAGCGTCACTTACTAAATGTAGCATCGGGCGGAATCGTGGATTCCGCCCGATTTTTCATATTATTTTTGGCATCAACGACCCAATGGTAAACATACATAATACGATTTGCGGTGAAAATGAGGATTTTTCGCCGCATTAGCTTAAAACCATGGGGTTTTTGAAGGATTATATTTGTGGTTTCGCTTTTTCTGTAGATTTCGCAATCATTTTTACTGCGGAAAAAACTAATACCATTGGTATCAATCAATTTACATCATCAATCCCCTCTCCTCATTACTCGCCAACCTCGGGTGCGCTTTGTCGTATCTTCTTTTAAACTCCGTGTCGTTAAAATACAAATAGCATGTCCTGGGGTCAAGGTCGTCTTTCAACATCCGCTCCACTTCATTTGCGGCTTTAAAAACTCTATCTACACTTATTCCATCAGGAATGGTTCCTTCTTTACCAAGAACTTGTGACAGATACTCCCATGACTTATTGCCAACCCCATAACGTTCACAAATGATAAAAGAGACTATTTCTGCTTCGAATTCTTCTTGCTCCCAAGTTAGGTTTCTCCATTTCCACCAATCTTCCTTCCCTTTCTTTGGAGCCGTTAAATGATAGCAGAAAAAATGTCCAAGTTCATGGCATATAGAGGCAAGTGCCGTACTTTCATTAGCGTTTGCATTCACACTGATAACATAATGCCCATCAGCTTCAACTCCGTCAACCATTACTTTACACGGGGCTTTGCGTATCTCGGCACCAAACGATGCGGCCACTCTGAAAGTATCCAAGTCTATACCATAATAAGCAAGTGAATGTATCAGATTCTCATAGATGTATTTGGGAACTACGCCTGTTGTCGCAAAAGGATCTGCAATGGATGCAAGGATCTCTTCTTCATACCAAAAAGACATTATTCCAGGTATGGGTTCAGTGTCTCCAATTTCAAATACATAATCTACCGGACCAAACTTCCGAAGAATAACCAAAGGGCGGGCATTCCTTTTGGGCCTTCTCTTGTACATCGTTTCCCAGTTCTTGGCCGTAAGGACATATCTTGCTGCTGGCATTTGCGTCTTGACCATCATTGCATTATAGGGTGCAAGAAGCTTGAACTTTGCGCAGAATTGTAGTAACTCAAGAAAGAATCTACTGCTCCTGAAATCTTCTATTGCTTTGAACAATCGGTCTATGCTGTTACGCATCTCCGTTTGATACTTGGTATTCTCTTTCTTTATCGATGCCCATCGACCAATGGAATGGCTTTCATTATTGACTTCATACGGCATCTTCCAGATTTCGTTCACCAAAGCATCAATTTCTGCCTGAGTTAATCCAAGCAAATCATTGTATGCAACAAGATAAGTGGTCATTTTCTCTGACCATTCTTCTTTTTCAAACGAACCGCCATCAACGTAACTATAAGCCCGTTGCAATAAATTTCTGTATAATTGTTCTGATAGATTCATAGTTTAATGATAATAGGGCAAAAACATGCTTCAACCCATTATTGGTTGTATTAACAGCGCAGCAAAAATACATATTACTTTCCTCTTCTTCTATCACTTTATTGATATTTTTCCCTATTTTTGCGAAATCTCTTTTAAACCTCCAGCACAAAAATATAGAGCATTATCAATGAGCACTAAATTCTTCAACAATAATAATGGCAACACTCTTTTTGAGAAGCTGAAAGGCATTGCCATGGGTATGGCAAACTTTGATAGATTTTTAGCCGTAGTAGGCTTCTTTCGTTCGTCTGGCTATTTCAAATTGCGGAAAGAATTGGCGGACGTGCAAGAAATCAAGATTCTTGTCGGTATCAATATTGATGACATCTTTCGCAGGCACAACAAAGCGTTACTGATGTTGGAAAGCCAAGAAAAGGCTAAAGTTATTTACGATGAAGAGTTTAGGCAGGATATTCTGAATGCAAACTATACTCCTGAGGTGGAAGAAGGTATTTTGCAAATGTGCCAGGATCTCGTTGACGGAAGACTTCAAATGAGAATTCATTCTACGAAAAACCTACACGCCAAGTTCTATTTGTGTTTGCCTCAGAATCATACCGAAAACACCGATGGATGGGTTATTATGGGGTCTTCAAACATCTCTGATTCTGGATTGGGTATTTCACAAGCACCTCGATACGAACTGAATGTAGCATTAAAGGATTTCGACGATGTGGATTATTGTCACAATGAGTTTAAAATGTTATGGGAAGAAGGTATTCCTCTGACAATTGATGATATCGATGGCATTAAGAAGAAGACATATCTTGGTTATCAGCCTACGCCTTATGAAATCTATTTGAAAGTGCTTATTGATACTTTTGGCGACCAAGTGGAAGATGATTTTTCGTTGCAATTGCCTGATGGCGTAATGGATCTGAAGTATCAAAAAGATGCCGTCATCCAAGGTTATCAGATGCTGATGAGACACAATGGCCTGTTTCTCGCTGATGTTGTGGGTCTTGGCAAAACTATAATCGCTACCATGATTGCAAAGCGTTTTATAGAGGCCAATGGTAGAAACACCAACATCCTAGTCGTATATCCGCCGTCACTTGAGGACAACTGGAAAAACACTTTCAAATTGTTCGGTATTTCTCGTAAAGCTCAATTCATAACCAATGGTAGTCTGTCTAAGATTTTAGAAGGCAGAAACCAATATAAAGAGAAAGAAGAATTTGATTTGATTATCGTGGACGAAGCACATGGTTTCCGCAATGGAGGCTCTGGAAAATATGATGACTTGCAAAAGATATGCAAGGCCGATTGCGTCAATGTCGGAATGTTGAAGAGTTTGCGCAAGAAAGTGATGCTGCTTTCGGCCACTCCTTTAAACAATCGTCCTGATGATTTGCTCAACCTTCTCCTCTTGTTCCAAGATAGTCGCAGTTGTACCATTGATGGCATTCCAAACCTCAAAGCTTTCTTCGCGCCATACATTCAACAATACAACGCCTTAATGAGAGAACGAGATACTCGTAATGTTACAGCCGATGTTGATGCCATTTATGATGCCATCCGTATGCATGTCATTGATAAAGTAACTGTCCGCCGAACTCGCAGTAATATTGAGAATGACCCCGAATACAGAAAAGACCTGAAGGCCCAGGGGATTTCATTCCCTAAGCCAATGCCTCCTTTTACACTTGAATACACGATGGATGAAGATACAAGCAAACGTTTCTTCCAGACATTGAACGTCCTATCAGATGCCAATTTTGATCCACATCTGTTCTATGCAAGATACCGTGCCATTGAGTTCCTAAAGCCAGAGCATCGCAAGAAATACCGCAATGCTGAACATATTGGCCAAACTCTTGCCGGCATCTATCGTGTACACATGGTGAAACGTTTGGAAAGCAGCTTTTTTGCTTTTAAGAAGTCGCTGGCCACTTTGCTGCGAATTACCAACGACATGTTGAACATGTTTGATCAAGACAAGGTTATCATCATTCCTGACCTTGATGTCAACGAGTTGCTGAAAAAAGGTCTGGAGCTTGATGAAATCATCGAAAAGGCCCTTAATAAAGGATATTTGGAAAGCGACATTAAATATAAGGCTGATGATTTCGACCCAACATTCATCACAATGCTTCAGCACGACAAGGCCGTGTTGGAATTGCTGAATGAAGACTGGAAAAATGAGAATGATGACCAAAAGTTTGACCTGTTCCGTGATAGGTTGGAAAACGAATTCTTTGATACAAGAAATGTTTCAGGGAAGTTGGTCGTGTTTTCCGAAAGCGTTGACACCCTCAACTATCTGAATGATAGATTGACAAATGAACTGGGCAGAAAAGATGTGTTGACCATTACGGCAGAAAACCGTGATAGAAGGGCTACTGCTATCAAAGAAAACTTTGATGCGAATTATGAGGTGAAAAAAGACGATTACAACATCATCCTTACATCAGATGTGCTGGCCGAAGGTGTCAACCTTCATCGTTCCCATATCATCGTCAATTACGACTCTCCCTGGAATGCTACTCGCCTGATGCAACGCATTGGTCGTGTCAACCGTATCGGTTCTGTGGCAGATTATATCTATAATTACATGTTTTATCCTTCGCCCCAAGGTAACAAGGAAATCAAGTTGTATGAAAATGCCTTGGTTAAGCTGCAAAGTTTTCATTCTGCATTCGGTGAAGATGTGCAAATCTATTCGAAGGATGAAGTTGTCAAACAGTTCCAGATGTACGACAGCAATGTCAAAGACAACATGGACGAGAAGTTGGCATTAATACGCGAGATTCGGGCTGTGTACAATAAAAACCGTGAATTGTACGATAAGGTGAAAAATCTTCCTATGAAAAGCCGTGTTGCCAGAAATACTGGAAAACACTCTGACAATTCCGTCGTGTTCATCTCTTCCGATGTTAAAACCGAGTTTTATCTTTCCAATGACCAAGGTGTCAAGCCAATTGATTTCCTTGATGCTGTAAAGTATTTGAAGGCGAAACCAGAAGAACAGGCCGTTCCCATTCTTCCTGATAGCAAGAATTACGGGCACGTCAATAAAGCACTTGCGAAATACTCCTCCGAATATGTTGAGGCGGCCGACGAAACCTCAATTAACCGTACCGACCTCGATAATGTTTCAAGAACAGCCATCAATTTTTTGAGAAAATTCAAGCAAACAATCACCGACAACCAAGCAAAAGCACAATGCGATATCTTAACGGGTTACATTAATCAAGGGTTGTACAATCAGTTACCGCGCCGTCTACGTGACTTGTCGAGGCCATATGGAGGGGACAAAGCTCTTATGAAAGCCAATGAGGCGACCATCAAACATGCTATTGCTGGTCTTGTGGATGAATACCAAACCATGAGCCAACAGAAAC
>Ga0310690_10008552_pt1 | contig 12961 bp, 17 predicted proteins | sample AusTroGonzalo_MG_2_FD_207661 | JGI IMG/M metagenome (GOLD analysis project Ga0310690, IMG submission 207661) | Bovine rumen microbial communities from tropical cattle in Woodstock, Queensland, Australia - Gonzalo_04 (v2) (version 2) | ecosystem: Host-associated > Mammals > Digestive system >... | reverse complement strand
TTTTGCACACCATTTCATCGGAGCCTTCTTCGTGAATTTTGCAGTCAAAAACAGTTCTGTCATTTCTTCACCTTCTCCTCAATAATCTCCTGGCCCGGCCACTTCTTCCCGGAGGGAAGCTGCGGGCGCGGGCTCCAGTACTCGATGCCGGTCAGCCGCTTGTTGGCGACGGAGCGCTCCTCGCAGTCCATGAACGTCGCCCGGAAGTAAACCGACGGGATCGCCACGAAGTCCCGCGTGTACGCGATCACATACTGCCCCTCGGCGGGATAGTGGTCGTCGACGGAGATCAGGCCGCGGTCGTCCGCCGGCGGCGTCAGAAATTCCGTCCGACCCAGCAGGTAATCGGTGGAGCATTTCAGCAGGTCGGCTAATCCGGTGAGGCTTTCATATTCGTCGAAGGCGAAGGGATCAAGCTGCACCGCCTGATCGTAAAAAGCTACGTCGAAGCCTTTGCCGCGCAGTTTTTTCTCGGCTTCCTCGATTTCTTCCTCGTCCACCGATTCTTCGGTGTCATAGTCCTCCGTAAACCGCAGAATGGCTTTTGTCGAAGCGCCGGAGGCTTTCTGCGCTTCCGCGATCCGTCGCCAGCTTTCGATGCCGGCGGCTTTTTCCTTTGCGTCTTTTTCTTTGCGTGCCGCGTCTCTGGCTTCTTGCTCCGCCTTCCATTTCGCCTCCTTCTTTTCTCGTTCCTCTTTCTGCTCTTGCTGAAGGGGCGATGCGTAAGCGCAAACGGCGAATTTGCAGGTGCGGAGCTCAGAGCAATCACAACAGCATTTATCTTTGCATGGCGTCCAGTTTTCCGGTTTTTCAAAAGCCCGTTTCAAGCGTTCCTCTGTGATGAAGCACGAGCGCTGGCCGGCTTCCATGCCGCAATGATCGCACTTTCGCGCTTCTATGGCCGTAATTTTTTCGATCCAATTGTTGATATACCATTCCGTGCTCTCGATCAGTTTTTTCGGCTTGACCAGGCTGGCAAGACGCCGCTGGGTTTCTACAGGCGATTTGCCGATAGCGTAAGCCTTTGTGTGATTCAGCTTGCCGCTTTCCCATAGCTGCCGCAGTTCCGGGATGAGCTTCTCTCGGATGACCTTCAGCTCCGCCAGCTTCGTCGCGCTGACCTTGCACGCCTCGGCGACGTGGTCGCGCATCCGGCCCGGGAACTCGTAGCCCTGCTCCTTCAGCTCATAAAGCAGCATCTCGACGCGCTCGGCCTGTTTGGCCATGTCGGCGCTGGACATCCGGCGCGTGTCGGCGTTGGCCATGATGAGCCGCAGCTCCTCCAGCTCCGGGCTGGCGCCGGGCTTCTCCACGATGCAGGGCACGCGGCCCCACTTCTCCGGCGTTTGCTCCGCCAGAAGCCGCAGCGCGGCGGCGCGGCGGTGGCCGCTGACGATGACGTAAAAGCCGTTTTCGCCCTTCAGGACGCGCAGCGGCTGCTGCAGGCCGATGAGCTCGATGTTGGCCGCCAGCTCCTCCACGCCGTCCATGCTGTAGAAGTTGCGCTCGTCGCTGACGAGGTTTTGCAGCGGGATGTACTCGATCTGCTCTTCGGTGTCGGAGAGTGACACATTGCCGAGGATGCCGGCGAGACTGTCTCCTAAATTAAACTCTTTCTTCGCCATCACTGCACCTCCAGATATTCGTCGACAAACGCGCGGTAATCGCGGCCGGCGGCGGACTGCGGCGAATAGGCCTGAAGCGACCGGCCGGCGAAGATGCTCTCAGTGACCTTGTCGCTGCGGCGGATCACCTGTTTGAACACCGGCACGGCGGAAGCGCGCAGCGCGGCCTCGCCCTGATGCGTGGCGATGGAGTTGTGCCACTTGCAGATCAGCGCCCCGGCCACGCGGACGCGCGGCTTGACGCGGCGCATGGACTCGATCTGCGCCATGACAGCCGCCATGCCCGTGATGGAAAAGAGATCCGCTTCCAGCGGGATGATGACGTCGTCGGCGGCGTAAAGCGCGGCGACGGTCGCGGCGGTGAACGACGGCGGGCAGTCGATCAAGACGTGATCAAAAGCGTCCACGGCGTGATCCGGCACGCCGGCCTCGTTCCAGGCGTCGACGCTGAGATTGTAAAGCAGATCGGAGATCGCCTTCAGGCTGACGCTGCCGAAGCGCTGCATGCTGGCGATGTCGGCGTTGATGAGGTCGAGGGACGCGGGCAAAAGCTCCACGCCCGGCACGTTCGTCGCGTAGATGTAATCCTCGCACCAGTCGCTGCGGCCTTCGGCGTCGAGATCCAGGAGCTGCGCCAGCGTATTGCCCACGGTCTTCTCGGGATCTTTGTAGCCGTAAAACTGTGTGAGGTTCGCCTGCGGGTCGGCGTCGATGCAGAGCACGCGCTTGTCGCGCTCGGCGAGGATCGCCGCCATGTTGATGACGGTCGTGGTTTTCGCCACGCCGCCTTTGAGGTTAAAAACTGCGGTTGTTCTCATCGCTGGAATATCCTTTCTCAGTTTATAATTTGAAAAGCCTCCCGGAAACGTCGTCCGGGGCCGAGGTCGAATTGCAGCACATAATATCGCTGCTCCGGGTGGACGTAAACGACGGTGGCGTCCACGGTCGTCTCCGTGAGGTTCCCGCCGATGGCGGAATCGTAGACTTTGAGCCTATGCTTGACGTGATCGCCGAGGCGTATCAAGTTTTCACCTCCTCCATGCTGATCTGTTCGCCGCCGCGGCGCTCGGCTTCGTGCCGTTTGCGCTGCTCCTTCTCCAGCCGGCGCTTGACGTCGGCCTCGCGCTCGGCCTTGATCGCGTCGCGCTCCTCGGCCTTGAGCATCCGGCGCTTGCGCATAATCTCGCCCCAGAGCCGGTAATCGAGGGGCGACGGCGCTTCAAAGCGCTGCCTGGCGCCGTCGAAGTCAACGAAAAAGCGCTCCGTGCGTCCGCTGCGGTTTTTTGCGATGTCCAGGACGTGCAAACGCGGCATCGGCTTCCGCATCGGCGCGTGGACGAAAACGACGGCGTCGGCGTCCATGCCGATCTGCCGGCTCTCGCGGAGATTGGACAGCGTCGGCACCGGGAGAAAGTCGTCGTCGTTGGTCTGATCGGTCAGCTGGCTCATGGCGAAGACCACGACGCCCAGGCTGTAGGCCAGCTGCTGCAAGCTGCGGCTGATCTCCGCCACGCCCTGAAATCGCTCGCCGCGGACGTGGGCCGGGATCGCGACGGACTGGAGATAATCGACAAAAATGACCTCATACTCGTATTGCAGCGTCACCGCACGAATGTCGTCCACCGTAAAGCCGGAGGCGGGCTCATAAGTGAGATTTTCTTTGAGGGCAAAAATTTCACCGGCGGCGCGGCCCGTTGTATGCAGTTCCTCCTCGGTCAGCTCGCGCGACTGGACATGCTCGCTGTCGGCGCCGCTTTTCATTGCGATCAGCTTGTCGCGGAACTCGCTGCGTTTGAGCTCCAGTGAGAAATACCCCACCTTCCGCGTCTTGGCGATGTGCTGCGCGATCTGGAGCGCCAGCGTGCTCTTGCCGTGGGATGTGTAACCGGCGATGATGTGATAATTCCCGGGAACGGTGTGGATCACCTGATCGAGGCAGCCGATCCCGCTTGTGATAAACTCGGGCTTCTCCTTGGCGTTGATCGCGTTGATCCAGTCCGCGGCGAGCTCCATGGCGGTCGCCCGGTCGCGCGTCCCGGTCTCCAGCGAGACCGCCGCGGCCTTCTGCATAAGATCTTTGGCGTCGGCGAGCGTCAGCGCCTGCGCCAGATCCGCGCCGATGTCCCGCAGCAGCCGCAACCGGCTCTGCTCCTTGCAGATCTTGATATACGCCGCGACGTTCGCGCTCGTCGGCGTGGCGTCCATCAGTTCCTTTGCCGCCGCGCGGTATTCCGGGCCGAGCCGCCCGGTCACAACGACCGGGTCAATGGGCGTATGCTCGGCGGTCAGCGCGCGAAACGCCTCAAAAAAGCTGAGGCAGGCGCCGTTAAAGTCCGACGGGCGCATTTCAGCGAGGATCAGCGGGACGCATCCGGCGTCGATCAGGCCGGCGCCGATCACCGCGGCCTGCGCTTCGCCCCAGCTCACGGCCATGCGCTCACCTCCGGCTCAAAGCCTGCGGGCGGCTCCTTCGGCAGGCGGATCGCGCGTTCTTCGCGCAGCGGAAAGAAGGACAGCCAGTTTCTTTCGATCGCCAGGTCGATCAGTTGTATCTTCCGGTCCCGATTCCCGCCGGACAGCTCGTTCAGCTTCGACAGCAGCAAAGTGAGCGTCCGGTCGGTCTTGATGGGCTTCTTGATGGCCCGCCGGTTCTCCGCAAATTCGATGAAGCGCATCTCCAGCTCTGCGTCGCCGCGGGCGTAGTCCGTCACGCGCTGTATCAGCTCCGCCGGCATCGGGCCTTTTTTCAATTTGGGGGATATAGGGGGATTCTGTTCTTCTTTCTTGTTCTCTTTCTTGTTATTCATATTATCCGCGACATTTTTGTCATGGGGCCGTGACGTTTCCGTCATGGGGGCCATGACATTTTTGTCATGGGTCTCCGCAATGGGATTGATGCCGGCGAAGATCTTCCGCTGCTCGCTGCCACCGGCGCCGTCCTGGATCCGAATGAAGCCGCCGTTTTGCAAAGCGGTCAGCCACCGCTGGACCGTGCGGACGCTTGTGCCGTACAAATCAGCGAAATACTCATTTGACGCGAAGCAATATCCGCGGGCGTCGGTCAGAGAGCTGATCTCCGCATAGAGAAGCTTCGCGCCGGACGGAAGGGCGGAGGCATAGCGGATCTGCGCGGGAATGACGGCCCAGTAGCTTGGTTCCTGGTTTTCGATGTCTCATCACCTCTTCGGGGATGCCGAAGCACACGCAAAAAATGCGTGTGCACCGGCGTTTCGATTTTTTCTTGACAGCGCAAAGGGAAAATGATACTATGATGGTGTTCTCATCGCGTCAAGCGATAGCGCCTTCGGAAGTTGCGAGCTTCCGGGGGCGCATTTTTTATTCGCCGACGCAGGTCAGATCATCAGGGCGGCGTCCAGCAGGGCAGCGAGCTGATCGCAGCCGAACGCGACCACCAATCCGACCGAGAGCACCGCGGCGAAGCCGCCGCAGGCGCGGGCGAATTTCACGGGGAGACCTCCTTTCTTCGGTGCTTCACCGTGCCACGGCAGGCCGCCGCGGCAGTCTGCCGCTGTCGTGTTGCACGGCTTGTCTTCTAACGCTCTGGACTGCGCCGCGATTCGATGCCCTCTGCGGTCCGAGTTTGCTGGCTGTTCTACCCATCGACGCACGGCCAAGATGTGCGGTTTCATTCCTCCGCAGCTGCGCAGCTGTTTCAGCTCCCGTCGGAGCGCGGAGGCGGGCCTGGTGGGCGGCGCAGGAATTGAACCTGCGCGGCGCGTCTCGAGTGTCCCGTCGCTTGCCGGTTGTCCATTCCGCCCGTGTTCCCGCGGATATTTTCTTCTCCCCTCCGCGGGTGGGTACACCCTTGCTCTGATGGCCAAATCACGCTGCAGGGCGAAGTTACGCGATTCCGCCGAAGTGTGACCCTCTGTCTGCGGGCCGCTTGCCGTACCGTTTGTCATGGGGTCGTTAGTCAAGCAGTAATGTGTCAACACATCCCGTTGGTGGGCGGGGCCGGAGTTGAACCGGCCTGTGGCAGCTTTGGCAGTCTGCCGCGCGCGCTGGCGCCGCCCACAGAGCCCGGGAAGCGAAGCGTTGTTGAAGTGATTTTTGTCGCCCGGGCTCCGTTTTGCGTCGAGAGAAAAGGCTGCACATCGACGCTCCGCTTTGCCCGCGGCGGCGCGGCTCACTCACCCAGAGCCGCCAGGGTTGTGTTGTTCTCGGCTGGCAGTTCCTGCGCTGCTTTCCGAGTCGTGAGCCCCTGCCGTCGAACGGGCCGCGCGGAGGTATGGATGCGCGGGGCGCTGCTTACGGGGCTGCGCCTGATACAGAAAAGAAAGGAGAGAAAAGCCCGGGCGCGTATGGGCGTCGCGCCCAAAGCGTGCGCGGTGGCGAGCCGCGCCCACGAAATAGAGGATGGCGCATGGCGTTTACGCCATTGGAGAGCCGCCGATGCCCTCGACGGCCCAGGAGGGTCAATACCGGATCGCCGCGCGGGCGTCTTCGATGGGTATGTGCAGCTTGCGGCAGAGCGCCGTGAACTCGCTGAGCGTCAGGTCGCCGGGCGCCCTGATCCGCGCGCGGGCGGTGTTCTCGCTTACGCCGATCACGGGGCCGAGGGCGCCGATGCTGTAGCCCTGCTGCATCGCGGCGCCGGCGATCAGATTGCCGACGCGGGCGTGCGGGATCTCGCGCTTGCAGAGATTTGTGCGGGGCATTTCACGCGCCTCCTTCCGCGACCTTGACCTGGATCGCCGCGCGGATCACGGCGTCGAGGCGTTCAATGATCCGCTGCCAGTCCCACTCCTCGGCGTCGGTGATCTTCCCGTCCGCGGCTAACGCAAGGAGGTCCGTCTGGCTCTTCTGAAATTCGCCGATCGCGCACAGCAGCTGCACGACCGCCTGCGGCAGCGGAAGCTGCTCCACTTCCGGGAGCGTTTTTTCTGCCAGGATGCTTTTGTGACGCATGTGCCAATAGGCAAGCGACGTCAGGCCGGAAATCTCGCACATCGCGAGAACGATCTCGTCGCAGGGCGTTTGTGTCCCGGATTCGTAGCCGCGGACGCTGTCTACGCTGCATCCAATGGATTCGGCCCAGCGTTCCTGTGTCAAACCGGCCCTGCGGCGCGCGGTTTTGTAGTCATTTCGGGAATAAGACTCCGTTGTTCTCATCACGTTCTTCCTTCATAATTGTTTTTAGGTCATCGGACCATTTCGCATTGGCCGGTGCAGCGCGGGCGCGTGCAGCTGAGGCAGATTTTGACGGCTTCGATGCCGTCAATGCCGTGCGTCTCCTTTTTCCGACCGCGGTTTCCGACGCTGTTGCCGTTTCCGCTGGGCGCTCCGGGCGGGACGTAAACGCCGAGCTCGCGGCGCCATCGGGCGATCAGCGCGTTTGACACGCGGAAGCGCCTGCAAAGCTCTCGCGTCGGCAGCGCCGCGCAGGCCGGGAAATCGGCGGGAATCTCATGACGCGCTGCCATTGGGTTTCACCTCGCCGTCGTAGAGATCCTCGATCCTGCATTTCAGCACCTTCGCGATCTGCGGGAGCTTCTCGGCGCTCGGGAAGTTGCCGGGCTTCTCCATTTTGAGCACGGCAGCCGGCGTGACGCCGATAGCGCGGGCAAACTCGTTCGGTCCGATATTGCGCTCCTGGCGGAGCTTTTTGATCTTTACCGTGATCTCACCTCCTTGACACTCTCATCGCGGTGTGTTACATTACTTGTGGTAAACGCTTGACGGTTTTTGTGTGGCCGTCGGCGTTTACTTGTGGTTTTAGGATAATCCCATAAAGCGTATAATGTCAACAGCATAATCCCAAAAAAAACAGATTTGGTTTCTTTCACAATGCCCATACTCTTAAAAAAGGAATTTGTGCAAGATGGACAGAGAAACGCTGATTTTTAACATCAAAAGATTCGCCGGAGCGAACAATGAGAGCCCGTCGGGCGCTTGCTTAGCCGCCGGCCTTAGTAAGAATTTTGTCTCAGAAATCAAGCGCGGAAGGATGCCAAGTGTTTCATCAATTTACGCGCTCGCCGCGCATCTCGGCGTGTCCGTTTCCGACCTCGTCGGTGACGCGAAAACGCCGGCGGAGCTGGCGCCGGTCGCCGCGGCCTGGGCCGAGCTGAACAACGACGGACGCGCCGAGGCAATCCGATATATCGAGTATCTTTGCACAAAACCGGAATATATAAAAAATCATCTATCTAAGGAGGCGTAACTGATGGCAAAGAAAAAAGGCATTCCCGGGATGTCGTTCAGCTGGAAGCGCGCCCTCGGCGTCACGAGCGCGAAGCGGAAGATCGCGAAGGTGACGGGTATTCCGACGACGAAATCAGGCCGGCGCAGTAAGCTCGGCAGACTGTTTGGGATTAAATAAGCCATGAGAAGGAAATGGATCTGGATCGTCGCCGCGGTCGTTGTGTTTCTCGGCATCGGCGCCGTCAAAAACAGTCAGGATAAAAAAGCGGCGGAGGAGACGCGCGCCGCGATCGCTGAGACCGTCGAGACCGCGGCGCCGACCGCAGCGCTCGCGCCGACGGCGACGCCGGAGCTCGTCGCGCTGGAGCCGGCGGAGAGCGCCGAGCCCGCAGCGGAGCGCTCCGCGCCCGTGGAGCCGACGCCCGAGCCTGAAAAGGACTGGGTGCTGAATCTGAACACCGGAAAATTTCACAAGCCGAGCTGTTCCAGCGTGAAGGATATTAAAGAATCGAATCGCCGCGACGTTCACATGACACGCGAGGCCGTGATCGCGCAGGGATTCGAGCCGTGCGGGAAGTGTCATCCGTGAAGATCCCGGAAGCGAGACAGCTGCCGTCCGGGAGCTGGCACATTCAGATGCGCCTCGGCGGCCAGAGCGTGAGCGTGACGGAGCCGACGCGCGCGGCGTGCATCCGGACGGCGCAGCTCATAAAAGCCGAGCACGCGGCAGGAAAGCGCGTCCAGCAGCGCGTGGATCTCACCGTCGGCGAGCTTATCGACGCCTATATCAAAAAATACGCGGACGTGCTCAGCCCGTCCACCGTGCGCGGATATACATCTATCCGGAATTACCGTTTTTCCGATGCGATGAAAAAGCGCCCTGCCGAGGTCAGAGACTGGCAGGGCGTCATCAATCGCGAGCTGAGGGTCTGCTCGGAGCACACCGTCAAAAACGCCTGGGGGCTTGTGACCGCCGCGCTGCGCGACGCGAAAATGCCGGTGCCGGAGGTGAAGCTCGCGCAGATCCCGGAGAATGAGCTGTCATTTTTGGAGCCGGAGGAGATCCCGAAATTCGTCGCGGCGGCGCGCGGAGATCTCTGCGAGGCGGAAATGCTGCTGGAGCTGCACGGGCTTCGGTTGTCGGAGACCTTGCAGGTCGTGAAGGAGAACCGAATCAATTTGAAAACGGGCCGGATCGAGGTGCGCGGCGCCATCGTGCGCGGAAACGACGGATTCGTCCAAAAGAAGACCAATAAATCGAAGGCCGGCACGCGCCCGGTGCCGATCCTGATCCCGCGGCTGGAGGAGCTCACAAAGGAATATCGCGAAAGGGGAGAGGCGATCCCGACGCACGGAACGACGACGATCTCGCGGCATGTGCATCAGACCTGTGAGAAGGCCGGCGTGACGGACGTGTCCAATCACGGCCTGCGGAGATCCTTTGCGTCGCTCTGCTACTCGCGCGGCGTGAATCTGCACATCCTCCAGCAGTGGGGCGGCTGGCAGGATCTCGGGACGCTCCACAAAATATATATCAAATGCGCGCAGCGCGACAAAAGCAGCGCCGAGCGCGATATGCAGGCGTTTTTCCGCGAGCCGACCGACGCTGAGCGCCTGGAAGCGGCTTATGAGAAGCTCCGCGCACTGTGCGAGGAATACGCGGATCTGCACGAGCTGGAGGCCATCCGCGCGGAGCTCGCCGCGATCCAATCGCTCACGGAAAACGCTCACGAAAACCGGAAGTGACTGATAATACTGCATATTTGCGCCGAATGTGGATTGTTCAAATCCCGCCACTCGGACCAGATGGGAAAAACCGTGGAATCGTTGGGATTCCACGGTTTTTCTTTGGTATCATGGCATTCCGGCGTTTTAACGAACGCAAAATATTGCGGATTGTTGCGTTATATTGCGCTTTTTAACAGCGAATTGCGGGCGCATTTGCTCACGAAAATGCTCACGATTTCAGAAGTCGGGAGGGTGGTCGGAATCGGACGCGAAGAGGTCCTCCTGCGGTTCGTCCGGCTTAGCGGCCTCGTCGCCCTGTTTTTCCGTCGTCTTTTTGAGCTTTTTTACGATCGCGACGAGGAAAGCCGGGAGGGGAACGCCGATTTCGCTCAGGTTCTCAAGGATCGAAATGCACTCGTTCAGGATCAGCCAGATCGTCACGAGCAAGCCGAAAAAGCAGACACCGGCGAGATCCGTGCCGACATTGGCCGCGGCGGTTTGGATGATGTAGTCAACGACAATGGCCACCGCGACGGCGCAGAGATAGCCGATCTTCTTGATGATGCCGAGGACGCCCACGCGCGAGCTGAGCGTCGCGGACACCCAGGCCTGCGCCATGCCCGTGATGTAGTCGATGATCATGACGATCAGCAGCACGACCAGCGGGCCGAGCAGCACGTGGAAATACGCCGCGGCACCGGCGAGGATCGCCGCCAGCACAGCCTGGAAGATGTTCTCTTTCATTTTTTGCCCTCCTTAATCCGACGTAAGGCCGGAGGCGGTCTTGCCGTCCTCCTCCTCGAAGCGCCGGTTGTAGTTGCGGATCATCTGCATGACCTCGGCGCGCGTCGCGGCGTCTGTGGGCCGTGCTTCGGTCACCACGCCCTCTTTGAGCGCCCAGGCGACCGTTTCCTCATACCACGGTGCAGGGGCCGCCTGCGGCCTCCAGAGGCCGTCCAGCGATTCGGCTGTATTAATGTCTACCGGAAAGCCGACCTTCGCCTGGATCGCTTTGCAGGCCTCCGCGCCGGACCACAGGCGCTGATAAAAGTTCAGCTTCGCGCTGATCCGCCCGGACGACCAGGCCACGCACTGCCAGATCAGCAGCTGCGGAATGCGCCGCTTCATTTCCTCGACAATGTCGAAGGGGCCGTAGATGCCGCAGCGGTAAGGCGCGACGGCCATCGCGGCGGATCGGAAATAATACTCGATGGAGTCATAGTCGCGCAGCGCTGGCATAAAGTCCACGGCGAAGAAGACCGCCGCGTCCTCTGTGACGCCCATCTGGCGCGCCAGCGTTCGCGCGCGCTCGCCGTCAGAGGCGCCGATCTGCGCGCCGCGCTTCGCGCGCTCGGCGTCGATCTCCCAGCAGAGGAGGATCGCGAGCCCGGCGGCGTGGAGATCCCGCGCTTCCGTCGCTGTTAGATCCTTGCTCATGCCGGGCGGAACGAGATAGCGCCCGGCGAAGGAAATGCCCTCCGCCTTCAATTTTGCCGCGGCGTCCGCGCTGATGCGCGCGGCGGTGTCAATGCCCTGGTACATATCATCAGCTCCTTATGCAAATTTTCTATAGTTATTGTGTATATCCTCTTTGCGCTGGTAGACGTAGCCGAGCGTCGTGTCGAGCTTCTCGTGGCCGAGGACGGAGGCCACCTGCTGGATCGCCATGCCGCGGTCGATCAGATTTGTCGCGAGCGTCCGGCGGAAGCGGTGCGGGTGGACGTTTTGGACGCCGGCGCGATCCGCGGCTGCGTGCAGCACGCGGCGGACGCCGTTGGGCGTAAGCCTGTCCGAGCTGCGCGACGCGAAGAGGGCCGGGGAGTCGTCGGTACGCTCGCTTAAATAGCGGCGCAGGTGCATCAGCGCCACGCTGTTCAAAAAGACCGTGCGCTCCTTGTTGCCTTTGCCGCGCACGACGGCCTCGCCGCGGGAAAAGTCCACGCTGTCGCGATCCAGGCCGCACATTTCGCTGACGCGGCAGCCGGTCGAGAGAAGGACTGCGACGATCGCCTTGTCGCGCGGCGTTTCGCATGCCTCGCGCAGGCGCTCCAGATCGACGTCAGAGAAGGGGAGCCGCACGACCTTCGCGCATTTGATCGGCGCCAGATTTGCTGTTGGATCTGCCGGAAGCAAGCCCTCTTTATGGAGCCAGCCGAAGTAAGAGCAGAAGATGCTGCGCATCCCTTCGAGCGTTTTGTCGGCGACGCCGCGCTCTTTCTCCGCCATGAGATACTTGCGAAGGTGGAAGACGGTCAGCTGCCGGATCGGGACGTCCACGGCCTGCGCGAGCTTGCCGATCCGGTAACGGTAAAGCCTCAGCGTCTTCTCGCTGCGGCCCTCGATCCGTTTTGCCGCGAGGAATGCCTCCAGCAAATCGTCGCTCTCCGCGTCGTTCTTTCCTTCCGGCGTTGTCTCGACGTCGAACATGGCGAGCGCGTTGTTTAGTGTGTCTCGGACGGATTCCAGGTCGTTCGCGGTCAGCGTGCCGCCGAGCTGGGCCGCGACTGTCTTTATCAGATACTGCTTTGCTGTGATTGACATTTGCATACACCTCCGCCGCATAGTATACACCTTAATAGGTGTATAGTCAACACCTAAAAAGGTGTTGACGCGGAGACGGAAGTGTGATAACGTCGTCAAGAAGGAGGCGGTGCTTACGATCGTTTACCTGGATATTCTGTCGAAGCTGGCCGCGCGGGGCTGGACCGCGTACCGGCTGCGGCGGGAAGGGATCATTCCGGAGAGCACGCTGTCGCGGCTGCGGCAGGGAAAAGACGTGACGACCGCGACGATCAACACGGTCTGCGAGCTGCTGGAGTGCCAGCCGGGGGAGATCCTGAAGTGGGAGCCGGGCGAGTGATCGCCCGGTTTTCTATTGGGCGTGAAGGAGAGTAAAGCGTCCTTTTCGTTACTGCGCTTTCATCTCAATTCTAACCTCATTTCCGCTCCGCAATGGCAATAAGGATACTGCTCTAACGGGAATTGCTTACCTGCTATTGATATGCGTCTACCACAGCAAGAGCACTTGTATGTGCTTATAAGGTCTCCATCTCGAAACGCAACCCATACGCCATGCACCATAGGCCGTACATCGGAGGCGGGGATGCGGTTAATATAACGTCGAAAACGGTCATACGCATCTGCGGAAATATCACACATTGCATCGACTTCATCAATGGCGTTTAACGCCGCCTCGCGGGATATATAGTCGTCTATCATGCCTTGCTCCTTGTCCAAAGCGTCCTTTTATGCGGTTGTAATCCAGCTATGCCAGAAGAAAACTGAGCCGCCGCAGTTAAAGCGTAGTCCGCAAACATACGCCGCAATTCCTTTTTGCTAAAGTTTTCAATATACTTTACGGCCTGCCCTCCTCACTCGCTGGGATGATGGTGGGAGCGTTTGCCACTTCGTCCGCATCATATACAAGCCTATACTTGTAGTGT
>Ga0310690_10008551_pt1 | contig 12962 bp, 10 predicted proteins | sample AusTroGonzalo_MG_2_FD_207661 | JGI IMG/M metagenome (GOLD analysis project Ga0310690, IMG submission 207661) | Bovine rumen microbial communities from tropical cattle in Woodstock, Queensland, Australia - Gonzalo_04 (v2) (version 2) | ecosystem: Host-associated > Mammals > Digestive system >... | reverse complement strand
GGTTGCATTGAAACTGGTCAGGAAGATTGGCACTACCATCACGGGGAGCATGAAGATTTTCAGGAAGTTCTGTCCCATCGTACGAAACAGGCTGGAGGGTACTTTTGTCCCCGTGCTCGACTATACGAAACTGACCAGCCGCAAGTATTCCGACCAGTTCTTTGGCGCCGAGGTATATACTGAACTCGTCCAGACGCTTTTGCACGAGTTGGTCACATTCTTCTTCCATTTGGTTTCTGTCCTGAAGGTTTGCAAGGACATGATCCGGAAGGAGGAAGAGGTGAGGGGCGACTTCGCCAAGCTGAAGAAGATTTGGGATAAGAGTTGTGCCGACGTCCTGAAAGGCGTGGTTGAGATTTCTAACGCTTTCGGGCCTGTTCAGCTGGTATCGGAAGAGGAGCTTCAGCAACGCAGGAAAAACGCCCGTCCGATGAGTGAATGGTTAGGGGCTGAATATCATAACCATGACAAGAACTGGATTCGGAAGGAGGCATATATCCAGCGCATTCTGTCTGGTCACGTTGACGGGCTCGACGAGACTGCCTCCCAACTTTGGGCTCACGACCACAACTGGGGAATGACGGTCTGTCGTACCATGAAACAGCTGGACGAACTTGGCCTCGGCTATAAGAAGACGAAGAACAAGGGCAAGAAGGGGAAGTACGACAGTATGGAGCTTGTCTATTTTATCAAATGGAGTAAGGTGAGCTGGGTTGACGAGAACGGCAAGAAAGTGAACGAGGAAAACGAGAAGAGGTTCTACCTTTATTTCAGCAAACAGTACAAGGGCGAATATGAGCTGCCGACGTGGCAAGCCGTCTGCCGCCAAAGGGCATATTGCGAACAAGTGCTCACGCTGGATGAGATGACGGCTGCTTTCGAGAAACATTTGCCTAAGCAGGAGAGTAAGGTTTAGGCCATTCCCCGTTTTGCAGCCCGTTTTGCAGCCCGTGACGATTTGACGGAGGTGTGTGTTTTTTGATAGATGTTTTGATGGACTTCAGGGGAGTCCATCAACTTTTTTTGATAGGGGCAGGTGTGAACCCCCAAAGGGGTATGCAGAATACAGGCAGGTGGTGGAGCCCAAAGGGGTGTGCAGAATACAGGCAGGTGGTAGACCCCAAAGGGGTATGCAGAATACAGGCAGGTGGTGGAGCGAAGCGGAACCCCTGCTATGTTTGTGAACCAGAATAAAACCCTGTAAGGGTGGCAGAACATTCTGTCGCCCCATCGGGGCTATTGCTTCTGTCATTCGTTAGCAGGGGTTCTTGCGTCCCTTTGGTAGCAAGCGACCTGAGGTCGAGCGAGCACCCCTGCCTGTGATCTGAACGCCCCGTCAGGGCTATTTATTTGCATCGTCATTTAACAGGGGCTATGGCCCCTGCCTGGACGATTGGTACTCACCATCCTTGAATCTATCTGTTTTTACAGCAACCGTTCTACCTGTAAAAAAGTGCATGGGTGGCCTGTCAAAACGTTGCCGCCAGCTGTCAAAACGGCTTTCTGAAACGCCTCATAACTTGCTTAATGTCAGCATTTTGGCTGTAAATGCCAAACGGGGATTTTCCTTGGCCATTCCGGTTTTTCGTCGTATCTTTGCATCACCAAACAACGGGAAAAATGGTCAAGCGTTGGACCGTAGGCCTGTCTCACTTTCCTTGTTGGGCGGAGGGTCCCTCGTGTGAGACCGAGGGCATTCCCGGAAAGAACTTTGGTTATGTCTAAAAAGATAACCGTTAAGGCTGGCTCGAAGCATTCAAAGGAGCCTCGCCTCGTAGGAAGCATCATGGAGGAAATGCTTCAGGGTTGGCACCACAACACGGACTTGGCCGTGGATTTGAAAACCATCTTGCGCCGCGACCGCTTCATGAAGACGGGCAAGACGTATCAGGGCATTCTGCGCCGCGACTCGGACACCGAGATCGAGGACTTCCGCTGCCGCGACCCGCACTACACCTTCGTCGAGACGCAGCTCCCGATGGCTGAGAAGCGCAACCCGCACGTCTTCATTGGCAAGTACATCACCATCACCCGTAGGGACGACGGCTCGCTCCGCCCGAACTTCCGCCCCTTGAAGATGGGCAGGGACTTCAGCCTCGAGCGCTATGCCATCGGCGTGAGTAACGAACTGCTCTGGGGGCTGGAGGGCCTGGTAGAGAAATAAGTAACTAAATCCGACAATAGACAGTTCCGACAATAAAAAAATGAGGGGCAATTACCCTTGTATATACTATATAACTAATTAATATATAGATAATTATATATATAAATAGAGAATGTATGACCCCTCAAAAAATAACTGTCGTAACTGTCTTCTGTCGGGAAACGAATCTATTAATCATCTAAAAAGCAGAAATACAATGAGATACGACATTTCAAAACCCTCTGCCCCTAAGATGCCAAGTCTTGGAAAAGGGACGGAATGTATCAAAATCCTGCTTTCGCAGGTATCAGGAAACATGCAAGAACCCATGGTTCCGATGTTTTTCCCTGTTCTTGGCGCACACATCAGCGGTGCGGAATTCCAGTACCCGGACTTCAGTTGGAAGGAACCAACGGGCATGATGACCAACCTTGTAGCTCATTCTGGCGATAACAAGGGCCAATTCAAGGATCTCGCAAATGCCATCTGTCGTGATTTCCGTCAGCATGACGAGGCTGAAGAGAAGAAGCTGCTGGAATGGCAGAAGCAGAAACAGACCAAGGGTGCCAACAAAGACAAGCCCGACCGCCCCAATGTGGCATTCCGCTTCCCGCCGTCGAATACCACTAATGCCGCCTTTATACAGAACGCTATGGCGCTGGAGGCGCAGGGTGGACTCTCACAGTACTTCAACTTGCCCGAGGTGGAGATGGCCGATCGTCTCTGTGGTGGCCACAAACAGGTATCGGTATTGCTCCGCAACGTCTACGACCGTGACCGGGCTGGTGCCTTGCGTGCCACGGCCGATGGAGTCACTGGCAATCCGATTATCCGAGCATGCTTTACAATCTCTTCGAATCCGGATTCTACGCGTAAGTTTTACAAGTACGACCTGACCAACGGCACGTTCGGGCGTATGGTCTTCTCTTACAAGCCTCGTGGCAGCCGCGAAGGGAAGATTCCCAGACTGGGCAAGTATCCCGATGAGTTCTACCAGAAGCTGGATGAATACCTGGTGCGTCTTGACCTCTGCAAGGGCCGCTACATCATCCGCCCTCTGAACAAGCTGACCGACAAGTTGGCTCAGGACATGGCCTCGCTGGCCGACCTGGCTGATGACGACCTGCTGTTCGAGATATCCCACCGCTCGCTGGTGTCGGCATGGAAGGCAGGCTGCATCATGTGGTTGCTCAACAATCAGACTTGGACCAGAGCGATGGGCGAACTGGTGGAATGGCTCGTCTATCACGACCTTTGGAGCAAGATGGCTATTTTCGCCGACATGCTTGGCAAGGACACCTACACAATGAGTGAGACTCAGCGACGCGGGCCCAAGAACATGCTGGACAGCCTAGCCAACGACTTTAACGTGGCACAGTTGGAAGCACTTCGCACCAGCCTTGGCAAGAGCAAAGAGGGCGCAAAAGACCAATTGTACCATTGGGTGGTCAGAGGCTTCATCACTTTCAATGACTTGACGGGGATGTACACAAAGACAGCAAGCTATCTTGGAAAAATTCAAAGTTGAAAGTTCAAAGTTGAAAGTTATGGAAAAATATGAATTGCAGAAGCTTCGCGACCTTCCCATCGAGGGGGTCGCGGAGCGACTCGGGCTCCAAGTCCGAATGCACAAGGCACTCTGTCCCTTCCACGACGATCACCATGCCAGCCTGTCGTTCAAAAAGAACAAGTATAAATGTTGGAGCTGTGGGGAAAGTGGAGATACGATCAGTCTGGTAGAGAAAGTGCTTCATAAGGATTTCCTTGATGCCTGCCGTTGGCTAGGAGCCCCCCTCTCATCCCCCCTTGGGGGGAAGACAGATAGCTCTGCAAGCGAAGGTAACCAGCTCCTCCCCCAAGGGGGAGGCTGGGAGGGGGCTCGCTATGAACGTTTCTTTGAGCATCCTTTTTTGAGTGAGGATGCCCGTCGGTTTCTTTTCGAGGAGCGCAAACTGGACGAGCGTGTGGTGCGCTGGTGCCGTCTCACATCGTGGCGCGACAAGCAGGGCGTGCCGTGGCTGCAGACGCCTTATTACGACCGTGAGGGCCGTCTGGTGGGCGTTCAGAACCGCAACCTAGGCCTCACCCCCGACCCCTCTCCCATAGAGAGGGGAGAAAAGAAAGCCTCCCCCATGGGGGAGGTTTGGAGGGGGCTTCCCCGTTTCCGCTTCCCTGCGGGCTCGCAATGCAGCATCTACAACCTGCCCGTGCTGAACCTTCTAAAGTCTGGCGACGAGCTCTATATTGCCGAGGGCTGCTCCGACTGCTGGAGCCTCTTGTCAGCCGGTCACAAGGCCATCGCCATCCCCTCGGCCACCCTGCTGAGCCGAAAGGACATCGAACTGCTGCAAGACCTTAACTCCACCCCTTCAGGGGAGACTGGGAGGGGGCTTTCGTTCCACATGTTCCCCGACAACGACCTGCCCGGCGAGCGCCTGTTCCTGCAACTGAAGGAGATTTTGCCCCGTCTCGTCCGCCACCAGCTGCCCCCCGGCTGCAAGGATTTCAGCGAGTTTTTTGTTTCAAGTTTCCCCAGTTGAAACCGTAATGTCCCGAAGGGACTAAGGAATACAGGCAGATGGTAAAACTCCGCGCTCGGCTCTGCCGCTTGCCACCGAAGGGACGCAAGAACCCCGAAGGGGTATCGAGAATACAGGCAGGGATGAAATCCCTGCAAAGGAGTAGTGGGAAATAAAAGCCCTGACGGGGCGGCAGATAACAATAGGTATCAGCATTCTGTCACCCCTTCGGGGTTTCATTTTGGCTTGGATGCATAGCAGGGGTTAGCACCCCTGCCTGTGATCTTAACGCCCCTTCAGGGCTATTTATTTGCATCGTCATTTAGCAGGGGCTATGGCCCCTGCCTGTGCTCTTAACGCCCCTTCGGGGCTATATTGTTGCACATAATTATGAAACTAAAAAAAAATAAAGAAAAACTTGAAAAAAGTTGCCTAAATATTTGGTAGTTTGAGAATTATTTATTATCTTTGCATTGCAAAATGCAAGTCATTACAATCAGATAAAGAGCATTCTTTGGTATAACAGATGCCGTTTCCAGGGCCCGGAGATGCCGTTTCCAAGGCCAAGAAATGCCGGTTGTTTGACCCTCTCTCGCTCCCCCTGAAGGGGGAGGACTAAAACTAAAAAACTAACTAACTTAACAACTCAACTAATTTACTAACCAACCAATGCTCTCAAAGCCTCCCCCAGTCGGGGGAGGATGGAGGGGGCTTTTAAACCTTAAAAATTATGGCAGATTTGAATTTACAAATGCAGATTGATGCTCGCCGCAACAACAACGAGGCGAGCACGAAGTACGGGCGTATCTATCCCGTGTTGTACAAGAAGGGCACGCTGAGCACGGCTGGCCTGGTGAAGCACATGGCAGAGCATGGCTCGCTGGTGACCGACGAGGTACTGGCGCTGGTGCTGGCACAGCTGAAGAAGTGCGTTCCCGAGCTGGTGAGTCAGGGCTACGGCATTGTGCTCGACGGCCTGGGCGAGTTCTATCCCAGCATTACCTGTGCCGCTAACGCTGGCAAGAGCGACGTGGAGACCTTCATCGCCACTCCCACGGAGGACATGATCAAGGGCGTTCACCTGCGTTTCCGTCCCATCGGCGACGACGTGCAGAAGCTGGCCTCCACCTATTTCAAGGCTCAATGCTCGTTCAAGAAGGGCGACTATGTGAAGGTGAACATGGCCGAAGATGCGCAGACGCACAAGCGTACCACCTGGGTGGAGCGCATCCCGCTCGATGACTGGGACACCTACAAGGCTAACGGCGGCTCGCCTGTTCCGGTAAGACCGGAGTAAAGAACCCCGGACTCACCCCCCTATATCCCCCTCTCCGGCTGGCGAGGGGGAACTATAGGGAAGGGGAATAAGAGGTAGGATGCGGACTCCGGCAGCGGCATTTCGCCCGTTTTAAACGGATCTGACTTTCCCTTCGACCGTCGATTTCACAATTCTTCATACTCCAGAATGCAAAAAAAATGTAATCTCTTCGCTAAATCGAAATTTTGTACTACCTTTGCGCCATAAAAGCGGCGTGAAGGTAGGCTGCTCGATAATCATTGTGCAAATGAAACGCGTACTGAATATAGTATTACTGATGCTCATGGCGGCTACGGCTGTCATGGCGCAGAGCTACACGCTGAAGGGTGAAGTGGAGCCGGTGGTGCATGTCGGTGAGAACTTCAGGCTTCGCTATGTGCTTAATACGACAGATATTGACAGATTCACATTAGGAAACATACCCGATGATATCGATGTGCTGATAGGTCCTAACCGTTCGACAAGCATCAGTATGGTGAACATCAATGGGCAGAGTAAGACTACCCAGACGTTGACGCTGACCTATGTGCTCTCTGCCACGAAGACGGGAAAGTTTACCATCCCAGCTGCCAGCGCAGTAGTTGAAGGTGAGACTATCAAGTCGGAACCGCTGACGGTGCAGGTCATAGCTGGCAACGAGGCTGGAGGAAGGAGCAGGGAGGAAGGAACGAGGAGGAAGGAGAACGACTTCTTCGTGATGGTGACGGCCTCGAAGCGGCATGTGTCGGAATATGAGCCTTTCCTGCTGACCTATAAGGTGTGCTGGCATCCTGACGTGCCGGTAATCAATCTCGATCCCGTCAATCTGGAGTTGCAGGATGTGTTTATGCAGCCCTATAACGACACCCAGCAGAAGAGCAAGAAGGTGGAGACGATCAACGGGCGCGTGCTCGTCACCGTTGATTGGCAGCAATATGTCATCTATCCCCAGAAAGCAGGGAAACTGGTGATTCCTAGCATGAAGCTGATGGGATATGTGCGAGAGGACGTGGCCTACGACCCCTTCGACCCCTTCTCGTCGGGCTATCGGGAGATACCGAAGCAACTGGTGGCGCCAGCTCTTGAGATTCAGGTTGATGAAATGGCGGGCAAGCCTGCCGACTTCTCGGGTGGAGTGGGGCGCTTCAACATTTCGGCACAACTCGACAAGGACGAGGTGAAGGAGAACACGCCCATCACGCTATCGGTGAAGGTGAGTGGAAAGGGTAACCTCAACATGCTGAAAGAGCCGTTGGCGGTGTTTCCTCGTGGCTTCGACACCTACGACACGAAGCAGACGGAGGATTTCCAATTGACTTCGGATGGCCTGAACGGCAGCGTGAACTATGAGTTCGTGGCTGTGCCCCAGCGTAAGGGCTCGTTTGTCATCCCTCCCGTGAAGCTGACCTATTTCGACACCGACAGCCGATCGTACAAGACGGTGCAGACGGATTCCTTCCATATCGAGGTACTGAAAGGCGACGGCACGTCGAATGCTGTCCGCGATTTCTCTGTACAGGACGGTACGGCGAATGGCGATATCCGACCCATCAAGACCGGGGTGGAAAAGGAGTCGCATAGTCAGTCGTTCTTTGCTTCTACAGCCTACTTTGTGGCCATTGCTCTGCTGCTGGTACTGTTCGTGGTGCTATTTGCCATTCTCCGCTACCGGGCACATGGTCAGGCTGATGTAGTAAAGGCTAAGGGAAAGCGTGCCAACAAGGTGGCAGTACGCAAGTTACGCAAGGCTGCCAAGCTGATGAAGGAGAACAAGCCTGCGGCATTCTACGATGAGACACTGCGTGCTCTGTGGGGCTATGTAGGCGACAAGCTGAATATCCCCGTCAGCCAGCTGTCGCGTGAGAATATCAGTCAGCGCTTGCAGGAACGTGGGGTGGGCGACGACATCACTTCCAAGTTTATCGAAGCAATCGACGAATGCGAGTTCGTGCGCTATGCTCCTGGTGATCCGCAAGGTAATATGAACAAGGTCTATGAAAAGTCGATAACGGCTATTGAGCAGATTGAGAGCGTGAAAAAGAAAGTGAAGAAGTCGGAAGCAAGAGGCGAGCGAACACTCCAAGCCCATGTCCTGCTGCTCTTCATCATAGCTGTTGCCTCTTGCCTGTCGCCTCTCAGCTCTTTTGCGCAGACCAAGGTGCAGGCCGACGAGCTCTACAGTCAGGAAGAGTATGAAGAGGCGATAGAGATGTACGGAAAGCTGGTAGAAGGGAAGCCCAGCGCCGAGGTCTATTACAACATGGGAAATGCCTACTATCGGCTCGACAGCATTGCACGTGCCATCCTCTGCTATGAGCGTGCCTTGCTGCTCCAGCCTGGCGATGATGACGTGCGCTTCAATCTTCAGGTGGCCCGTTCAAAGACGGTGGATAAGATTGCTCCTGAGCGCGAGATGTTCTTCGTCACGTGGTATCACTCGTTGGTGAACTTCCTGAGTGTTGATGCCTGGGCCTATGTTGCCCTCATCGCACTGGCTTTGACCGTGGCAGCATTGCTGGTCTATTTCTTCGCCTATGATGACCGCCTGCGCCGTATCACCTTCTTCATGTCGATAGCCATGTTGGTGCTGTTCCTTTTGGGCAATCTGTTTGCCTGGCAACAGCAGAAGCTGCTGGTGGGTCACGATTCGGCCATTGTGATGGAGGAGAGCGTAGTCGTGAAGAATATCCCTTCGGAAAACGGTTCCGATGAGTTTACCATTCATGCTGGAACAAAAGTCATCATCACCGACGACACCATGAGCGACTGGAAGCAGATATTACTCCCCGATGGCCGCGAGGGATGGGTCAGAGTCGGTGGGATGGAAAAAATTTAAGTTCTCATCTTTCAATAAGAAATGGACTGGATAGGACTCGACAAGCAATGGCTATTAGCGTTGAACGGCAGCGATTCGTTATTCCTCGATTCGCTGGTGAAGACGTTGACGGCTACCGTCACCTGGGTTCCGCTATATCTGGCATTGCTATATGTCGTAGTGAAAAACAGCGACAACGCCAGGAAAGTCCTGATCATCTTGGGGTGTGCAGTCCTCTGTGTGCTACTGGCTGGCACTATCGACGACAGCATTGTAAAACCCTTAGTGGCACGCTGGCGGCCAGCACGTGACCCGGAGATAGGCATGAGTGTGGATATTGTCAATGGCTACCGTGGAGGTCGCTTCGGCTTCTTCTCGGCCCATGCTTCCAACACTTTCAGCATTGCCGTGTTTTTCTCGCTGCTCATCAGGGACAAGTTGCTCAGTGTGGCTATGGTCACATGGTCGCTGGTGAACTGCTGGACGAGGCTGTATCTGGGCGTTCACTATCCGGGCGACATCCTTGTTGGCCTGTTGTGGGGCGGCATCGTGGGCACGGCAGTATGGTACTTTTATTCGAAGATGGAAAAGAAAGCTGAGCAGCCATCGACTTTCATTTCTCTGCAATACACTACGACCGGCTATCAGCGTTCGCACCTGGATGTCGTCTTCTGTGTGTTGGCCTTTACGCTTTTCTTTGCCGTGATGAAGGCCTGTTTTTCCATTTATATGTAAACGACGATGAATACTAAGCAAATCAGCATTAGTGATTATAATTACGAGCTCCCCGACGAGCGAATAGCCAAGTTCCCTGTCACACCACGCGACCACTCCCAGCTGCTGGTCTATGACAAAGGCAAGATTGCCGATGACCATTTCTACAATCTGGCCGACCATCTGCCAAAGGGCTCCCTGATGGTGTTCAACAATACGAAGGTCATTCAGGCACGTATACTTTTCCGCAAGACTACGGGTGCCCTCATCGAGATTTTCCTCTTAGAGCCATACGAACCAGCCGACTATGAGCAGATGTTTGTCACACGTGGAAGCTGCTCGTGGCTCTGTATGGTGGGCAACCTGAAGAAATGGAAAGAGGGTGTGCTGACCCGGGAACTGGAAACGGAAGACGGAACCTGGAGAATCACGGCTAATCGTGGCCCTCTTATCGGCACTTCCTATCGCATCGATTTCACCTGGGAGCCTCTCACCTCACACCTCTCACCCCTCACTTTTGCCGAGATTCTTGATGCTGTAGGCCAGTTGCCTATTCCTCCCTATCTGAACCGTGAGACGCAGCAGAGCGACCTCACCACCTATCAGACCGTCTATTCCAAAATCAAAGGCAGCGTGGCGGCACCTACTGCCGGTCTTCACTTCACGCCACAGGTGCTGGCAAGTCTCGACCAGCATGGCATCGACCGTGAGGAGCTGACGCTGCATGTGGGTGCTGGCACCTTCAAGCCTGTGAAAAGTCAGACGATGGAAGGGCACGAGATGCATACGGAGCATGTCTGCGTGCGCCGTCAGACGCTGGAGAAGCTGCTGGCCCATCAATGTCAGGCTATTGCCGTAGGCACCACAAGTGTGCGAACCTTGGAGAGTCTCTATTATATGGGATTGAAAGTGCAGGCTGATGACCGTCTGACGGAAGAGCAGTTGCACGTCGAGCAATGGGAGCCCTACGAGCTGCCTGACAGTACCCAGCATCCTTCTCGTCAGCAGGTGTGCGATGCCCTACAGGCGCTGCTTTCATGGCTCGATGCCCATGAACTTGAAGCCCTTCATGCCTCTACGCAGATCATCATTGCCCCAGGCTATGAGTTCAAGATTGTGGCGCAGCTGGTCACCAATTTCCATCAGCCGCAATCCACTTTGCTGCTCTTAGTTAGCGCCTTCACGCAAGGCCATTGGCACGAAATCTACAACCACGCACTCAGTCACGACTATCGCTTCCTGAGCTACGGAGACAGTTCCCTCCTTACTCCCTAACTCCCTTCTTCCTTCCTCCTTTCTCCACACCTCCTTTCTCCTTACTCCTGGAATATCACTCATGATGATACGGCTCGCCCTTGATGATGGTGCAGGCACGATAGATCTGCTCCACGAATACTAGGCGTACCATCTGGTGGGAGAAGGTCAGCCTTGAAAGTGACAGTTGCTCGTTGGCCCGCTCATAGACAGCAGGCGAGAAGCCATAGGGGCCTCCGATGATGAATACCAGCCTGCGTGCTGTGTTGCGCTTGCGCTCCAACCATGCAGCCAGTTCCACGCTGCGCAGTTCCTTCCCATGCTCATCGAGCAGCACCACCGTGTCCTGAGGCTGCAATTGCTTCAGTATCAGCTCACCCTCAGCCGTCTTCTGCTGTTCTTCGGTCAGGTTCTTCGTGTTGCGTAGCTCTGGAATGACCGTAAAGCTGAAAGGCATGTAGTGGCCTATGCGCTCCACATAGTCCCTGATGCCCGCCTCGAAATGCTTGTCGGTAGTACGGCCCACTACTATCAGTTCAGTCTTCATTTCCTCTGCAAAATTACAAATAATTCTCCATTTTCCATTCTTTTTTCTCAAAATCCGTGTAAAACTGAGGCTATTTTTGTACCTTTGCACGCAAATTCATCAAAACATGACACAGGAACAAGATATCAAGAATGCCGTTGAGGTGTTGCGGAAGGGTGGGGTGATACTCTATCCTACGGACACGGTTTGGGGAATAGGCTGCGATGCCACAAACGAAGAGGCTGTGGCAAGGGTTTACAAGATTAAGCAACGCGACGATTCGAAGGCGTTGATCTGCCTGGTGGATAGTGATGCCCGTTTGCAACGTTATGTGCGACAGGTGCCCGAGGTGGCCTGGCAGCTCATCGACTGTATTGTGAAGCCTACCACGCTCATCCTCGACGGAGCTGTCAACCTGGCTCCTAACTTGATTGCCGACGACGGCAGCATTGGTATCCGTATTACGCAGGAGGCGTTCTCACATGAGCTATGCTACCGTTTCCAGAAAGCCATTGTCTCGACCTCGGCCAACATCAGCGGCGAGCCTGCGGCGCAGAACTATCGCGACATCGATCCCCGTATCCTGGAGCAGGTCGATTATGTCTGCTGGTCACGCCGTCAGGAGCATAAACCCCATCAGCCCTCCAGCATCATCAAGCTGGGAATGGGTGGCGAGGTGAAGGTCATCCGCTGATCAACATTACATGTCAGACTTTACAAAAAGAAAATACTGCTGAGCGAATGCCCAGCAGTATTCTTTTAACTCTTAGTCCACTGTAGATTACTCAGCAGCCTCTTCAGTAGCAGCCTCAGCGGGAGCATTCAGAGCAGCCTCGAAAGCCTTCACAGCAGCCTCGAAAGCAGCCTTGAACTCAGCGTTGGTGGTGTCAGCGGCGGCGATGATCTCAGCCTTCTTAGCCTCAGCAACAGCGATGCAAGCGGCAGAGTCGATAGCCTCAGCACCCTCCTCGAGGATGAACTCGGGAACGATAGCCTCAGCCTGGGCCTGAGCCTCAGCCTTCAGAGCGTTGTAGATAGAATCAACCTGCTCAGCAGTAGCTGTTTTGGGAGCCTCTTGGCATGCTACAAACATTGCAGCAGCAGCGAACATAAATGCAATCTTTTTCATTTCTTTGCTTTTTTAAATCTGTAAAACAATCATTTGGTTATTAAAACGGTGCAAAGGTAGGTATTTTTTCAATACGGCGTATCATTTTTTTTGATTTTTTTTGTGTCTTTTCTGTAACTTTTTCGCAAGTTGTTGAATATCAGTCAGTTTTGAATTGTTAAAAAATCTTTCTTTTTAGTTGGCTTGATTTTTATTAAGGTTTTTGAGTGTAAATTCGACAAAAATGTGTAACTTTGCGCTTGAAAAAGAAACAGGGTCATCAAGTAAAACAGTAAAAGTGATAGACACATCGGCTTTTCAGGGCAAAAAGGCGGCTTACTATACGTTAGGTTGCAAGCTGAACTTCTCAGAGACATCTACCTTCGGACGGATGCTTCAGGAGTTGGGCGTGCGTACTGCGATGAAGGGTGAGGTGGCCGACATCTGTTTAATCAATACTTGTTCGGTGACCGAGGTGGCTGACCACAAATGTCGTCAGGCCATCCACCGCATGGTGAGACAGCATCCGGGGGCGTTTGTGGTGGTGACAGGCTGTTATGCTCAGTTAGGGGCTGAAGCTGTCAGT
>Ga0310690_10008549_pt1 | contig 12963 bp, 11 predicted proteins | sample AusTroGonzalo_MG_2_FD_207661 | JGI IMG/M metagenome (GOLD analysis project Ga0310690, IMG submission 207661) | Bovine rumen microbial communities from tropical cattle in Woodstock, Queensland, Australia - Gonzalo_04 (v2) (version 2) | ecosystem: Host-associated > Mammals > Digestive system >... | reverse complement strand
GGATGAGACGACGACACTGAAAAACGCCTTTCCGGCTTTTCCGGAAGCTACTCACAAGCTCGGAAATACACTGATACATCTTAAAGAATGTCCGGATCTGCAGGGGATAAAGGTAATACGGGCCGGAATGCACCTTGGCGAAGTACGCGGGAGGATCGCGCTGCCTGATCATGCGGCAGCAATGAGTATTTGTCCACCTGAAGTTCAGATGCTGGAGACTGACGCGGAAAACGCCCGAAGATATATGGCAGGAGAGACGATCAGCGCAGAAGCGGAAGGATGGCTGCTGATCAGATATAAAGGCCTGATTCTGGGCTGGGGCAAGGGCAGCGACGGAACTATCCGGAATCATTATCCTAAAGGATTGCGGAACGCCCGGCTGATTCCATGAAAATTGATCACAGAACCGGTGCAAAAATCAAAAAAAGGATTGAAAACGTTACCAACTTGTTGTATAATTTAATATAAAGAACGAATGATGTTTTCATTCGGACAAAATCAAAGGAGGAAGACCCATGAAAAAGTTTCTTGCGTTATTTTTGGCTGCTTTGATGCTCTTCGGCGTCTGCGCTGTTGCAGGTGCGGAGAAAGCTCCGGAAGAATACTCCGGAACCCTGACCATCTATTCTCCTCATGACGCTGATCCCCTGAATGCCGGCGTACAGGGATTTGAAGCCAAATATCCGAATGTGAAGGTTGAAGTTGTTGCCGACGGTACCGGCAACCTGCTGAACCGGATCAAGGCAGAATCGGCAGCACCCGAAGCCGATATCCTTTGGGGCGGCGGAGCCGACAGCCTGGCTGCTTACAAAGATTATTTCCAGAGCTACAAGCCCAGCTGCATCGACCTGATCGATCCGAGCCTGTATGATCCGGATTGCCTGTGGATCGGCGAATCCCCGCTGCCGATGGTCTTCATTGTCAACACTGACCTGGTGGCTGAAGCCGACATTCCTCAGAGCTGGAAAGATCTGGCCGATCCAAAGTGGGAAAAGAAGATTGCGATTGCCGATCCTGCTTCTTCCGGATCCGCCTATACGCAATTGAACACGATGCTGATGATCTTCGGCCAGGTGGACGATGATTATGCTGCCGGGTGGGAGTTCGTGAAGAGCCTGATGCCCAACCTCGTAATCCAGTCCGGATCCTCCGGAGCACACAAGAATGTCGATTCCGGCGAGTATCCGATCGGCATCACGCTGGAGAAGGCCGCCGTGCAGTATGACCTGGAGAACGGCCATCTGAAGATGATTTATCCCTCCGACGGAACATCCGCCGTGCCGGATGGCATTGCCATCGTGAAGGACTGCAAGAACCTCGAACTGGCACAGCTGTTTGTTGAATATGCATTGAGCGCCGAGTGCCAGGCAGCCCAGAACAAGGATTACGGCCGCCGCCCGATCCGCAGCGATGTTACGCCTGTGGGCCTTGAGCCGCTGAGCAGTATCACACTGATGAACTACAACTTTGACTATGCCGGCGCCAACAAGGGCGACATCGTCGAAAAGTGGCAGGATGCTGTTGTGGGAGACTAACGCTCTGCCAACCAAGCATTAACTATGGGAGGGTGCCCCGGAAAGACCCGGGGCACCTTTTCTCTTGACAACGGGAGGAATTCATTCATGAGCCATGCCGTTATTATCGACCGGGCAGTTAAAACCTACGGCGATTTCACAGCTGTTAACGGAATCAGTCTTAAAATTAATCCCGGAGAGTTCTTTACCTTACTGGGCCCATCCGGATGCGGCAAAACCACGCTGCTGCGTATGATTGCGGGATTCAACACGGTAGATGGGGGTGAGATCCGCTTTGATGACAAAGTGATCAACAATGTTCCCGCACATAAGAGGGACATCGGAATGGTGTTCCAGAACTATGCAATTTTCCCGCATTTGAACGTGGCGGATAACGTTGCTTATGGATTGAAAGCCCGACACGTGCCTAAAGACCAGATTCCTCCGCGGGTTGAGGAAGCCCTTAAGATGGTACAGATTGATCAGCTGAAAACCCGGAAGCCCAACGAGCTGTCGGGCGGGCAGCAGCAGCGTGTTGCGTTGGCACGTGCATTCGTGATTGAGCCAAGCGTGCTGCTGATGGATGAGCCGCTTTCCAACCTGGATGCGAAACTGCGGGTACAGATGAGAACAACAATCAAGAAACTGCAGCGAAGACTGGGAATCACGACCGTGTATGTGACCCATGACCAGGAGGAGGCGCTGGCCATATCGGACCGGATTGCCGTGATGAATCAGGGAAATATAATGCAGATCGGTACTCCGGAAGAAATCTACCGGAAGCCGGCAAATCCTTTTGTGGCAAATTTCATTGGCGTGAGCAATTTCATCGATTGCACGATTAAGGCAGTTAAGAACAGCGCGAGCGTTTCCCTGCCCGGAAATTATTCCGTGACCATCCCTGTCACCAAGGACTACGAAGGGGAAGCGATACTGTCTGCACGGCCTGAACAGCTGTTTTTCGACGAGGCCGGAATTCCCGGGAAGATTAATATGTCCGTTTTTCTGGGTGACTTCATCCAGTATGAAGTGGAACTCGTTACCGGTCAGGTCATCGAGTTGAACGAGTATACAAAGGATGTCGACAATATCCGGAAAGACGGGGAAGAAGTGCATATCAGCATGAATACGAACCAGGTAAGCCTTTACGAGAAAGAATCCGAGGAGGTGCTCTCATGCTGAAAAGCAAGAAGGGCCAGCCGTTTTACAAGGATTTCTGGTTTTGGGTGAAGATTCTGATTTTTGTCGTATTTCTGCTTTTCCTTGTATATCCGTTCTACACACTGGTTGTAAACAGCTTCTATTCCTCTAAGGCAGACGGGTTCACATTCTACAATTTCACCCGGTTCTTCACAAAGAAGTATTATTATCAGGCGCTGGGCAACAGCCTGAAGATCAGTCTGATCCCTACGCTGCTGTCCGTGCTGATCGGCGTACCGATGGCCTACCTGCAGACAAGGTACAATATTGCCGGAAAGACTTTCTGGCATGTGCTGATTATTCTGAGCCTGATGTGCCCGCCTTTCCTGGGAGCGTACAGCTGGATCATCCTGTTCGGCAACGCGGGTATTGTAACACAGTTCCTGTCGAACCTGTTTGGATTCCAGATGCCGAGTATCTATGGCGAAGGCGGCATTTGTGCCGTGTTTACGCTGAAGCTGTTCCCATACGTATACCTCTACGTATCGGGAGCAATGGGCGCGATCGACCGCAGCATTGAAGAGTGCGCGGAAAATCTCGGATCAGGTAAGTTCCGCAGGCTTCTGACGGTGACTGTGCCGGTGGTCGTTCCTTCCATCGCAGCCGGCGCACTGATGGTGTTCATGACTGCACTTGCCGATTACGGAACCCCCGGCATTCTGGCAGGCGGCGATTTCAGAACGCTTCCGACGCTGATCTACAACGAGTATTTGTCGGAAACCGGTGGTAATGCCAATCTGGCCAGCGCAATTTCCATGATCATCGTGATTATTGCACTGCTGATTCTGTTCCTCCAGAAACTCTGGGTTTCACGAAAAAACTATACGATGTCCGCGCTCAGACCCCCGCAGATTACGGAATACTCAGGAGGAAAACGTTTCCTGGTGACTTTGCCGGTGGCGATCGTCAGCCTGGTGGCATTTATCCCGCAGATGGTGGTCGTGCTGTGCTCTTTCATCAAAACCAACTATTCCAACTTTGTGTTCGAAGAAGGATTTACGCTGGAACATTATGCTGAACTCGGCCGCAGTCTGACATCCCAGATTCAGAATACTTTTGTATACTCCACGATCGCAATCGTGTTCATTCTGGTGCTTGGAATTCTGATGAGCTATGTGATTGTACGCAAGAGAGGGAAGACCGGAGGCGGTCTGGATATGCTGATGATGGCACCGTACGTCATTCCCGGATCTGTGCTCGGTTTGTGCTATATTGTGGCCTTCAACTATCTGGGTACAACAGCGGACGGGACGGTGATCAAGCTGACCGGCACGGCGGCAATTATCATCATCGCAATGATTATCCGAAAAATGCCATACACGGTACGCTCCGGCAGCGCTTTCCTGATGCAGATGGACCCGAGTGTGGAAGAAGCTTCGGTCAATCTGGGCGTTTCTCCAATGAAGACCTTCGTGAAAGTGACAGCGCGGCTCATGCTGCCGGGCGTGCTTTCAGGAGCGATTATCAGCTGGGTTACCTGCATCAATGAACTGTCCACCTCTATCATGCTTTATACCGGAAAAACCATGACGATCACGATTGCCGCCTATACCAATATCGTGCGGAACTCCGTGGGTACAGGCGCAGCCCTGGCCTCGATTCTGACCCTGACAAGCGGTGTATTACTGATTATTGTTTTCAGGGCCAGTAAAGGAAAAGTCAGCTTTGTATAAACATTAACAGTCTGATATCCGGAAAGACTCGCCAGCATTGTGCTGACGAGTCTTTCCGGCAAAGGAAGAAATGATGATCAGAAATATTGTTTTTGACATGGGCCAGGTTATTATCAGCTTTGATCCGATGCATTTTATGGACCGGGCCGGTATTGAGGATCCGAAGGACCGAAAGATGATCCTGAATGAAATGTTCAAGTCCGTGGAATGGGCGCAAATGGATGAAGGCGTTCTGACCGAGGAAACCGCTGAACCGAGCATCCTCACGCGATTCCCCGAACGGATGAGAAAAACCGTCCATGACTTGCTGTATAACTGGGCTTTTCCGAGAGAGATGATCCCGGGAATGGAGGATCTGGTAAGCAGACTGAAGACCGCCGGATACGGGATTTGGCTGCTGAGTAATGCCAGCATGATGCAGCCGCTGTATTGGAACAAGTTGCCGGTCAGCCGGCTGTTCGACGGAACCATGATTTCCGCTGAAGAAAAGACGGTTAAACCGTGCCCGGAAATCTACAGGCGATTTACAGAACGGTTTTCGCTTCAGCCTGAAGAATGCCTGTTTATCGACGACGCGCCGATCAACGTTGCCGGTGCGATCGCCTGTGGATGGAAAGGGATTGTTTTCCACGGGGATGCCGATGAACTGGAAGAAAAGCTATTATCAGCAGGTGTGCGTTTTAACAGGTAAGACATACTGCCTGACATTGCTCGGGCAGTTTTTATATATGGAAAAAAGAAGAAAATAAAGCTTGACTTCGTTTGCAGTTTGACATACAATAGCGTTTGGCAATCAATAGCTCCGCTAGCCCCGGTAGCCATTGACACACTCCGGACATGCGACCATCATGGACGGAAAACTTCAACCATCAACCCAAGGAGGAAGTACTTTGAAGACATTTATTCCAAAGGCTGCGGACATCGACCGGAAATGGTACGTTGTCGACGCGGATGGGATGGTTCTCGGCCGTCTGGCCAGCCAGGTTGCTAACATCCTTCGCGGAAAAAACAAGCCGATTTATACTCCCAACATGGATACCGGTGACTATGTGATCATTGTGAACGCAGCAAAGGCTGTGCTGACCGGCAAGAAGCTGGACCAGAAAATCTACTATCATCACAGCGGATACGCCGGCGGTCTGAAAGAGACCAAATATCGCAAGCTGATGGCTGAGAAGCCCGAGTTTGCGGTTCGCCGCGCGGTTGTCGGCATGCTGCCGAAGGGACCTCTGGGGCGTCAGATGGCCCGGAAGCTGAAGGTTTATGCCGGCCCCGAGCATGAGCAGGCTGCTCAGAAGCCCGAAACGCTGGAACTGAAGTGACGCGGAAAGGAGTAATGAAAAATGGCTAAGGTAGCATACAATGCGGTTGGTCGCCGTAAGAAAGCCGTTGCCCGCGTACGTCTGGTTGCCGGCGATGGAAAGATCACGATCAACAAACGCGATATCGATCATTATTTTGGTCTTGAAACCCTGAAAATGACTGTGCGTCAGCCTCTGAGCCTGACCAACACCGGTAACTTTGACGTGCTGGTGAACGTAAACGGCGGCGGACTGACCGGCCAGGCCGGTGCGATCCGTCACGGTATCAGCCGCGCCCTGTGCAAAGCTGATCCCGAACTGCGCGGTACCCTGAAGAAAGCCGGTCTGCTGACCCGCGATCCTCGTATGAAGGAGCGCAAGAAGTACGGTCTGAAGGCTGCCCGTCGGGCTCCTCAGTTCAGCAAGCGCTGATTTTTATCCAGTTATACAATCCCTGTACCGGTTCGGTGCAGGGATTTTGCTTCAGGAGGATAGATTTATGATCAGAGGCCGAAAGAACAGGAAGGGACGCTGGAGTCTCCGGCTTATCTTTGCAACGGTGATGATGCTTCAGTGTATCCTGCTTTGTTTTCCCGCAGCGGGCGAGGCTGAAGTGCTGACAGTCGGATCCAAGGGTAACCGGGTGCTGCAGGTTAAGGAGAGACTTCAGAGGCTGGGGTATTTGGAACAAGGGAGCATTACAAAAAAATATAATGAGAAAACCGTTGCGGCGGTCAGGGAATTCCAGCGATTGAACGGCCTGAGCGAAACGGGGGATGTAGACGCCGTTACGGAAGAAAAACTATTTTCAGACGATGCGGTGCGAAAACCGAAGCCTACTCTTGAACCGTTGCCGATCCCCGAGGCGATCGACGAGGATGACTGGCCGGAACGGGACGCGGAGGGATTCCTTGAAGGAGACGGCGAATTCTTTTATGAGAATGATGAAGCAGGCCAGTGGGCTTATTTAAACCGGAATCTCCAGATCTTTATCCGGCGAGGCAAAGAGACGTCCATTCCACTGGAGTGGTTTGAGACCGAGATCCTGACACGGAACGGGGAGTCGTTTCGCACGGCGATTACGGATCCGGAGCACCCAGGGAAAAAGTTCCGGTATCCGTATGATATTTCCCGGGATGAGGGATTTGTACTCGGCTTTTCAGACGATTTTTATGCAACAAGGATGGCGGACAAAGAAACCGTTGGGATTATCATCCGGGAAGGGCGTATTATCAGCGATAAGACAAACAGCAAAACCGGGCATCATCTGCCGAACCTTGACATGATGGCCCAGTATCCGGACGGACGGCTGGAAGTTTATGAGTGCACGGAGTTTACGGCACAGGAACTGCTTGACAAAGGAGCCGTAAATGTGTTCAGCTTCGGACCGATCCTCCTGCGGGATGGGGAAATCAATCCGCTGCTTTACCCGTACTACCGCAGCATTGAACCCAGACATGCATTGGGGATGATCGAACCGAATCATTACTTGATTCTATCCGTGCAGGGCAGAAACAAGGACAGTAAAGGGACCATGCTGCAACGGGTTGCGGAGATGATGAAAGAACGGGGCGTGATCCAGGCGTTGAATCTGGATGGAGGCAATACAATGGCTTTGATCTTCCGCGGGCGGATGCTGAACAAGCTGGCCACCTTCAAAAAGAGAAACTTTGTCCGGACGGTTACTTCACTGATCGGGATCGGCCATACGGAAAACCAGTCAGAATAAGCTTGAAAGAGTTACCGGTGGAAGATATAATAGAAAGACAGAAAAACCGAGGAGGTCAGACAATGAACGAGTGGAAAAATCTGGACGAACTGAAGTCCTTCCAGGCTTTGAAAAGTGACGGGAAGCAGGTTGATCTTACGAAAACGATGGCCGGTGAAGCCGGAGCGGAAAGGGTCGCGAAGTATCAGGTGCCCATGGCGGCAGGAATGACTTATTCCTATGCGGCAAAGCAGGTGGACGACGGGATTCTGCAGGGACTGAAAGCTCTGGGCGAAGAGGCTCAGCTGGCCGGAAAGTTCGAAGAACTCTATGATGGAGCTGTAATCAACACCGGGGAGAAGCGGCTGGTGCTGCACCAGCTGACCCGCGGGCAGCTTGGAAAGGCCGTTATTGCCGACGGGACAGATAAGCGCGCATTCTATACAGAACAGCAGAAGAAGATTGCCGCCTTTGCGAAAAAAGTTCACAGCGGCGAGATCGTCAACGAAAAGGGTGAGAAATTCACCACAGTATGCCAGATCGGCATCGGAGGCAGTGACCTTGGCCCACGGGCCATGTATATGGCGATGGAAAACTGGGCAAAGAAGAACAACGCCTTCAAAATGGAGGCGAAGTTCATCAGCAATGTGGACCCCGATGATGCGGCAGCGGTACTGATGTCCCTGGATGCTTCCAGGACGATTTTCGTGCTGGTTTCCAAATCGGGAACAACACTGGAAACACTGACAAACGAAGCTTTTGTGAAAGACGCGCTGAAAAACGCCGGCCTGGACGCTTCCAAGCATATGATCGCCGTGACCAGCGAGACTTCGCCGCTGGCCAGCAGCAGTGATTACCTGGCTGCTTTCTTCATGGATGATTATATCGGCGGACGGTATTCCTCCACCTCTGCGGTTGGCGGTGCAGTTCTGTCGCTTGCTTTCGGACCGGAAATCTTTGAACGCTTCCTGAAAGGCGCAGCGGAAGAGGACCGTCTTGCGGCGGAAAAGGATCCGCTGAAGAATCCGGCGATGCTGGACGCGCTGATCGGCGTATACGAGCGGAATGTCCTCGGATATCCGGCTACAGCGGTACTGCCTTATTCCCAGGCACTGAGCCGCTTTCCGGCACATCTTCAACAGCTGGATATGGAATCCAACGGCAAGAGCGTTAACCGGAGAGGAGAGCCGGTCAATTATCCCACAGGGCCGATCATCTTCGGTGAGCCCGGAACCAACGGACAGCATTCCTTCTACCAGCTGCTTCATCAGGGTACGGATATTATCCCGCTGCAGTTTATCGGCTTTGTGAACAGCCAGGCAGAAACCGATGTGGTGATTCAGGGAAGTACAAGCCAGCAGAAACTGTGCGCAAATGTAGCGGCGCAGATGGTTGCTTTTGCCTGCGGTAAACAGGATGAGAACCGGAATAAGCATTTTGCAGGGAACCGGCCTTCCAGTATTATCATCGGTGAAAAACTGACCCCCGAAGCGCTGGGCGCGCTGCTTTCTCACTTTGAAAACAAGGTGATGTTCCAGGGATTCCTGTGGAACCTGAACAGTTTTGATCAGGAAGGCGTACAGCTGGGGAAAGTGCTGGCCAAGCGAGTGCTTGCGCATGAGACGGACGGAGCATTGAAAGCTTTCAGTGATCTGCTGAGAATCTAATGATAAGTAATATAAGGAAAACCGGCCTCCGGACGAAGGCCGGTTTTCCTATGCGTCAATTATACGGAAGGCGGCAGCGCGGCCGAGACGGTTCATTACGGCGAGGCCCATACCCTCGGGCGGAATGACTTCGCTGAAGACGATTTCCATTCCTTCTTCGTCCAGGCGGCGAAGGGTGTCGAAAAGCCGATGAGCGATCTCATCAGGAGAGGAAACAGAACCGATATCATGGGGATCACAGTCGGAGAGCGCTCCCAGATGTTCTGTGAAACACAGGACACATGCTTTTTTTCCCGCTTGCTTTTGCTCGAGGCAAAGACGGCGGAGCAGTGGAACTGTCCGTTCTTCCGGCCCTTCAATCAATGTGACGGTACCTTTCGGCGCATAGTGCTTATAGCGCATGCCAGGGGAGAGCGCTACCTCGTTTTCAGCAAGGGGCCGCAGGATACTGCCGGCAAGGAGTACTTCCCGGCCGAGAACAGATTCCAGCATTTCTTTTGTGACGCCGCCGGGCCGAAGAATAGTCGGCTGATCATGACAGAGATCCAGTACGGTGGATTCCAGACCTACATCACAGGCGCCGCCATCCAGAATGAGAGGAACTTTGCCGTTCAGATCCTCAAGAACGTGGGCCGTAGTGGTGGGACTGGGACGGCCTGAACTGTTGGCGGAAGGTGCAGCGATGGGCAGGCCGCAGGTTTTCAACATCTCGGCGGCAACCGGATGGGAAGGCATCCGGATTGCCACGGTCGGCAGTCCCGCGGTTACTTCCGGCGGTACAGCCGGCTTTCGGATAAACAGCATGGTCAAAGGTCCGGGCCAGAAAGCATCCATCAGCGGCCGGGCAAGTGGTGAAACGGTACAGAGATCGCTCAGCTGGGCCCGGTCATAAATATGGACGATGAGCGGGTTGTCCGCCGGACGCCCTTTGGCGGCAAAGATAGAAAGGACCGCGTTTCTGTCCAGTGCGTTTGCGCCAAGACCGTAGACAGTTTCCGTCGGGAAAGCTACAAGCTGTCCGCGATTCAACAGATCAGATGCGAGGGCATAGGCTTCCGGGTCCGGATAAAGGATTTTTGTCTGCATGGGTTTCAGCAGGAGGGTTCCGAGCATTTCGAACCCTTCGTACCTCCTTCGGTTATTGAGCAGCCAGTTTCTCCGTTTTTTCGGCAAGACGAAGAGCATCGATAAACGACGACAGTTCACCGTTCATGACGTTGGCTGTCCGGTTTACGGTAAGACCGAGGCGATGATCCACAACATAGTCGTGGTTGAAGTAATAAGTGCGGATTCTGTCACTCCGGTCACCCCAGCCGATCTGGCTTTTCCGGTCAGCCGCATGGGCGTCTTCCTGTGCGGTACGAGCTTTATCCAGCAGACGGGAACGGAGTACGCGAAGAGCCTTGGCTTTGTTCTCGAGCTGACTGCGCTCATCCTGACAGGTAACAACAAGGCCGGAGGGCAGATGGGTGATCCGGACAGCGCTGTCCGTGGTGTTAACTCCCTGTCCGCCATGGCCGGAAGCATGAAAGACATCGATCCGGAGATCTGAAGAATCGATGGCAACCTCGACCTCTTCCGCTTCAGGAAAAACCGCGACGGTAACGGTTGAAGTGTGGATCCGACCGCCGCTTTCCGTTACGGGAACACGCTTGACACAATGAACACCGCTTTCAAACTTCATCCGGGCGAAGGCTTCGGGTCCTGAGATCAGCAAAAGGGCTTCGTTCACACCGCCGAGGTCAGTATCGCTGACAGAAAGAAGAGAAGCAGTGAGTCCGTTACGGTCTGCATATTTCAGGTACATCCGCAGCAGATCACCGGCAAAAAGAGCAGCCTCTTCACCGCCGACACCGGCGCGGATTTCCATGATTACATTCCGGCTGTCAAGCGGATCAGGCGGGACAAGCATCAGTTTCAGTTCATCAAGCAGGGCTGCACGCTCCGCAGATAAAGAACGAAGCTCCCGATCCGCCTCTGCAGCCAGATCAGGATCCGAAAGAAGCTCACGGGCTTCCGCAATATGCTTATCAACAGACTGAAGCTTTTCATAATGCTGCGCAACAGGCTCCAAAGAAGAAAGCTCTTTCAGGTAGCTTTGGTACCGGGGGAAATCCTGTATGATCTCCGGTTGAGCGATGGCTTCAGAAAGTTCCTGCCGGCGTTCCATCAGCGACTGTATCTTTTCAATCATTTTTTCCTCCGTCAGGCCTTATACCGAGAATCATACGATCTATACCGGCCAGATCTTTCCGAAGCTGAATATGCCGGTAACCGGAATTGAGCAGAAGCGCCGATACAGCCTCTGATTCGTGAATGCCGAGCTCCAAAAGCAATGTGCCGCCGGGAACCAGTACGGACACCGCAGAGGTGATTATGCGGCGGTAAAAATCCAAGCCGTCTTTTCCGCCATCCAGCGCTAAACGCGGTTCAAAAAGCACTTCCGGCTGGAGGACTTCACAATCCGGAGAGGGGATATAGGGCGGGTTGCAGACGATGAGATCAAAACAGGAAGGCGGGAAATCCTCCAACAGATCCCCCTGATGAAGCTCTGCTTCAAGAGCAAGACGTCGGCGGTTTTCGGCAGAGACAGCCAAGGCATCTGCCGAGAAATCGGAAAGCGTGACCGCGGCATCAGGGCGCATCGCTTTCAGGGAAAGGCCGATGCAGCCACTGCCGCAGCACAGGTCCAGGATCCGGGGATGAGGAATGCTTTCCAGGATTTCCTGTGCCCAGTAACAGAGCAACTCTGTTTCAGGGCGTGGAATCAGCACCCGGGGGTCGACGGTGAAAAAACGGCCGCAGAAAGGCGCTTCACAGACAAGATACTGCAGCGGGACTCTATCCAGACGATGCTGAACCAGTTGTTCATAAGATGACAGCAAGGAGGAGTCCAGAATCGTATCCGTATCCAGCCGCAGCGACAAAGGGACCCCGCCTGTAAGATGCGAAAGCAGCAGTGCGCTGTCGTTTTCCGGATCGGGAATCCCGGCGGAACGGAAACGAGCGGCGGTCTGACGAATCAGTTCACAGGGAGTCATGCCTGAAGGGTTTGCGGATCCGCCTGAATCGGATCATCCGAGGAAGGTTCTTCAGGCGCCGGGTCCGCATCTCCTTCGGATACGGTTTCATCAGCCGGAGGAACATATCCGGGCTCGGACTGGCGATAGTCGGTAAAGACTGCCCAGCCTTCCGGCGTTTTTTTGCAGTGATCCGGAATGCCGTTCAGGACAACATTGACGGAAACGATGGCGCATTCCAGCATAGAGGTATCGGGTTCACGGGTGGTGAGGCGCTGCATCTGCATTCCCGGCCAGCGGAGGATGCAGGCAACCTTGCCGCTGGAATGGGCAAGGCCCATGAGCACCTCATAGCTGACGCCGGCAACAATCGGCAGCATTGCCAAATGGAAGAGAAAACGCAGGAAGAAATTGCTGATCGGCACCAGCACGTTCAGCACGAGGAAGAGCAGGATGCTGATCATAAAGACAATCAGAAGGAAAGCAGTACCGCAACGGGGATGCAGGCGGGAAAAAGTCTGCGCGTTTTCCGGTGTCAGCGGCAGGCCCGACTCGTGGCAGTGGACTGATTTGTGTTCAGCGCCATGATACTGGAAAGTGCGCCGGACATCCGGAACGAATCCGCAGAAGATCATATATCCCGTGAGCAAAAGGATTTTGACCAGTCCGCCGATCAGTGTATATCCGATTGTGGACATACCGGCACTGCGCAGAATCGATTCCACACCGGCGGGAAGCGCGACGAACAGCGCAACAGAAAGAACTACCGCCAGGACAATTGCAACGCCCATAACGATTTTATCAATGCCTTTGCCAAGCTTTTCTGAAAGCCATTTTTCAAATTTCGTAGGCTCTTCATCCATGATGCCGAGCATCTTGG
>Ga0310690_10008545_pt1 | contig 12969 bp, 10 predicted proteins | sample AusTroGonzalo_MG_2_FD_207661 | JGI IMG/M metagenome (GOLD analysis project Ga0310690, IMG submission 207661) | Bovine rumen microbial communities from tropical cattle in Woodstock, Queensland, Australia - Gonzalo_04 (v2) (version 2) | ecosystem: Host-associated > Mammals > Digestive system >... | reverse complement strand
ACCGTTTCTGCCGGAAACGGGGCGGGTACTGCTGCTGGGGAGTTTTCCGCCGCCCCAAGAACGGTGGGGGATGAATTTCTTCTATCCGAATCCGCAGAACGACATGTGGCGCATTATGGGGCAGGTGTTTTTCGGTGACAGACTGCATTTCATAAAACAAGGTGAGGACTGTTCAAACCACCGCGAGGACCGTTCAAACCACCGCGAGAATAGGAAAAAGAGCCGGGAGCAAGGCCGCAAGGACGTGTTCAGACACGAGGCGATAACCGCATTCTGCGAGGAGCACGGAATTGCCATCTTTGACACTGCGCAGGCCGTGATACGCCTGCAGGGCAATGCCGCAGACGAACACCTGGAGATTATTGAGCCGACAGATATTGCCGTGCTGCTGCAACAACTGCCGTTGTGTCACGATATATGTTGTACCGGCGGCAAAGCCGCAGAAACCCTGGCGGAAACACTGCATACCGCCGTCCCGAAGACAGGCGGGTATGTCGAGACCCTGTTTGCCGGCCGCAGTATCCGTTTCTGGCGGATGCCCTCATCCTCGCGCGCCTATCCGCTGCCGTTGGAAAAGAAGGCGGCCGCCTATCAGCACCTGTTTGCCGAAACAGGCGTGTTGTACGATGCAATGAAACCAAACAGATAGAAAGGAACAGATTATGTCAGTTTCAAAATGGTTGTTCGGAGGACTGGGCTTCGTTTTGGGCGGTCCGATAGGCGCCTTGCTGGGTGTCGCGTTGGGCGCCCTGCTGGACCGGATGAGCACTCCCGTCCTTTTATCGGACGACGATGAGGATGCGGATTCTTCCGACAGCGGATACCAGACGGGAGGCGGAGGAGCCTCCTCACACACCCGCGCAACAGGCGGCGATGTGCGTATTTCGCTGCTGGTGCTGACGGCATGCGTCATCAAAGCGGACGGCCGTGTCCTGAAATCGGAAGTGGCGTTCGTGAAACCGTATCTAATCAAATGGTTCGGCGAAGAAAATGCTCTGCAGGCGCTTCAACTTCTGAAACGGCTTCTGCAGCAGGATATAGACACTTCGGCCGTATCCGCGCAGATAGCCGCCCATCTCAACTATTCGACGCGGCTGGAGATACTGCACATGCTGCTTGGTCTGGCGGAGGCGGACGGCGAATTCTCGGCCAGCGAGGAGAAACTGATTGCGCAGATTGCCACGGAACTGGGGGTCACGCAGGCGGATTATGTCTCCCTGGCGGCATTATACCACCGAAAGACAGATGCCAACTGGGCTTACACGGCTCTCGGAATCAGTCCGTCGGCCACAGACGAAGAGGTGAAACGCGCCTACCGACGGATGGCGATGAAATACCATCCGGACAAAGTGACAGATGCCGCCGAGGAGGTGCGCCAGCAGGCGGCGGCCAAGTTCCGCGCCGTCAAAGAGGCCTATGACCACATCAAACTGCTGCGCGGGATGAAATAGCCTTCGGTCCGCGGAGAAGGCCACGTAGTCTGTTGATAAAACGAATGATGCGATTATTTGCAAAATAAATTTGCATATTCCGTATTTTTGTGTTATCTTTGCTTGTTTTTTGAGCGCCGCGTGACATGCGGCGCCCCCAAAGGAAAGAAAGCCCCATGAGAACACCCAGCTGCAGACCGAACGGCGTACCGCCCTGCCGGGGACGGGCATTACTGCGCGTCCTGCCTTTTCTCCTGTGCGGAGCCGGGCTGCTGACAACGGGCTGCCGCCCTGCTGAAACGCCGCGTGAATACGGCTATTTCCGTATTGACCTGCCGGAGCATTCCTATACACCTTATAAAGAAAAAGGAGTGCCATATTCGTTTCTGGTCGGCAATCTGGCGGAGGTGCGCCCCGTGAGTCATCCGGACGAGCAGCATTGGATTGACATCGCCTATCCGTCGCATAACGCGGTGGTGCACTGCAGTTACAAACCCGTGCACCGCAATCTGCGCGCGCTAACTGACGATGCGATGGAATTCGTGTTCTCGCATGCCATCAAAGCGAGTGCCATCCCGGAACAAGCCTATTCCCATCCCGAAGAACGGGTGTACGGACTGGTGTTCGACCTGGAAGGAAATACTGCGACCCAGTTCCAGTTCTTCCTGACGGATTCGGTGCACCACTTTTTCCGGGGAGCGCTTTATTTCAACAATATACCCAATCAGGACAGCCTCGCCCCTGTTACGGCTTTCATCCGTGAGGACATGACCCGCCTCATTGAGTCGTTCTGCTGGGAGAAATGACCACGCCACCATGAATGTCTATCGTCATATCGCCGAAACTGCGGCAGCCGGCAAGAAACTGTTCGCCGTCCTGCTGGACCCCGAGAAGACCCCTCTTGAAGGACTTGATGCCCGCACGCGGGGAGCCGACTATGTTCTGGTGGGCGGCAGCACGGGCGGCGGGAGTGACCGCCTGGTGCAGGCGCTGCGACAGCAGACCCGTATGCCGGTAGTACTGTTTCCCGGTAGTCAGGAGCAGTTCTCCGCCGATGCCGACGCCCTGCTGTTTCTGTCAGTCATGTCATCCGGGAATCCGGAGATGCTGCTCCACCGGCAAATCCGTGCGGCACGGATGGTCCGGGAATCGGGCATCGAGTCCATACCGACCGGTTATATCCTACTGGACGGCGGCACCGAGAGCAGCGTGGCCCGCGCGACGGCCTCACGGCCGATTCCACAGACCGACACGGATCTGATTGTGGATACGGCCATTGCCGCCGAACTTACCGGCAAACAGCTCATCTATCTGGAAGCGGGCAGCGGGGCGGCCATGCCGATCAGAACAGAACTGATACATGCCGTGCGCCGTCATGTCTCCGTACCGATTATCGCGGGAGGAGGCATCCGCACCCCCGAACAGATGCACGCGGCCTATGATGCCGGCGCCGATATGGTGGTGGTCGGGAACTGGCTGGAACAGCATCCGGAACAAATAACCGTTTTCACCCGCCCATGACCGACGACGAGAAATATATGCAAATGGCTCTCCATGAGGCCGACAAAGCGGCGCGTGAAGGTGAGATTCCCGTCGGGTGCGTGGTGGTCTGCGAAGGACGAATTATCGGAAGGGGGCACAACCTGACCGAGACCCTGGCGGACGTGACGGCCCATGCGGAGATGCAGGCTCTGACCGCCGCCGCGCAGACATTGGGAGGGAAATACCTGAGCGGATGCACCCTCTATGTCACACTGGAACCGTGCGTCATGTGCGCCGGAGCCATCGGCTGGGCACAGGTGAGCCGCCTTGTCTTCGGTGCCGCGGACCCCAAGCGGGGCTACCGCACCTTCGCACCGGCCGCCCTGCACCCCAAATGCAGCGTGACATCCGACGTGCTGGCCGAAGAAAGCACCCGACTAATACAGACCTTTTTCCAACAGAAACGAATATGAATACCGAACACCCTTCAATCCCCTCTTCCGTGCTGAAAGCCTGTGCACTGGCGGCCGTCATCGTGCTGGTCTGGATAGCACGCCCCACCGAGGAAGGAGCCTTCTCCTACCGCTTTGAGGAAGGCGGCATCTGGACCTACGAAACCCTTGTAGCCGACTTTGACTTTCCCATCTACAAGCCGGAGAGCGAAGTGGAAGAAGCGCGCCACGAGGTGCTGAAACAGTATGTTCCCTGCTTCCAGTTCATCGGTGTCCGCTCGGACATTCAGGTTCTCTCTGCGGCGGACATGGAGATGATAGAGCAGGGCGGATATGACCACATTACCGTCATCAACCGCAAGCATGTGGCGCGGAGCGTCCCCCTGTCGGACCTTTACACACCGAAAACCGCCTATGCCTCGACAGGGCGCGAACTGCTGCCCAACCTCACTTATGACAGCCTCACATCAGCCCGCACACGGGAGGAACTGCTTGCGCAGGTGTCCCCCACGGAAGGGGCTGTGCTGAAAGGCGAGACGATTATTGAGCGCGGTGCCGTTGTATCGCACGAGAACTACCTTATTCTCCGTTCATTGGAGCTCGTCTCCGCCGAGCGCGGTCTGACAGAGCGCAGCGCGTTCATGACCGACCTGAGCCGCATGCTGCTGGTTACGATTCTGGTGCTTTGCTTCGCCGCCTACCTGATGGTATTCCGTCGTCCGCTTTGGGAGCAGCGGCGCGCGGTTCTGCTGTTCTGCCTGCTGATGGGCGTCATGTCGTGCGGCACGATATGTCTTCTTCGTTTCACTTCCGCGGCGGCGGTCTGGCTGGTGCCGTTTGCCTGGATACCGATTCTGACACGGGTGTTCTACGATTCGCGGACAGCTTTCATGCTGCACCTGCTGACCGTGATGATTGTGTCGCTGATGGTGCCCTCTCCGTTCCTTTTCCTGCTGCTGCAGATTCCGGCCGGCATGGTGGTCGTGACCGCCCTGAAGGACCTGACCAAACGTTCGCAACTGGCCAACACGGCGGCATACGTCCTGCTTACCTATGCCGTCATCTATACACTTTATCACCTAATGCTGACCGGCTCTTTCGCCCATCTGTCGTGGCGGCCGTATCTGTATTTCGTGCTGAACGCCGTTCTTATCATCGCCGTTTACAGCATTCTCTATCTGCTGGAACGGCTGTTCCGCCTGACCAGCAGCATCACACTGATTGAGTTGAGCAACCTCAATTCGGACCTGATGCACGATTTCGCCGAGAAAGCTCCCGGAACATTCCAGCATTCGCTGCAAGTGAGCAGCCTGGCTTCAGATGCGGCCAAGAGCATCGGTGCCAAGGCTCTGCTAGTGCGTACCGGCGCCCTATACCACGACATCGGCAAAATGGCTTATCCGCAGTGGTTTGTGGAGAACCAGGCAGGCGACACCAACCCCCTGCTTGAAATGAGCAACTCGGAGGCAGCGCAAGCGGTGATTTCGCATATCACTGAAGGCGAACGCATTGCCCGCCGTCACGGCCTGCCCGAAGTGATAATCCGTTTCATCCGTTCCCATCACGGCACCTCGCTAGTCCGCTACTTCTACAACTCGGAGACCAACCGCCTGCGCAAGGAAGGGACGGACAAGAGCGAAACTCCGGACCCGGCCGAGTTCAGCTATCCCGGCCCCAAGCCCGGCACGAAAGAGGAGGCGATTCTGATGATGGCCGATGCGGTGGAAGCGCGCTCGCGTTCGCTGGACGTCTATACGGAGGAAACGATAAGCACGATGGTGGAGCAGATGATCAACCAGCAGATACAGGACGGCCAGTTCTCGGAAACACCGTTGTCGTTCCATGACCTGGAGCGCGTGAAACAGTCTTTCTGCGAACGGCTGCTCTCCATCCACCACCACCGCATCCAGTATCCTACCATTGAACCGAGACCATGACCCGACGCCCGCTTTATCTGGCCCCGATGGAGGACGTGACGGACCCCGCTTTCCGCCTCCTCTGCAAACGCTTCGGCGCGGACCGCGTCTATACGGAGTTCGTGAATGCGGACGCCCTGGTGCGCGATGTCCCCTCGACGATGCGCAAACTCCGCATCCACGACGAGGAGCGGCCGGTGGCCATCCAGATTTACGGCAAGAATCCCGAGTCAATGGCCGATGCAGCGCGGATTGTGGAGACCGCAGGTCCAGACTTCATCGACCTGAATTTCGGCTGTCCTGTCAAGAAGGTGGCGGGGAAAGGGGCGGGAGCAGGCTTGCTGCGCGATGTGCCGCTGATGCTGGCCATCACGCGCGCCGTGGTTGATGCGGTGCACCTTCCCGTTACGGCTAAGACCAGACTTGGCTGGAACAACGATGAGAAAATCATTGTGGACCTGGCCGAACAATTGCAGGACTGCGGCATCCGCGAACTCGCCATCCACGGCCGCACACGCGCGCAGATGTATTCCGGCGAGGCGGACTGGAGCCTGATAGGAGCCGTGAAGAACAACCCCCGCATGCATATCCCCATCATCGGTAACGGCGATGTGACCACCCCCGAACGGGCCGCCGAGTGCTTCGAACGCTACGGCGTGGATGCGGTGATGATAGGTCGCGGCACATTCGGCTGTCCGTGGATATTCGAAGACATAGGCCACTATCTTTCCACCGGCAGCCTGCTTCCACCGCGCAGCATGCAATGGTGTGTGGAGATCCTGAAGGAACATGTCCGGCGCAGCATCGAATGGATTGGTGACGAACGGAAAGGCATCATCCACAGCCGTCGCCACTTTGCCAACTCGCCTGTATTCAAGGGACTATATGACTTTAAACAGACGCGTATCGCCCTGTTGCGCGCCGATACCTGCGAGGAGGTCTTCGCCCTGATGGACCACATCGTGGAGCAATGGGGAGACCATCCGGCACTGACTCCGACAAACTGACAATCCGCCGCATTGTGTCGCGAACGGCGGCTTGCATGAAAAAGGAGCGCCTTTCGCGCTCCTGAAACCAAATATGCAAGAAAATCCGGAATCCTTTTTACGGACGGAACACCAGTTCCTGCCGCCCCTTGATTTCTCGGGTGGTTAGGTCGGGGAGCACCACGGTAGCTCCGGTATGCTCCGGCAGACCAATCTGCCAGCGGATGCTTCCGTCGGGCAGGCGCTGCCAACCGGAGGTTATGATTCCGGCCGCCGATTCGTAGCGTGCATCCACGCAGTCCAGTCCGTCGGGGAAACACGGCTGCATGTGCAGATGGCGGAATCCGTTTTGGTCCGGCCGTATGCCGGCGAGATCCTCGTAGAACCAGAGCAGGAGGTCGCCCAACAGCATGACATGGTTGCCGGAGTTCATCTCGGGAGCGGCCGTGTCGCCGTTCCAGAGTTCCCAGATGGTGGTGGCTCCGTGCTCAAGCATATAGCCCCACGAGGGGAAGTCGGTCTGCCGTGCGATACGCAACGCGAGGTCGGGCCGTCCGTTGCGGCTGAGCGTGCGCATGAGGTGCTGTATGCCGAGGACACCGCAACTGACATGGCTGTTGAAATCGGTCTCCGTGGTCTGCACAATCTGCTGCATCACCCGCTGCCGTTCCTCCTCCGGCACAAGGCCGAGCGCGAAGGACAGCACGTTGGCCGTGACAGTCCGGTTGCTGTAGCCTCCCGTGACGGGATTGAGGAACTGCCGGTTGTAGGCGCGTTTCATGCCCTCAGCCAGTCGCTCAAAGGCGATGCGGTCGCTGTCGCGCCCCATGAGCAGGGCGAAACGCTGCATTTTCTGCAGCAGTCCGTACATGACCGTAGTGGAGAGTACGGCCGCCTCTGTGCGGCGCGACGGGTCCTTGCTGTGTATGAGTTCGGGCCGCTCGGGCGGCATGCACCAGTCGCCATACGTATCAATGGTCATGATACTGTCGCGCATGCCCTGCTTCACGGTGTATTCCACCCATCGGCGCATGGAGTCGTAATGCCGGCGAACCCCCTCCTCGCATCCGTAACGTTCGAGCAGCATGTCAGCCACGGCAATATATGTGCCCGTCCATGTGACGTTGTCGTGCTTCCGAATCCCCCAGTAAGCGGGTGCGATATCGCTGAGCTGTCCGGCGGGTGTCTGAGTGTCCTCAATATCCTGCATCCACTTGAGATAGAGCGCCTTGTTGTCGTATATGAAACTTTCGCCATAGCAGCCGGTCATGCGGTCGCCCAGCCAGCCGAGCCGTTCGTCGCGCTGCGGGCAGTCGGTGGGGAAACCGTGGTAGTTGCCCCGTATGCCGCGTTTGGCCGCGAGGAAAAGCCTGTTCAGCAGGCTGTCCGAACAATGGAAACCGCCCGTGCAACGCATGGCATCGCCCACGATATAACCTGTGAGATCCGTAAGCTCCGGCATGTCGGTGAGTCCCGTGATTTCAGCATAGCGGAAGCCCTGCCATACGGTGGAAGGACAATAGCGGAAGGGCATACTGTCGCGCGGGATGTAGCAGTTGGTGGCGCGTGCTTCGCGCAGGTTGTCGGTATAGAGGGTCTGCGAGTCGGCGGCAAGTCGTTCGGCCATGCGTATGACCACGGGAACTCCGGTCTGCCCTTTGCCCCGGACAGCCAGCCATCCGACCATGTTTTCGCCCATGTCCACGATGAAGGAAGTTTGACCGTTCCGCCATATCCGCTTGGCAGTCAGGCTGTCGGCTATTGTCTGCCCGGGTGCTTCCTGCATACGCAGAATACCTTCCGGAGCCTCCAACAACATGGCGGGAAGCCATTGCAGGCTGTCTTCATAACGGGCATCGTAGCATTCTCCGTCATAGAGGTTGCTGCTTCTGACAGGGCCGCGGTCGCTGACCTGCCAGGTGGTGTCGGTGGAGAAGCGGTCGAGAGAACGGCTGTCGCGGACGACCAACTGCGCCATGACACGGGGTGTGCCATAGTCGGGCATACCATAGTCGGCAAGGAGCGGTTTGAACCAGCCCGGGGCAAGGCGTATGAGAAGGCTATTGCCTCCTTGACGAAGCAGCGGGGTGACATCGTAAGAACGGACATAAACCGTTCGTTTATAGTCGGATGGCAAGGGACCGAGCACCTCGCCGGACACCGGCTTCCCGTTGATGAAATAGTCGGCGAATCCTCCTGCAGCCATGTAAAGAACCGCCTGCCGCGGCTTGCCGGAAAGCTGTATCTCCTTTGTCAGATAACGGGCGGGGAGACACGAATGCCCGTCTTTGTCACAATACAGGCTGTCGGGCGTCTCCAGTCCGATCCAGCCGGCCGTTGTCCAGTCCGGCAGCAGGGACTGTCCGGCAGGACGGCAACCGACAAGAATACACAACCCGGCGGCAAACAGGGTTTTCAGAAGGGTGGGGAAGATACTACTACGGGACATAGTACAAGACGTGTTTTTTGAGATGGATACTATAGGTACGGCGTTTCAGAAACGGTTTGCGCACCGTCCGCCGTATTTTGCGCCGCGAAATTACGATATTTTTCCCATATATGCAAATTTATTTTCCGTTCTTCTTATTATAGAGAGACGGTATGCATACCGTCTCTACGAGAGGCACTGAGATGCTTTTTTTTCAGGTTGAGCCTTTCTTTGTCTTTGTCCTGTGCGCCGAATCACCCGTTAATCACCCGCTAATCACCTGCTTTTGGCTGCGTATTACCTGCATTGCCAGCCAAATGCGAAGACTGCAAAAAAACGGTCTCTCTTTTTGAAAAGAGGTCTGCTTCTCATGCGGGAAACGACTGGTTCCTATGCAAAAAAACACCTGCTTCCGTGTGGAGGCAGGCATTCATAATCCGATTTGCCGCTTTTCCCGCAAACCGATGGAGGTCCGTGACCATGCAAGGCGGCGTCTCAGTCCTTGTGCAGGCCGAGAATACTGCTGACGAAGGCTTCGCGGTCGAACGGCTGGAGGTCTTCGGCTTTCTCGCCGAGACCGATATAACGGACCGGAATACGGAAGCGGTCGCTGATGCCAATGACCACTCCTCCTTTGGCTGTTCCGTCGAGTTTGGTGACGGCCAGCGACGTGACCTGCGTGGCGAGCGTAAACTGCCGCGCCTGCTCGAAGGCATTCTGCCCTGTGGAACCGTCCAAAACCAGCATGACATCGTGCGGGGCATCCGGCACCACTTTCTGCATGACATTGCGGATCTTGGTGAGTTCGTTCATGAGATTGACCTTGTTATGGAGTCGTCCGGCAGTGTCAATCAGCACAATGTCAGCACCATTGGCTTTTGCAGAAGCCAGCGTGTCATAGGCGACCGATGCGGGATCGGCGCCCTGCTGCTGCCTGACCACGGGTACTCCCGTCCGCTCGCCCCATATACAGAGCTGTTCGACCGCCGCTGCACGGAACGTGTCGGCCGCTCCGAGGACAACTTTCCTGCCCGCCTGCTTGAATTGCCATGCGAGTTTGCCGATAGTGGTCGTCTTGCCGACTCCATTGACGCCGACCACCAGAATGACGTAGGGGACCTTACGTCCCTCGCTGTCGGTGCGCGGCTCGGCATAACGCTCGTCAGCGGTCTCGTTTTCCATGAGCATGGCGCTTGTCTCCTCAACGAGAATACGGTTGAGTTCGTCGATTCCGAGATACTTGTCGCGCGCGACACGCTTCTGTACACGCTCAATAATCCGCAGCGTGGTCTCCACGCCGACATCGGAAGTGACGAGCGCTTCCTCCAGATTGTCAAGCACATCGTCGTCAATGACAGACTTGCCGGCAATAGCGCGGCCGATTTTGCTCAAGAAAGATTCCTTGCTTTTCTCAAGCCCCTTGTCAAGCGTCTCCTGCTGCTCTTTCTTTGATTTGAAAAGTCCGAAAAAGGCCATGTTTCAGTTGGATTGTTTGGTTAATATGCTCAGTGTGTACGTGCGTGCGGCAGCTCAACGGTATTTCTTGGCCTGTGCCTTCGCGTTCTCCCGCGCCATGCGCTGCTGTTCTCTCTGCATGGCTTCCAGTCTTGCCATGAATCCTGATTTCTTGGGGTTCGCCGCCCTCTTCTTCGCGTTCTCCTCCATCTGCGCCAGAAGTTTTTTGTCATCCACCGACCAGCGGAAAATCATGGTCTGCAGGATAGTGAATCCGAGAGAAAGGAGGTAGTAGTAGCTCAATCCGGCAGCGTAGTCGTTGAAAATGAAGAGGAACATCAAAGGCATGGCGTACATCATGTACTTCATGAACTTCATGTTGGGGTCAGTGGCCTGCTGCTGCATGGTAATGAAAGTGTAGCCGAAGTTGGCGACCGTCATGAGCAGGCAGAACAGACTGAGGTGGTCGCCCAACAACGGAACAGAGCCTCCCCACGAAAGGATGGCGTCGTAGGCGCTGAGATCCTCCGCCCACCAGAGCGACTTGCCGCGCAGTTCGATGGCCGTCGGGAAGAACCAGAACATCGCCATCAGCACCGGGAACTGGAACAGCATAGGCAGACAACCCGACATAGGGCTGACTCCGGCTCGCTGGTAAAGCGCCATCGTGGCCTGCTGACGCTCCTGCATCTTCTCCGGCGGATACTGGGCGTTAATCTCGTCAATCTGCGGCCGGAGTACCCTCATCTTCGCACCAGACTTGTACGAAGCAAAGACGAAAGGAAGTATGATGAGCTTGATAACCAGCGTCATAAGGAGAATGACGATACCGATGTGCAGTCCCCACGAAGAGAAGAGGTCGAACATAGGGATAACCAGAATCTTGTTAATCCACGCCACAATCTTCCAACCAAGCGGCACCAGTTCCTTCAGATGCAGCCTCTCGTCACCCTCCAGCCCTTTGTCATAGGCGCGCAAGGTGTTGTAATGGTTGGGGCCGATATAATATCTGAATCCGGTGGTCTGCCGGCCGGTAATGTCCAGACTTACATTGGCTTGCGTGCGATATTCCTTGATGTACTTCGAGTACTTGTCCTGCGGCGTAGACTCCAGTTCCGTAGATGTGAAGGCATCGTCGGCGATGAGGACGGTGGAGAAGAACTGGTCCTTGTATCCAATCCAGCGCACGCGCGCGTTCTCTTTCTTTGTGTCGTGCTTGCTCTCGCTGAGTTTCTCCATGTCGCCGCCCGTGAGCATGTACTGCAACTGGGCGTAACGCTCCTCAAACTTGCGACCGCGCTCCTGCTGCGGCACGAGCTGCCTCCATTGCATCTCCGTGGAATTGACATTCAGTGCCAGAACCTGCTGCATGTTATGCGGTTTAATGCTGAAGCCGACCATGTAGTCATCGTCGGAGAGGGTATAAACGAAATCAATCCACGCATCGCTGTTGTCGGTTGTCAGCCTCATCACCGCCTGAAGCGGCGTTGTCTCAACCGGCTCGAAGAAGAGATTCGAGGTCTGGATGATGCGGTTGTTCTGCGTGATGAGTGTGAAACTCATGTCCGTTTCATCGCCACGGAAGAGACAAAGCGGGTTCACGGTATCGCCGTAAGCCTTATATTCTTTAAGGTACGCGCGCGCGAGGATGCCTCCTTTCGTGCGGAGATAAAGGCGCAATCTGTTGTTCTCCAGCATGATTTCGCGGTCATCACCTTGTGCAGCCGGCGCAAAAGACCCGAAGACGGCCTGCAACTGCTCCATGCCCCAATCCGTCCGGACGGAGGCATCCGGTCTGTTCACCTCCGCTGCGACAATATTCAGACTGTCAGCCAGACGCTGTGTCTCGGCTTCCATCTGCGCGACGTAAGCGATGCTGTCGTTGATGCGCTGACGCTCGGCCATCTCTTCTTTTGAGGGGCGCGTCAGCATTGAGAATCCTACGATGATTGCGGCTATCAGCAGAAAGCCGATCCATGTGTTTTTATCCATAATGTTGTATACTGTTTCGTTTTTATTGTCTGCCAGTCGTCAAGAGAACATCCTCTTTCCGGCTATATCTTTCTTCTATATTCCGCGAAAGTGAACGGGAACGGATTCTGTCCGTCGGCAGGGTGGTGCTCCTCACACTCCAACTGCCATTCGAACGATTCGATAGCAGGAAAGAAAGTGTCCGCGTCCTCCCATGTATGGTGAATATGTGTGATATAGAGTCTGTCAGCCAAAGGCATGAACTGCTTGTAAACCATTCCTCCGCCAATGATGAAAGTCTCGTTGTCCGTGGCCGTCATCTGCTGCACTTGCCGGATGGAGAAAGCGCTTTCCGCCCCGTCGAACGTGCGGTCCGCCGTGTCCGTGAGGACGATGTTCCTTCGTCCTGGCAACGGGCGATGCGGAAGCGAAAACCACGTCCTTTCGCCCATTACGACAGTATGTCCGCGGGTAACTTCCTTGAAATGCTTCAAGTCGTCCGGCAGATGGCAGAGCAGGTCTCCTTGCCGCCCGATAGCGTTGTTTTCCGCGATAGCCACGATGATGTTTGTCATATTATATTTATATTGCAGGTCAGACACTTACCGCTCCGGCGATATGCGGATGCGGATTGTAACCGACCAATGTGAAGTCTTCGTAACTGAAATCCGTCAGTTCTTTCACTTCCGGATTGAGTTGCATCGTCGGCAACGGGCGCGGACTGCGTGTCAGTTGCAGACGGACCTGTTCCAGATGATTCAGATAAATATGTGCATCGCCGAGCGTGTGCACGAAATCGCCGCACCGTAGCCCCGTCACCTGCGCCGTCATCTGAAGCAGCAACGCATA
>Ga0310690_10008544_pt1 | contig 12970 bp, 13 predicted proteins | sample AusTroGonzalo_MG_2_FD_207661 | JGI IMG/M metagenome (GOLD analysis project Ga0310690, IMG submission 207661) | Bovine rumen microbial communities from tropical cattle in Woodstock, Queensland, Australia - Gonzalo_04 (v2) (version 2) | ecosystem: Host-associated > Mammals > Digestive system >... | reverse complement strand
GACTGGAGTTGACCGTCTGTAGTTTCTTCTGGAAAAGAAGAACCTTTTCCCTCAGTGATTCTACTTCATTTTGCTTGTCCTTCAACAAGGTTGTATCTTTCTGCTTAATCTTCTCTAGTTCATCAGAAACCTTATTGAACTCTAGTATGGATTGTCTATAGTCCTGACTGAGTTGCATAATCCTTTGATTCTTCTTCTTTCTAAGTCTGACAAATATATAATATAGTGTAATGATTAGAAAGAGTGAACACAGCAGTATGATGAAGCTGTTAAGTCTTGCCCGTTCTGCCTTCCTAGTTTCCTCGTCGGCAATCTGCTGAAAACGTTGATAGTTATACATGGAGGACATCTGTCCGACGATCTCTGTGCGCTTTCGGTTGTTCAGTGTATCGACAGCATCTTCGTACATGCGTGCGTATTTAACGATAGAATCAGTGTTTTTCTTCTGTTGATAGATAGTAAGTAATCCCCTGAAGGCATCGATTTCGTTTCCCCTAACAAGCAATTTTCGCATATAGTATTCAGCTGAGTCCAATCGGTTCTTTTTGATGAAATAACGACCTTTTATATAATAATAGGCCTCACGCCCTTTTGCTATATCGCCTTGATCATCAAACAGTCTCGATTTTCTTTCATATTCTTGCATCAGTGTTTGTGCTTTTTCAAGTTCGTTTTTTTCCACACAGTAATGAATGGGGATGATATTTTCTCGTATAGCCATATATGGGTATCCGTAATCAATGTATAGTTGCTGACTTTCTTTGATAAGCTCAATGACTTTCAATGTATCATTCAAGATGCCGTATGCTTTAGCTTTCAGTTCAATGTTTCTGATATAACCGATGGTGTCGCCGTAAGCCAAGAAGAATTTTCCTGCTTGTTCTGTTGCCCATATCTCATCTTGTGGCAGGTTTTGCCTGTGAAATAAGTCAGCCATCTGTCCATAAACGCTCATTAGCAGGCGATAGTTACAATTGCTGGCGGTCGTATCTGCATGGTCAATGGCGGTGTGGAAGCAGTCGAGGGCATGAGGCGCTTCGCCCATGTCGCGATAGGCGCAGCCTAACATGTAGTGGGCACGTACTTGTTCGTTGGCTGAGCCGTGACGGTCATAGAAGTCAGCCACCTCCTGCAGGATGGTGTCGGAGGGTAGTGTGTCGTAGCACTTGTTGGCAGCATCGGCCAGCAAAAGGTAGTGGTACATACGGTCGGGAGTGGAGCTGAAACTCATGCTGCGAAGCAGAGTGAGAGCAGAGTCCGGACTGGACAGAAGAAGACTGTCCGCAGCCACAAGTTGCGGATTGCGGCTGGTACTGGTACACGCGGCAAGTACTAACAATGAAAGTAATATGTATGCAAGTCTCTTCATCAAGTGCAAGGCTGCGATTGAGCGAGCGCAATGGAACTTGCTCCAATTGCCGAGCGTAAGCAGTTTCGCAGCGTTTTGTGCTGCAAAGGTACGATTAAGTGAGTAAAGAACAAAATAAATTCATTTATTTTTTCTGTCGAGCGGAAGTACCTTCGAGGCAAAGCCTCAGAGTACGATTAAATGAGGAGAAAACCAAAACTTTTTGAGTTTTCTTAAACGGAAGCGCTCGGCTCTGCCCCTTTGCTCTGCAAAGTCCCCAATTTCCCTATTCTCAAACTACCAAATTATATTCTCTAAAATGATCATTAGAACCGACCCCGTGATTCAAAAACTATTTTTAGTGTTTTGCCTATTTCCCAACGCCAAAAGCGATTTCTTTTCGGATTTTACTGAGATAAACGGGGGTGACATTCAAGAACGAGGCAATGGCATTCAAGGGTAAATGTTCCACGATACCAGGACATCGGTGAAGCAGCAAGTCATAACGCTCAAATGGAGTGGCACGATAAAAGTCGAGATAACGTGCACGGGACTGACAAAGCAGATGCTCGGCTATAATACTGCGTAACTCCATTGTTTTCGTATTCTGGCGGAACATATCCGACAATTGCTCACCGCTGACCCTGAATACACGACTTGGCAGCATCGCCTCGATAGTGGTCTGGGCCGGACGCCCGTCGAGGCAGTTGGGATAGTCGGTCACAAACTCGCCCGCGAACGAAAACCACGTGATATGTTCCCTGTCGTCGCTGATGCCATGTGTCACATACTTGAAGCAGCCGCTCTCCACATAGGCAAACCAACGTGCCGGGTCGCCCTCACGCTCCAACTGGTCACCCTTACGGTAAATGACCGCCTCACCCTCCCGCTTGCAAAACTCCCGCAGCGTCTCAAGGTCTAAACTGTTATTGCTGAATTTCTGTTCCATATTATTGTTTTGACTTATGATTCGTCAAACACCTCCCCATGCTCCATGTGGTACTCCCGCAGGAAGTCTAGGTCCAGACCATCCTTGTAGGTGTTAAAGTGTACGTTTGATTGGTGTGGCATAATGCCACGTCTTACGATATGAAGATGCTAAGAGTTTTTGACTAAATCAAAGAAGAAATCCTCTGTCTTTTCATCATGAGGATAGAATCGTTTAAGTTTATATACTTTAGTTTTATATTTAATTCCCTGAGGAATAATCATTTCACTATCAAAACAAAATCCCATAACTACCTTATGAGGGTTGTTATCTTTATATGGTATAAACAGGAATAATCCTTCATCCGTCTTTTCTTGAATTGGTGAATACCCCTTATCTTCAGAATATTCAATCACGGCATTTACTACAGATTCATCAATATAAAAATAATTACCGGGCAGCCCAGCCTTACTTCCTCCTTCATCTAATAAGAATGCTTTAGAAAACGCTGTATTCATCTGCAACTCTTTTGGGTTATATATAACGACAGGGTTACCTACTTTTTGAGCTAAATCACTAAGCTCCGCCCCTTGAGGTTTAGAATAATTCATAACATAATCATCTAATCTGATTTCATCTGCTAAGTATTCAATATTTTCACCAAATGCTAAAATAGAACGACAGCCAGGATAATTGTGTTCATGCTCTGTTTCACTAATTGACTGTAGGTTCGCCAATTAATATCTTGACTGGTTCAAACTCCCCCACTACACGACCAACCGGCGCAGAGGCATATATATATACCTTCTCCACCGGCTGCCTAAAGATAGCCTTACGATATTCGTAACGCTTTCTTCCTGATACTATCTCTTTGACAAACTCTGGCTTTATCGATAGAATTGCATTCATTCCTCTTCGTCTGTGCTGATTACTTCCAAGTCAGCAACCTCTGCTGCCTGCACCTCTGGGTCAAAATCCTCGCCAAAGATACTCTTGAAAGTTTCCCTGAACTTTTCCTTATCACGAACACCCTTAAATATCGGCCATGTACGGTACTGCTCGGGTTTCAGTATTTCACTGTCCTTACCACACGAGCGCATCATCTCGCATACTTTGTCTAAATTATCTTCAAGAGCATACTTGGGGCACTTCAGTTCACTGCTCCAAGCCGAGGAATCTTCATCAGCAAGCAACTCTTGGCACTTTTTCTCATCGCCTTTCCATTTGTAGGCCTGCGCTCGGTTGAGTGCTAAATATGAACGGTCTTTATTTTTGTGTTTAAACGTCTTACCCAGGGCAAAGTTGGCCAGTTCAATGGCAACATCGTAACGCTCGTCGCAAATAAGATCAAAAGTGTTCGTAATCATACACTTGTCAATATCCTCTAAACAAGAATTGTCTTTTTTGTATAGCAGTACGCGTAGCACCATCTGCGACAGTTTCACGGCCACTTCGTAGAACACCTCAAAAGCTTTATTAAAATAACTCCGATCCACCTCCAGCTGGTCTCCCTTTTTTGTTTCTCCCAAATCGACGCCTTCTTTTTTGCAAATATTGAGATACTGGTTTGACACAATCCCGTTCGAGTGTACAAATAGGTTACGTCGCTGCGTTATTTCCACAAAAAAAGGCCAATTGGAAAAGTCCTTCAATGTATCAACACCGATAGAAGAGGCCATCTCCTTGAATTGGTCTTGATGCGAGTCTCGCAAGAAATTTTCGACCTTAGCATCAATAATCTGCTCTTTTGCGGCATCTATTGAACCTATAGTCTGCAATTCTGCGTAGGTGAACTTATGATCTGACTGTTTTAGCTTGTCGGGGTTGATGTCATAGATAATACGGAGCATATCGCCTATGTAGGCATCAAACTGTGACACCATCGACACAATGTAACTGCGCAGCAGCAGCTTTGACGAATCCTGACTGCGCTTCACCTTGCGCTCTAAATGCTGGTGTTCCTTCTCTCTGCCAGCAGGGATTACCAATTTCACAGGCCCGTCGCCTGGTCTAACTGGCAGTTTCTTCAAAAAAGCCTTATACTCCCTCTGTGCCTCTATCTTCTGACTCCTCAACATATTCTCACTATACTCAAATGAGTCGTAGAGGCAGTTGATGTTCTCTATAAAGGCTTTCAGACTCTCCCAGACGGCTTTTACGTATGCATTCTTGATTTCTTCCATTGTTTTAGGGTTTGTCGTTCTGAATGGCACGTGAACGCAGTTTGAAACCTACCATTCGTTCATATATCTTATCCTTCAACACAGTCATATTGTCTCGCTTTGTGAATGGAATGTCCTTCAGTTTGCACATGGCCTCCAGATCTTTGCGCTTAAGGTTGAACTGCTTAAGGTACTTTTCCACTTCGCTCTTGCTCTGCATGTCTTCTATACTCATCAAGATAGTTACATACTCTTTGTTCTCTGGCGTAACCACTAACGAGCGTTCCATCTTGTTGCCATGGAAGACAAACTCAATATTTGCATCCTCCTCCTTCAATTGAGCCACCTGGTTAGGAGTTAGACTTTTCAGAAACTGGATGTATCGTTCTATCTCGTTCAGATAGAAATCTTTTACTCTTCTATGCATACCTCTTTATTATTATAGTTTAACCTCTAATTCATCAACTATGTTCTCAATCTCGCTTACTATGTCAGCACGGTTTCGCTTATAGTTCAATACTACGGGCACGCCATAACGGGGTGCATCGGCATACAGTGTTTTGTTCTCTCTCATACAATTCTCAAACACTGGGAAGCCCAGGTCTCTAGTCTTGTCTATATACTGGCGACACGCGCTAATGGGAACCCCTCCATAAAACTGCACCATAGTAAATACTACGCCCAGCATTTCAGGATCTATCTGCTGATAATCTTCGTCTTCCTCTTCAAGTTGTTCACAGAATCCATTATATTCTGTCACAAGTTTTTTCACACTTGCTTTCAAGTAGTCAATACCCATGGTCGAAAGGTAGTCAGGCTTTGCTGGTATCAGCACATAGTCACTCGCTACTATGGCACATTTTGTGACAATATTGAAATTTGGCGGGCAGTCTATGATGATATAGTCATATACTCCGTTTGGTATCTGGTCTAAGCCCTCCTTCAGTCGGTGCAGAACCGCCACATTCTTTTCAGCAAACTGAGCTACGTTTGAACCACCAAGATCAGCTGCTAATTCCATATCCACGTTGATCAGTTCAAGATGTGATGATACAAGATCCAACTTACCTCTACCATCAAGTGCATCATTCACAGCCTCTGGCGTTATTATTAATGAATTGAAATTCTTTGTCCGTACTTTCTTTTTCGTGGAGAACCAGTTCTTGATTGTTTTCGACGGCGACACGTCACTTCTCCACTGCTCTGGGTCAATAAAAGAGAATGTAAGGCTGGCCTGTGGATCTAAGTCTATCATTAGCACATCATAGCCCCTATAGGCCAACTCTCCTGCTATATTGGCAGTAAGAGTGGTCTTGCCGACTCCTCCTTTATAATTAATTACCGATATTATATCCATATTTCGTACTTCTTATGTATGCAGTCAATTTGATTTCTTGTATCATGCCTGATCTAGTGTTCCACTATATATTGTTTAAAAGCGTCTAACAGCTTCATCATCACGCATTCTTATAATAGTCCAACAAGTCATTAAAGAACTCTTTTCCCAATGGCATACTGTCAGTCAAGAAATACTTCCTAAACGCTTTTGCCATTTCCTTATCACTCCAGTTCTTATCCTGATTGTGAGTATAAAACACATGAAATGAGAACAATGCCTGGTACTCACCGATATGATTATCCAGCAGATACTGGTCTATCGCACTGGCCACACGTAGCGTAATGTCAAAGAAATGTATCAGTTTCTCTTGTCTGATGCCGTCCAATGGCAATGGTTTAATCTCTTCGAAACGCCTTGCTTTATCAATATCACGTCCAAAAGCATGGCCTACTGAATTACGCTTTTTCCTCAACTCCTCCAAGTCTGCTTCATAGGTATCCAATTCCACAGGATGCCCTCCGAACAGAACATCAAAGGCAGAACGTCTTTGAGGCCATGTGCCTTTGGCTATATCCTCTATTGCGTTTTCAATTACTTCGCGTTCCAGTCTTTTCGTCTTTAGCAGACTAACGCCGTCCAAACTCTTACTCGCATTGATCAACACTCCAGGATTCGATTCAATGGCCAGCCCACAGACGGAATCAATAAATGTTTCAAGGATGGAGGCGAGCGATATTACCACATTCAGCCTCGTCCACACCTGTAGCTGGTCGTAGGCCGTAGCCCAATCACGAAGAGTCGGAAAACTATGATTATGAGCAGGCAGACCAAGGACAGCATCAGGGTTCGAGTCCCATGTATACCCCTTATTGGTCATCTCTGTATAAGTAATCTTATGACCAGAGTGCGATGCCCAGTAAAATCGGTTCAACTCCGAATAATACTGTCTATATACAAGGTATGGCCCCGAATGAGCCAAAGCATGATTCCATCTATCAAATACTGCCGCCATATTATTTGCAATCACTATTGTCCATTTCTAATTTCTCTACTGCGTCACAAACACCCGCCAGCTGCCATCCTTCTCGCCCCGCTCCACATACTTCTTCTCAATCAGCCTGTCCAGCAGTTTCTGTATGGCTGCCATGCTAATGCCCGTTTCTTCCATCATGTCCGCCAGCGTCAGCATAGGCAGCGTGCGCATGGCGTTCAGTATCTTTGTGTAGTTCGGCGTACGGAAAGCAATCCGTTCCCCGTCATACCACCACACGTTCTCATCCTTCTCACTCACAAACAGCACATCGTTATACACCTCCGTAGCCACCAACTCATTAAAGTACTTCATAAAAGGCCTGATGTCCTTAATCTCAGCATGAGCCCCATCAGCAGGCACAGGTCCCACTTCCATATCTGCCTGATGCAGAGCCTCCAGATATTCACTCTTCTTGCGGCTCCTTACCACTATCATAGGATAGTCATGTCGCATCAATATAAAGTTCACCATCAGTCGGGCAATACGTCCGTTACCATCCTCAAACGGGTGGATGCGGATGTAGCGGTAATGAAACAGAGCCGCCAGTTCTATAGGTGACAGTTTTCCCTCCTTCTCTGCCTGATTGTACCAATCCACCAAATCTGTCATCAGCCCTGGTGTCTCCTCAGGCGAAGCATACTCGAATCTATCGCCATACCTTGTTATCACACTGTTCGGTCGAGTTTTATACTGCCCTGCATGGATAACGTAGCTCGTCTGCATCCCTCCCGGAAGATCACGATACACCGTGTAATCCTCACGAAGCAGAGTCTTATGCAGCGTACGAATGAAATTCTGTGTCAGCGGAATCTCCTTCACACGGGCCTCCTCAGTCATCATCTTCAGGCCCACGTTGCTCGCCGTCATCTCCTGAACGGCATGCACGTCAGCCTCACCTATCACCTTACCAAACAGCAACAGAATCTCCGTCTGGCCATACGTCAGCGTATTACCCTCAATGTGGTTGCTGTTGTAGTTAAAGTCCACGGTAAATCTACGGCTCAACCTCTCCCTATCCTTCTCCGATAGAGGTTGCAATTCCTGCCATGCCGCCAGTGCCTTTTTGATATTCAGATACTTCATAGATGCCTATTACTATATTTTCTGTGGCAAAAATACAAAAAATATTGTTAATGGTTGTAATCCTACAACCTTTTTAACATATTTCTAACTAAAAAGGCCTATTTCACTCAGAAATCAGCTATTATTTTGATATTCGCTATTTATCAAGTTCAAATTATGCTCTCCTCCAAAACGTCGCTCCGTTTATGGATTTATCAGCAGAGGCGATTTCTCCCCCTCTACATACAATATACCCGCATACTATTTAAACTTTGACTATGAAATACATTTTTCTCAATATTTTCTTCTTTTTCGAATGCTTTTCAACAAAAACCACATCATTTCACCCCTCAAACAACTTATTTTCCTATATTTCTTTGGCAATTTAGGCTAAAATTCGTACTTTTGCGCCAAATTAAGGGTAATATCGGCATGACTAAAGAAGAACGTTACATATCTATTCTCCAGTTCCGCTGCAAGGTATTGCAGTCAAGCGGCAACTCCTACGAGGAGTTGTTCACTTGTGTCATGCAGCAAGCCAACCCTAATTTCATTCAGGTAAAGCCTCAAGGCAGATGGGGCGACAAAAAAAACGATGGCTTCGACCCAACCACTGGCACCTTCTATCAGGTTTATGCACCGGAAGACCTCTCTTCAACCGAGGACAATGCCATCAACAAGCTCAATGAAGACTTTACTGGCCTCAAGGCATTCTGGCCGCAGGTTGGTTATAACGTCCAGCACTTCTTCTACGTTCTCAACGACCGTTTCAAGGGCGTACCTCCTGCAGTCTTGAAGAACGTCAAGGCTGTGGACAACAACAATCCTGACATTGAAGTCAATGTCTTCACCGCTGCCGACTTGCAAGCAGTTTTCCAAAGCCTCAACGAAGTGCAGGTAATGAATGTCGTGGGGTTTGTACCTCCTGCCGACATTTCACAATTGTCGCTCAATGTTCTGCATGATGTCATTCAACACATCATGAACAGTGCACCTGCACCCTTAGACGCCATCATTCCGAAGAAGCCTGACATGATGAGGAAGATAGAGTTCAATGGTCTATCAGAGGCAATTAGCGATAGAATGCTTGTTGCCCTCATTAATGTCAACGCCATTGACGACTATTTCAACAATAACAACAACTTCCTCCGTGATGAACTTCGCGACAGGTTCAACACATACTATGTCGAAGCCGCACACGAGCTCGACAACCCTGATGAAATTTTCACGGCCATCTACAACAAGGCATTACCCAAGTCGCCGACAAAGGCCCATGCCGATGCCGTAATGACGCTGATGGCCTACTATTTCGAGTGTTGTGACATCTTTAAATCACCAGAGCAATGATACTACCCACTAAGCATACCAACCTTTCAGAGTCATTGCTCGGTCTCTCTGGCTATCTCCTTACCTTCCTGAAAGCCCAGCCTTGTAGCATCGATGCGCTATGGGAGCGACTGGAAGAGGACAGGGCAAATGGCAGTTTGCTATACCGCAACCACACCTTCGACAATGTGGTGCTAGCCATTGACCTGCTTTATCTCATTGGAAAAGTTTATATTGATACCACCGGAAAAATTGCTTTGACATGAAACTGATTTCACTTTCGGCCAACGTTGCAACGTTCCATACCATCAAGTTCAATCCGGCAGGCATCAGTCTGATCTCTGCCCACCGCAGGACTCATCAGACCAATCGCACCTACAACAGCGTAGGCAAGTCATTGGCCATCTATCTCATACATTTCTGTCTTGGAGCCAAGGCCACGCCTGATTTCAAGGAGAAACTCCCTGGTTGGGGCTTCCGTCTCGATTTCATGTTCAATGATGGTACACAGCACTATAGCTATCGTACTACCGAAAACGAAAACATCATCATCTTCGACGCTCAGGAGATGAAAGTCAAGGCGTTCAACAAGATGATGGGCGAAAAAGTCTTTGGTCTCAAAGAGGATGACAAGTTTCTGTCTTTCCGTTCACTCATTGCCCGCTTCATCCGAGAGGGCAAAAGCGGCTACACAACCTTCAATCAGTTCAAGGCCAAGGAGCAGTCACCTACCGATGAAATCAACACTGCCTACCTGTTAGGTCTCGATATCAACCGCATCCTCCGCAAGGTAGCTCTCAAGGAGGAAGATGACTTTCTCAAGCAGCAAGAAGCGAACCTCTCAAAAGACCCGGTTATGCACTCATTGCTTCTCGGCTCAGAGCGCATCGAAGACATTGAACTGCGTCTCATCGACATCAGACAACAGATAGACAAACTGCAACAAGACATCCGAGAGTTCGTCATTGCCGAAGACTATGGTGAGATCAAGCAGCAGGCCGACGAAATTTCCCGCAGCCTGCACGCATGGCGCAACACAGTCACCAAATGCCGCATCTCGTTAGAAAACATTTCCAAGAGTTTGGAACGCAAACCTGACATCAAGAAACAGAATCTCGTCAATTTCTTCGAGGAAGCCAATATTTCCCTTGGCGATATGGTAATCAAGAAACTGGAGGAGGTCGAGGCTTTCAACGAACAACTGCTGAACGACCGTTCACGCATCCTGTTGAAACAGCAGGAAGAATACACACGTCAGTTGAAAGAGGCAGAACTAAAGATAAAGGAATTAGAGGCTGAGGAGAATGAAAAACTTCAATACCTCAACTCACATGGTGCTTTAGGCGACTACACTAAGTTGACGGAGTTGCTTTCCGACTTGAAAGCAAAGAAGGAAAAGATGGAGCAATATAAGAATCTTCAGAAAGACTATAAAAAGCGAAGAGAGGAAATACAACTATCTTCTGCTGACGAGAATCTGGGGACTCAGAAATATCTGGATAGTATTGAGAATCTTATACACCATCACATGGAGTTCTTCCACGATTTGGTCAAGAGTTTCTACAGCGATAAACGGGCTGGTTTGCAAGTTCTCAACAATAAGGGATTCAATAAACAGCGCTACAATATCGAGGCCCGCATCTCCGACGACAGCGGCGACGGTGTTAACGAAACCAAGATTTATTGCTTCGACTGGACGCTCTTATCTGCTAGACAAAACAACAGCATAGAGTTTCTGGTTCACGACAACCGCATCCTGTCCGAAACCGATCCGCGACAGATTGCCACCATGTTCCGCAATGCCGACAGTATCTGTCAGGCCAATGGTTTCCAATATATCCTTACCATCAACGAGTGCTCCCTTGACCTACTCCGTCAGGAAATGTCCGACGAAGAATACAAGCGACTGGTTCAGGACACCGAAGTCCTTGAACTCAATGATGCATCAGACAACGGTAAGCTCCTTGGCATTCATGTGGACTTGAAATACGAATAATCCAAATTCAAGACCACTATGACTCACTTCACCGTCATAGCAAACACTACAAGCTCTGTGCTATATCTGGATATTGGCAACAAAGCCACTACCCGGCTGTTTGCTGAGCTCATCAACGGCAATCCTGAAGCAGACACTGTTAAATACCTGCAAACAGCCTCTCAGGAATTGAAGGACAGGCTCCATCTGCTTGATGCCATCGGTGAGCGAGTCTATAAGTTGAAGGAATTCTTCTATGACATCCCCACAGGACAGCACTTTCTATTCCTACCAGGACGCATTGAAGACCGCATTCAAATCTATCTATATACGAAACAGCTAGCTGAGATAGATAAGGTTCCTCTCCAATCTACCGATTTGGAAAGAATAGCGTCTTATCTCTACGACCATTATGAGGTTCGCACATTCAACGGTGAAGAGCGACTCAATATTGGTGTATTTGATAGGACAAAGCGTATTTGTCGTTTTTGTGGTCGTTCTATGCCAGAAGTAAAATTCAAGCAGAAAGCCCACGCTATCTCTGAATCCCTTGGCAACAAAGGGTTGGTATGCCTCGAAGAATGTGATGATTGCAACACGCGTTTCAATCAGACCATCGAACAAGACGTTACCCGTCTGTTCCAGTTCTTTCTTATCCTAAAAGGGATCAAGGGAAAGAACGGCAACCCAACACTCCAAGGCGATGGCATTTCCATAAAGAATGATCCATCCTCACAATCAACACTTGGGAGAAGCACCTTGGTTCTGAAAGTTCCCACCATGCCCGACACGCATGACCCACAAGAAATAGCAAAATACATATCAGGATTGTTCTCTGGTTTCTCCTGCGTCAAATACATCCCACAGAACATTTACAAATGTTTCTGTAAATACGTTCTTAGTGTGATTGATAGCGAGTACCTGCCGTATTTCAAGGGAACAATCGACTGGATTAACGAACCTCCATCCCGCCACAAGTTACCACCTGTCTGGTATTATACTGTCCCAAACAGCACTAACTCCCCTTATCTGGTAGTCATGCAACGCAAGCACAACCACAAGGACATTCCCTATTGTTGGGCCATTCTTAACATCGCAGGATACCAATATTTGTTCATAGTCCCATTCTGTTCTCACGACAAATATAAGTTTGTCGGCAAATCTCGTGTGGACTTCTTCCTTCAAGGACTAAAAAACGCCATGCCCAACATCAACTTACAACCTATGAAACTACATGGCATCGCCCCTACCAGCCTGAGAATAAACGCCAATATTGAGATACCGCCAGAATGCGTAGAAGGCCGCGACTATTATTTCATCGAACCCAAGACAAATCCATCAGTATGAATAAAGCCTTTTCTCAACACGCCCCATGCGCTATCTGTTTACTTCATTAGTAAGAAAATATCAAGAAAATACAATTCGCGCTAAAAATGAGCTTATAGAACAATGTCGTATAATAAAACATCTAAGAAAGGTTAAAAACGTTAAAATCACATTATATTAGTCCCTCGTAGAATCTTTATCGTCACTTTTCTACCGTTTAAAGCGTAAGTTGTTGATATATACCAATTTGTGAATACTCAGGATGCATTGGTCTGACGTCAATCAACATCCCTAACAGCGTGACGAGTATCGGCAACTATGCCTTCAAGGGCTGCACCAGTCTGGCCAGTGTCACCATCTATGCCCCGTCGTTGACCACCTACGGCTCCGATGCGTTTGATGCCAATGCCAGCGGTCGTAAGATATATGTGTACTACGACTGCGTAGATACCTACAAGAGCGGGTGGAGCA
>Ga0310690_10008543_pt1 | contig 12970 bp, 10 predicted proteins | sample AusTroGonzalo_MG_2_FD_207661 | JGI IMG/M metagenome (GOLD analysis project Ga0310690, IMG submission 207661) | Bovine rumen microbial communities from tropical cattle in Woodstock, Queensland, Australia - Gonzalo_04 (v2) (version 2) | ecosystem: Host-associated > Mammals > Digestive system >... | reverse complement strand
TAAATGCCGACACGGCTCCCGAGCCGCCCCCAGAATATCCGGTATCTTCGGATTAGCGTAGCGGTCTAACCAATTTTCTCCCTTTTTCGTTGAATTCTTCACTTTCTGCTACTCTTTCCGGCATTTTATACACTTCTTTCTTGCATTTGTCAGATTTTTTTCGTAACTTTGTGGTCTCAATGCGTAAGACTAACACTTTTTTACCATGGAACAACAGACAATCCTCCAAGAAATAACGCCATTGGGTGAACATGACCTGATGTACGTAGCTGACCGCCACAAGGTGTGTTGCGATTTTCCGCTTCACCGCCACAACCTCTACGAACTGAACTTCGTGGAACACGGTGCAGGCTGTGAGCGTATAGTGGGTGACTCGGTGGAGCAGATAGGTGAATATGAACTGGTACTGATCACCTCGCCCAATCTGGAGCACGCATGGACGCAAGGCGTGTGCACCAGTACGGATATTCACGAGATAACCGTCCAGTTCGCGTTTGACTACAACGCGGGGACCGTGCTCTCCACCAACCCGTTCCGCAGCATACAGCAGATGTTCATCCGGGCACAACGCGGACTGTGCTTCCCTATGGAGGCGATTATGCGCGTCTATCCGCGGCTGCACAAGTTGTCAACGATTCCCAACGGCTTTGATGCCGCGATGGAGATGATGTATATCCTGCATGAGTTGTCGCTGTTTGACAATGCCCGCGAACTGTCCTCGTCCTCGTTTGCACAGGTGCGGACCAGCAGCGAGAGCCGGCGTGTGGCAAGGGTGAAGGAGCATGTGGCCGCCCACTACATGGAGAATATCACCCTGGAGCAGATGAGCAGTCTGGCAAACATGGCACCCACGGCGTTCTCGCGCTACTTCAAGCTCCGCACCGGCAAGACGCTGTCGGAATACATCGTGGATGTGCGCCTGGGTGCAGCTGTGCGCAAACTGATTGACACCGACGAGCCTGTGTCGAGCATCTGCTTCCAATGCGGTTTCAACACCCTGAGCAACTTCAACCGTCTTTTCCGCAGCCGCAAGGGTACATCCCCCACCGAGTTCCGCGAGAAATATGCCAAAACAAAAGTGATTATATAAATTACTGAAGTTTCCCATATATTGGAAACAGATTAACAGAAACACACAAAATGTTCCCCAAAACTTTTGTTGATTGTTCTGAAAGTAAGTTTTTGGGGTTCTTCTCGGGAGATGGTCCCGTGATGGTCCTGTTCCAAACTTCACATTAGGCTGAGATAAATAGCGAAAAACAAGAACATGATAAATAGTGCGGTCATTGAGCAACTATTCTTTGAGCTTCAGCCACGACTGGTACGGTTCGCTGTGCGGTTTGTGGATGACGAGACTGCCGAGGACATTGTGCAGAACTGCTTCCTGCACCTGTGGGAGAAACGTGAGGAGATGAAAGCGGACAACCTGAAAAGTCTGCTGTTCACGATGGTGCATAACGCCTGTCTGAACGAGCTGAAGCATCGCGTGGCGGCAGGAACAGAATCGCTGGACGAGATGATGGAGGTGGAAGGTTCGGAGCAACTGTACTGGCAGGACTTTGCGCCGGAGGCGGATGAACGGATGATAGCGGACGAGTTGCAGGAACAGATTGATGGCGCGCTGGCGCATGTGAGCGAGAGGAGCCGCGAGATATTCATGATGAGCCGTCAGCAGGAACTCAAGCCCAAAGAGATAGCCGAACAATTAGGTATCACACGACAGGCGGTGGAGAAGCATATAAACGCCGCGCTGGATGCCTTGCGGACGTATCTGCCGAAAAATTTGCTGCCGTTGGTTGCATTTTGGGAGTGTATATTGTTATACGAGTAGAATGGAAGAATTTTATTACATAGCGCAAATGTATTTCCGCGGCACAATAAGCGCGGAAGATGAGGTGCGGTTGTCGGCGTGGCTCAAGGAGAGCGATGCTAACCGAGTGATGTTCCGGCAATGGGAGGACGAGTGGCGGAAGGTTGCAAGGCAACAAGCTTCGGAAAAGACGCAGGCTGCTTTTGCCAAACTGATGCAAAAGACAGCCCAAAAACCTAAGCCGCAACCTATTCAGTTGGTCCGCAGCAAACGTTCGCCACTGATTATCCGCCGCAGGTACTATGCTGCAGCGGCTGTGGCGTTGCTGGTGATTGTGTCGGGTGCGTTGTGGCTATTGCGGCCGGAAGCACACGAGCCGTTCATGGTGCAGACCGGTGCTCATGAAGTTCAGCAGGTGACGCTGCCCGACGGAACAAAGGTGACGCTCAACAGCCTGTCAACGCTTGCCTGTGCGGAGGATTACAACCGCAAAGACAGACAGATTGTTTTTGAAGGCGAAGCGGTGTTCGATGTGGCGAAAGATGCGGAGCGGCCATTCGTCATCCATGTGGGCGACTACAGCGTGACGGTACTTGGCACGCAGTTCAACCTTTCCGCCTATCCGTGTGACGAGAGTTATACAATCGCGCTGGTTGAAGGCAAGGTTTGTGTCGCTTATCAGAACGATTCGGTATATATGGAGCCGGATGAACAGGTGCGGTTTGACGTGACGAATGAGACCTTCGTTAAGCAGCCATACAATGCAGCGCAAGCCGCAGCATGGACGAACAGCCGCCTGGAGGGAGAGTTGGCGGTGGGCGAGTTGGCACATAAGTTGGAGCGAATCTATGACGTACAGATTGCCTTTGCCGAGGCAAGCCTGGCACAGGAAAAAGTGTATATATCCATTGGCTATGACGAGCCGTTCGGCGATGTGTGCGACGCCTTGCAGACGTTGCTGCCGGTGCGCATTGAGCAGAACGACAACGGCTATCTTATTTCCGCCCGATGAAAGGCCGCTGGCTCATAGTGCTGTGTCTGTTCTGTCTGCCCTTGCAGGCTGAGCCGTTTCGTAAGAGCTATCGTGAGATGCCTTTAGCGGTCGTGCTGCAGGATATAGAGGCGCATTTCGGCTGCTCGTTTCTCTACCGTCCGCAGGACATAGTGGCTGCACCGGCGGTGACAGGTTCGTTTGCTACCGATGATTGCAATGAAGTGCTTCGCCATGCCTTGGGCGAGGCACTTGTTGTTACACGTCGCAAGAACATCCTGATTATCTCCCCCGCGCCACCAAAGCCCAAACCGATACAAGTCAGAAGCGTCATCTGCGCGGAATCTACAATCGTCACCAACACCGATACACTTGCTCCGGAAGAGCCACGCGACACGGCAAGATATGAGCTGTTGGGGCAGATCAGCTATCTGCCGGTTGAGCTGCTGAATCCGTTTACGCCTCTTATTCTTCGCATTGACACCTCGCGCATTGCGCGCTATACGCATCCGCGTTCTGCAATTATTCAACCGCTCAACAATCCAACATACCTAAAGCACTCGCTGCTCACGGCTGTCAGTCTGGGTTACGGTTCGGAGATAAACACGCAACTGGACTTGGAGTACGTCTTTTTCTTCCACAAGAACTGGGGATTCAATACCGGTTTGGCCTTTGATTATGCCGGGCAATATACCGGTTCATGGGCACACGAGATGCGTTTTGCATTGCCGCTGGCGCTGCGTACACAATGGTTCTTCACGCAGCAATGGGGTTTGCAAGGGGCAGCAGGCATACAAGTGTACTTCCCGATGGCTGACCCGAATGGCACGGAAGCCCAACCCTTTGCTATCTCGTCAAGCAGCGTGGACATGGCAGCTTACGCCGAAGTGGATGCCGCCTACGTACTTTCTCCGCACGTCACACTTCTTTTCGGTCTGTATGGTCGGTTCTCCGCACTTGCACTCACGCCCTGGTCTGTCGGCGTGCAAATGGGGTTCCAGATAGGAAAATAAAGTCTCCCCGATACTTTTTTTCAAAAAAAATGATTTTACAGGTTGCATTTTTGCAGCCTGTTTTGTTATACGTTTAGAGCGGTGAGGAGCCGCACCCCTAAAAAATTACAATTTAAAAAGTATAAAATCATGAATAACGAAGTTAATCGTGCCTTCACGGCCAAGAAAATCCTGTTTGTCATCGACACTTATCAGACCAACAACAATGGTACGTCCATTTCCGCTCAGCGTTATGCTGCACAATTGCGTGAGCGTGGACATGAAGTCCGTATTCTTTGCGCCGACGAGGAGCCGGCAGCGGACAAGTACATTCTGCAAGAGAGACACCACTACCCGTTCGACGGCTTGGTGCATAAGCACGGTTTCCGTTTTGCGCAACCGGATGAACAAATAATCCGCCAGGCTGTTGAATGGTCGGACATTGTACATTGCTTTATGCCTTTTCCGTTGACATCCGCTACGAAGAAGATAGCCGACCGTTTGGGCAAGCCTGCCACAGCCGCGTTTCATATCCAGCCGGAGAACATCACATCGTCCATCAGTTTAGGGAAAGTCAGTTGGGTGAACAATGCTATCTATCGCGGCTTTCGCGAGGCTATATATGACAAGTTCACGCATGTGCACACGCCGTCGCAGTTCATGGCAAACGAGATCATCAGCCGCAATTACAAAGCCAAGATGCATCCGATCAGCAATGGCATACAAGAAGCGTTTATGGAAGCAGGGGAGAGTAAGTTGAGAGTGGAGAGTTTAAAGTTGAGAGAAGTTGGAAAATCAAAAGTTGATAGTAGTAAGAAAGTGTTCAAGATTATGATGATTGGCCGTTTGAGTCAGGAGAAGCGTCAGGACGTGATTATCAATGCCGTGAAGTACAGCAAGTACGCCGACAGGATACAACTCGTTTTTGCCGGTCGCGGACCGGAGTACGACAAGTATGTAGAGTTGGGTAAAGACCTGAAGCATCAGCCGCAGTTCATCTACGTAGGTCGTGACGAACTGATTGAGAACCTGCTGGATACCGATCTGTACGTACACGCCAGCGACATGGAGAGCGAGGCAATCAGCTGCATCGAAGCGTTCGCCACAGGACTGGTGCCCGTGATAGCCAACAGCCACGTGAGCGCTACTCCGCAGTTCGCCATTGACGGCCGCAGCCTGTTCATACCGGGCGACCCGAAAGATCTGGCACGCGCCATTGACTACTGGCTGGATCATCCTGGCGAGCGCAAGTTCATGGAAGAGCAGTACCGTCTGGCAGGCAGAAAATACAGCCTCGAATCGTCCGTGGCACAGTTTGAAGAAATGTTGAACGCAGAAATACAAGAACATGAAACGAATACTATTCATCGCGGCGGTGCTGATATGGACATCCGCGTTGCACGCAGCCGATACCGGATTGCATCTTTCCGTTAGCCCTTACGACACCTCGCTATCAAAGCCTATGCAGAAGCAGTTCAGCCGTATAGCCCCAATCCGCACAGACAAAGGCTTGTTCGGAGGCAAGGCAGGCAAAGGACGCATGTATTGCGACATCCGGCTGCCAGGGCTGACACCACAACTGTTGATTGACGTAGGAATGAGTATGTCGAAGATGCCCGGAATAATAGGTATGGCGCCCGGATGGTTTGCCATGTTCAGCCCACTGGCGTGCCCGAAAGACGAGCTGTTCGGAGCAGTGAAATGCAACTCAACCATCATGGTGACATGGAGAACGTATTTTTAAGAAAAAAAATGCAGCAGAAGGTTGCATTTAGGATGAGATTATTGTTATACGGATAGAACAACAAAAATTTGAAACAATGAAAACAACAAACGAACAGCCCAGAGAGGAAAAGAAGACCAATCGGTTTTTAATGATTGCAGTTATTGTACTCTTTATCATAACACTGCTGGCAATAGGAGTGCGCGCCTCGGCACAGGAGCGCATCGAGCTGCTGCCGTCAGGCGACTTTGAGACCTGGGCGGAAAAGCAGATTAGCGAATCCAAACTGATAGGCGGGCAGACGAAGACGCTGTACAAGCTCGGAAAAATCTGGGATTGCAGCAACGCGCATGCCAAAGCCTTCGGCGTGGACAAAGTGTCCATAAGTGTGCGTCCTGAGAAACGCGGTAACGGTTACTGCTGCCGCATGGAGACGACACTGGAGGAGGTATCGGCGATAGGTGTCAACCTCAAAGCACTGGCTACGGGATCGCTGTTCACGGGCAAGATGCTTGACGTGGTGGGCATGCAGCAGAGTTCGGATCCGAACTCGGGTATCGACATGGGCGTGCCGTTCACGGGGCGTCCGAAAGCCCTGCAACTGGACTACAAGGCATTCATCCAGCCGGAAGGGCAGGTCGTTTACGCCGATGCCGGCACGAAGGTGAAGAATGTCAGCGGTAGCGACGCCGGTCAGATAACGCTGATCCTCCAGCACCGTTGGGAAGAGAACGGGCACATCTACGCCTATCGTGTAGGTACAGCTCATGAGTTCATCCGCCAGAGCACCGACGGTTGGGTGAACGCCCACCAGGTGGATGTGTGCTATGAGGGCAAGGAGCAGGAATGCCGCATTCCGCTGTGCACCAACCGCCAGAAGGCACGTAACTCGCAAGGGAAGATGGTATATATCGAGGAAGTGGACTGGCGCGGAGACATTGAGCCGACGCACATCATCATACAAATCTCTGCCGGTAGTCATGCTCCCTTCACCGGCTGCCCGGGGAACACAGTGTGGTGCGACAATATAGGATTGGTGTACAATGACGCCTCATTGGCACAGGGAAGATGAGAAAGACAAGAATGATCATAGGATTACTGGTGCTGTGCATAGCTGCCAAGGCTGATGATTTGGCATCGTGCATCGTGAATGCAGACAGCACCGTTATGTTTACCTATTGCGGTTCAGGCAAGAAGGTGTTCGTGCAAGGGGACTTTGAGTTTGCCGGTGAACGCCGCAAATACGACGAACTGCATCCGCGTAAGATACGCATGCAGATGGGCGAAGACAACTGCTACCATCTGACGACGCCGGCATTGATGCCCGAGACATACTGCTACAGCTTTGTTGTCGATGACAAGCGGATGGCTGACCCATGCAATCCTGACACAGCGTGGCAAGCGGAGCATAAGTGCAACCTGCTGACCATAGGCGGCTCACGGCAAGTAGCACTCTACCAAGAGCCAGAGCTGCGGGGACAAGTGATTCATACCACCTGGTACGACCGCCACGCCGGGCGCAACAGGCGGCTGGTTGTCTATCTGCCGGCGGGGTACAGCAGTCAGGAACTGCCGGTGCTGTACCTGCTGCATGGCATCAGCGGAAACGAGGACTCATGGATAGAGCGCGGACGTGCGGTACAGATCATGGAGAACCTCATTGCCGAGGGTAGGGCAGAACCGATAATCATTGTTATGCTTGATTGTAATATAGACACCTGCGCGACGGGTGCTATGCATCAGTCGCTATGGCACAGCGTGACCCGTTATTCGCAGCTCAAGCATGACCGCAGTCTGGAGTTTGCGATGGGCGAACTTGACCAATACATCAGCACCACCTATCACGTCAACGGTCAACGTGCAATTGCCGGTCTGTCGTCCGGTGCGCGTATAGCCGCAAGCATCGCCAAGCACTATCCGGATATGTTTGAGGCGGTAGGGTTGTTCTCGCCGGTGGTCTATCAGGAGCAGGTGCCCGAGAAACCATCTGCTTTTCACTATTACATCTACATCGGCAAAGAAGATATCTTCGTTAGCAATGCCCGTCAGTTCCACCGCCGCCTGAACCGATGTGGGATAGCGCACAGCTACACCGAGACCACCGGTGAGCACAATTGGCGCAATTGGCGGATATATTTAAGCGACTTCGTACAGCATATTTTCAGATAATAGGCTTCGGCGTAGCATTTGTTAAAAAAGTGTCAGTAAGTATGGCACTTTTTTTGTACCTTTGCAGTCGCATTCGACAAATGAATAATACCGCCATGAGACATCTTCTTTCTTTCAAATCACTCGTTTTGTTCGCGCTCTGCCTGAGTGCGTGCAGTTGTGTACGTGCCGAAGAGCCAGAGACCCAACCGACCGTTTCGTACACCTTGTGCAACCCCAACGCCACTGCCGAGACGCAAAAGCTGTGGATGGTGCTGTGCTCGAAGTTCGAGAAGAAAGCGATGTCGGGCGTTGTGGCGAACATCGACTGGAACACCCGCGAGGCGGAGAACGTCTATCAGTGGACAGGACGCTGGCCGGCACTTAACGTGTTTGACTTCATCAACATCCACGCCTCGCGTGATGTGAACAAACAGGGCTGGCTGGATTACAGCGACCTCACGCCCGTGACCGACTGGTACGATGCCGGCGGCGTGGTAGGCTGCATGTGGCACTGGCAGGTGCCTGCCAACAACGGCACGAACTGGACCTGTTCGCCGGGTACAGACCCCGGGCAGACAAGTTTTGACCCGTCGAAGGTCAGCGATCCGTCCAGCGACGAGTACAAACGGATGATTCATGACATCGACCAGGTAGCCGGTTACCTGAAGAAGATGCAGAAGCGCGGCATACCCGTCATCTGGCGACCGCTGCACGAGGCGGCAGGCAACACCTACGAGTTTGCCGGAGGCGGTGCGTGGTTCTGGTGGGGAGCGAAAGGACCGGAAGTATATAAGCAGCTGTGGCGCTTCCTATACGACCGGCTGGTCAACTACCACAAACTGAACAACCTCATCTGGGTGTGGAACTCGCAGATGGGCGACAACGTGTGGTACCCGGGTGACGATGTGGTGGATGTGGTAGGACGCGACAACTACTACGCCCTGCAGTACCCGCTCGCCAAGGAGTACAAGCAACTCAAGAGCGAGTACCCGAACAAACTGATCACCTTAGCCGAGTGCGGCAACGGCGATGAGGTGGACATGTCGCTGTGGTCGAAGATCTGGGCGGAAGGCAGCCGCTGGAGCTGGTTCATGCCGTGGTACGACTACAACTACAACAACGGCACGAGTGACGAGCACCAGTTCGCCGGCGAAGCGTGGTGGAAAGACGCGTTCGGCACAGGACTGGTCATTGACAGGGAGGAAATGAAAGCGCTGATGAAATAATTGACGATTGGACGATTGACGAAGTACGATTGATTGACGATTGATAATTATTGACGATTGATGAAAAAGTTCTTAACGATAGTATTTGCGGGGCTCTGTGTTCTATCTGCGCAAGCCATGGAGCGCACGATCCTGATAGGACCGAAAACGATAGGCAAGGCATGGAAGGACAATATAGTGCTTGAGGCGCGGCACTTTGCCGATGCCAAGGCAGGCGACATACTCACCGTATATAACGACAACGCCAAGCGCACGGCACAAGGCGCGTTCCAACACCCGAAAACATGGCAGGGCGTGGCACCCGAGTACGGCTATTTCGGCATTAACGGGCCCTTCCGCATGACGCTGACTGAGGAGATACTCGCCATCGCACGCGAGCACGGCATAGCCATCGGCGGACATGACTACCGCATTCTGCAGGTCACGCTCAGTAACGCCGAGGATTACCGCGAGACCATGGTTTGGAACGGACCGGCGGTGGTGATGAAAGACGACTGGAGCGCCAATGCCGAGATAGCGGCGCAGTGCCTGAAAGACCTGCATGTGGGTGACGGACTACGGCTGCATATCAGTAAGGTGAAGCAAGGCGCGAGCGCCAAGCTCATGGACTTCACCTGGCACGCGCTGGACGCATCGGTGGATGGCGTGCCGGTGGGCGGTGAGGCGTACACATGGTACATCTACGACGATGCGCCGCTGCTCAAGCTCGCGCTGGCGGGCAATGGCGGCAATGTGGCGATGCGCGTAGGCGGAACGGGCTACAAGCTGGACGGTATAGGTATCGTGCAGTTTGTGGGTGAGGTGAGTGAGGATTATTCGGCGGCGCAACGTGCACCGAAAGAGTACGTGTTGCAGCCCGGTGAGATCTTCCACGGCGAACGGGCGTTCCCCAACGACTGGAGCGGCAACCTGAAAATTACTGCTGCACCGTTCCAAGAGTGCACGGCGAACGACGTACTGATCATATCCTACCGCGTTGATCCGGAAGCCAAGACGGCAGGTGTCACGCCGCAATTGTCCCTGCGCAACACCAAGACCTGGGGCGAACTGACCGGCGCGCCCGAGCCCGTATGGTATCCGCTGGACGGCACGGATGTCGTGTACATGTTCGACGAAACCGCCCTCGACGAGGTCAAGACCCGAGGCTTTGTCCTCAGCGGCATAGGCTTCACATTAACCAAGATTGAATTAATATCTGCTCAATGAAAAAGATACTATTTATTATTGCATGCATGTGCGCGTGCGGAGCGATGGCGCAGACCACTATTACCGGTACGGTGACGGACGGTGCGGTAGGTGAGCCCGCGATCGGCGCGAGTGTCATTGTGGTGGGCACGACCACGGGTACGGTGACGGACCTGGACGGCAAGTTCAGCCTCGACGTGCCGGACGGGAAGTTCATCCTGCAGGTGTCGATGGTCGGCTACAAGACGCAGGTGGTGAACATCAAAGGCAAGACCTCGGTCGGCGTCACGCTGCAGGAGGACAGCCAGGTCATGGAAGAGGTCGTGGTGGTCGGCTACGGCGTAATGCGGAAGCGCGACCTCTCGGGTTCGGTCAGTCAGATTAAGGCTGACGACCTGCGTCAGGGCGGGCAGGCCGACGTAGCCAAGAGCCTGGAAGGCAAGATAGCCGGCGTGGACGTGAAGACCTCGGACGGCGCACCCGGTGGCGGCACGAGTATCACCGTGCGCGGTGCTAACTCATTCACGACCAGTTCGCAGCCCTTGTACATCGTCGATGGTGTGCCGTTCGGCACGGACCCCAACGGTATGCCTTCGTCCGGCGCGAACGACGGCAACAACCAGCAGACCTCACCGCTGTCGATGATCAACCCCAACGACATAGAGAAGATAGAGGTGCTCAAGGACGCATCCGCCACGGCTATCTACGGTTCGCGCGGTGCGAACGGCGTGGTGATCATCACGACGCGCAAAGGTCAGAGCGGCAGCAAGCCGACCGTGGAACTCAGTATCCGCGGTTCGCTGCAGCAGATAGCCGGACGCGTGGAGATGCTCGACGCCTACCGGTACGCACTCTATCAGAACGAAGCGGCCGCCAACAGCCGCATGTACGAAGGCGGTACGCAACGCGACCCCTACCGCGGCGAGTGGGACTATCCGTACATAGGCAGCGGATACGTCTATACGCAAGGCAAGTACAACCCTGCACCCGAAGACTTCCTCAACCCGGGGACGCGTACCGACCAGTACGGCAATGTCGACGAGGTGGCAGGTGCCGACTGGCAGAAGCTGATCTATCAATTGGGCTACTCGCAGGAGTACAACGCCAGCGTGAGCGGTGGTTCGGACAAGGGCTGGTACTCGTTCTCGGGCAACTACACCCAGCAGAAAGGCATCATCAAGAACACCGGCTACGAGCGTTACGGACTGAGCATCAACATCGGCCGGCACATAACCGACTGGTTTGAGATAGGCACGTCGCAGCACTTCACGCACTCGACGACGGACTTCCAGCGCACGAACAGCGAGAACACGGGTATCATCCGCTCGTCGCTCATCTTCCCGCCGACTTACGGTCCTCACCAGAGCACCGAGCAGCTGGACGAACTGAACTGGCTCGCCGCCAACCCGCTGAACTACGTCAACGGTGCGAAAGACCAGCTGAAGCAGATATCGTGGTTCAGTTCGTCGTACCTGGAGTTCAAAATACAGCCGTGGCTCAAGCTCCGTCAGAACCTCGGTCTGGGCTACAACGACGCACATCGTTCGACCTACTACGACCGCCACACGCAGGAAGGCAAATCGCCCTACAACGGCAAGGCAGGCAAGGCAAGCAACATCTGGAAATCGCTGACCTCGGAGACACTGCTGACCTTCGACCACACGTTTAACCCGAACCACAGTATCAATGCCGTGGTCGGGGCGACCTTCGAGCGCGGCATAGGCTCGAGCGAAAGTATGACCGCCACGAACTTCCCCAACGACCTGACTCAGGACGCCAACATGCAGCTTGCGCTGGACAAAGCAACCGTCAACAGCAGCAGCACGCAGATGTCGCTGGCGTCATTCCTCGCCCGCATGAACTACACGCTGATGGGCAGGTATCTGTTCACCGCCAGTGCGCGTGTGGACGGTTCGTCGTCGTTCGCAAAGAAAAACAAGTGGGCACCGTTCTTCTCGGGTGCGTTCGCATGGCGGATGATTGACGAGGTTTGGATGCAGGAGCAGCAGGTACTGACGAACTGGAAGTGGCGCGTGTCGTACGGCGAGACGGGTAACCAGGGCATAGGTGCCTACCGTACGCTGACCGTGCTGGACGCCGCCAACTACCCCTACAACGGCACGCTGGAGTCCGGCGTGGCGATGATAGACTGGCGCGGACCGACGAACCCTGACCTGCGCTGGGAAACAACCTCGCAAGCAGATGCCGGACTGGATATAGGATTCCTCAACAACCGGCTGAACCTTACCATCGATTACTACTACAAACGTACGCGCGACCTGCTGCAGAACGTGACTATCCCGTCGTCATCAGGCTTCAGCCAGATGCTGGTGAACAGCGGCAACGTGACGAACCAGGGTGTGGAGGTGACACTCAGTTATGACGTGTTTGCCTCGGGCGACTGGCAGTGGAACATCGGCGCGAACTTCTCGCTCAACCGCAACAAGATTGGCGGTCTGGAAGGCGACCAGTACGCCACGGCACTGTGGTCGAAAGCCGATCAGGTGTTCCTGCAGCGCAACGGCTGCCCGATAGGTACGCTGTACGGCTACAAGGAGGAAGGCATTGACCCGACAACGGGCGAGATCGTCTATTCCGACCTGAACGGCGACGGACTGATCACCGAAGCCGATCGCACCATCATCGGCAACACCAACCCGAAGTTCACCGCCTCGCTGTCCACCAAGCTTGCGTGGAAAGGGCTGTCGCTGAGCTTTATGCTGCAAGGCTCGTACGGCAACGATATATTCAACTACAACCTGACGGACATCACGATGTCTAACATCGGCAATATAACCCGCTCCGCTTACGAGGGACGCTGGACGCCCGCCACCGCCAACACCGCCACCTGGCCCAAGCCCACCGCCGGCTATACGCGTACGTGGCTCATCA
>Ga0310690_10008542_pt1 | contig 12971 bp, 10 predicted proteins | sample AusTroGonzalo_MG_2_FD_207661 | JGI IMG/M metagenome (GOLD analysis project Ga0310690, IMG submission 207661) | Bovine rumen microbial communities from tropical cattle in Woodstock, Queensland, Australia - Gonzalo_04 (v2) (version 2) | ecosystem: Host-associated > Mammals > Digestive system >... | reverse complement strand
AGCCATGCGGTGGCGGTGCACGATAAGACACAACTGCCTATCGAACCGCATCTGTTCTTCTGCCGCCGCCGACTGACGGAGATAGATACGATGATCAGCGTCAACAGCGTACCCGTCAGCGACTATCGCACGCTGAGCGAACCCTTCCTCGCGGCGTTGCGCAGCAAGGCTGCTGAACTGTTGAAAACAACCTCCTTCCCGCAATGTGCCGAAGACGACTGCCCCTCTTTCTGCCCCTTCTTCAGCCTCTGCGGACGCCAACCCAAATCATTCTGATGATGACTGCTCAAACCCGATATTATCGCATCGCCGATCATCTGATTGCGATCAGCGCTCTGCCCCACCAACTGGATGAGTTGACCAACTACCGGCCTTTTCTGTCCGATGGAATCGGAGAAAACGCCCTCTTGTCGCTCCGAGTGACGGACCGGCCTATCCCCTCCGCCGAGGGTTGGCAAGAGGTTTATACCGATTGCCTGGAGGCGGATATGCCGCGTATCGAGATCTACCGTACTGATGCGGAGTGGCTCTTCCGTATCGCTCCGACGCGTGACAGCGAACTGGCCTGTGCGATGCGCTGCACGGCTGATTTTGCCGAGGCCGATGTCTATCTGGCGGCAGGCACATTCCGTTTTGCCGTCGACAATGCGGCGATGCTTCTCTTTGCTTTCCGCACGGTGTCGTGCTATACCTTGCTTTTCCATGCTTCGGTCACGGTGCGCAACGGGGTGGGTTATCTCTTCCTCGGCCGTTCCGGCACGGGCAAGAGTACGCATTCCTGTCAGTGGAAGAAGGCCTTCCCCGATGCCTGGCTGCTCAACGATGACAATCCTGTCGTCCGCTTGTTGGATGATGGCACGGTACGTGTCTATGGCTCGCCCTGGTCGGGCAAGACGCCTTGCTACAAGCATGCGGATGTGCCGGTGGGTGCACTTGTCCAGTTGGCGCAAGCACCTGCCAACAGCATCCGTCGTCTGCGTATGGTGCAGGCCTATCCGTATATCCTCTCTTCCGTCAGCGGCATGAAGATACGTCCGGAGATCATGGATGCTCTCTATGCCTCTATTGCCCGGCTGCTGGAGCTCACCCCCGTATACCAAATGGACTGCCTCCCCGATGAGGAAGCAGCCCGTATCTGTTATGCCGCGGTGGCGCCTAATGGCGAATAGTGACAGTCTCAAACGTGTTGATCTTCTGCTTGTCGAACGGACAAGCCACGCGGATGTAGTTCTCCGTAAATCCTTCCATCAGCTCGCTTCCGTCTGCGCCCTTGATGCGCTTGGCCTCCCATAGCACGGTGGCCCTGTCGCCTTCATGTTCCCGATAGAACGCTTCGGTCTTGCGGGCACTGATGGCGTGTAGCTCGCGGCTGCGGCGTTCCCGCTCTTTCTGAGGCACTACCTCCAGATCCATCTCCAGCATACGCGTGTTGGCACGCTCCGAATAGGTGAACACGTGCAACTGCGACACGGGCAATTGTTCGATGAAATCGACATAATCCGCCCAGCATTCGGCTGTCTCGCCGCGTACGCCCACCATACAGTCCACGCCGATGAAGGCATTGGGCATCACGGCTTTGATATGCGCCACGCGCTCTGCAAACAGTTCGCGCGTATAGCGCCGCCCCATGATACGCAGCACCTCGTTGCTGCCTGACTGCAATGGGATATGAAAATGCGGGGTGAAATGCCGACTGGAGGCTACCATGTCGATGATCTCGTCGCTCAGTAGGTTCGGCTCGCAGCTCGATATGCGGATGCGAAAATCACCCTCCACAGCGTCTAACGCGCGCAACAGGTCGATGAAGTGTTCACCGGTGCTCCTGCCGAAATCGCCGATGTTAACGCCCGACAGGATGATCTCTCTCGCCCCGCCTTCGATGGCTTCCCTCGCTTGCTTCACGAGAGTCTCTATCGATGGGTTTCTGCTCTTGCCGCGCGCCAGCGGGATCGTGCAATAGCTGCAGAAATAGTTGCACCCGTCCTGCACCTTCAGAAAACAACGTGTCCGGTCGTCCTTGCTGTACGCTCCGTGAAAATCATCTATCTCCCGGATGGGGGAAGTCAGCACCACCGAATGCTGACGGCTGGAGACGGATTGCTCTATCTGCTCGATGAAAGCCGGTAGATTGAATTTCTCGTTCTGTCCTAATACGTAGTCTACACCCTCTATATGCGCGATCTCATCGGGCTTCAGCTGTGCGTAACATCCGGTCACGATCAGTACCGCATCGGGGTTCTGTCTGCGGATACGATGGATCATCTGCCGGTCCTTATGATCGGCCGCATCGGTCACGCTGCAGGTGTTGATGACGCATATGTCGGCTTGCTCCCCACGTGCCGCACGGGTATGACCACGTTCCAGCAGCACCTTTCCCAAGGCGCTACTCTCCGCAAAATTCAGCTTGCAACCCAGTGTTGTGAACGAGATCTTCATAAATCGGGTGCAAAATTACTGCTTTTTTTTGAAAAAAACAAAAAAAATTTGCATATGTGAGAAAATTGCAGTAACTTTGCAGTCGCAATTAACCTGATTTATTAACATAAAAACACAAGTATTCTTATGACAGATCTAACTGTTTTGATGTATGTCGTTCTGGCGGCATCTTTGCTTGCGCTTGGTTTTGCCTACTATTTCTATCGCTCCATGTTGGGCAAGGATGAGGGCACCGAGCTTATGAAAACGATTGCCTCGCATGTCCGCAAGGGTGCGATGGCGTATCTGAAGCAGCAGTACAAGGTGGTGACCATCGTCTTTGTGGTCCTGGCGCTCGTCTTTGCTGTGATGGCGTATTTTAATCTGCAGAACGGAATCGTTTGGTTCGCTTTCCTGACCGGCGGTTTCTTCTCGGGTCTGGCCGGTTTCTTCGGTATGAAGACGGCTACGTATGCTTCTGCCCGTACGGCCAATGCGGCTCGTCAGAGTTTGAATGCCGGTCTGCAGGTGGCTTTCCGCTCGGGTGCCGTGATGGGTCTGACCGTGGTTGGTCTGGCGCTGCTGGACGTAGCCGGTTGGTTCCTGCTGCTGCAGAAGACCGGACTGCTGGAGTGGGTAGGTGCCGAGGCCAATCTGATCACCATCACCACTACGATGCTTACTTTTGGAATGGGTGCTTCCACGCAAGCGCTCTTCGCCCGTGTGGGCGGTGGTATCTATACCAAGGCGGCTGACGTAGGTGCCGACCTGGTGGGTAAGACCGAGTACAACATCCCCGAGGATGATCCGCGCAATCCGGCTACTATCGCCGATAACGTGGGAGATAACGTAGGTGACGTGGCCGGTATGGGTGCCGACCTCTATGAGTCCTACGCCGGTTCTATCCTGGCTACGATGGCGCTGGGTGCTGCTGCTTTCGCCGGCCAGTTGCAGTTGAAGGCGGTGTTGGCTCCGTCGCTCATCGCTGCTTGCGGTGTGCTGCTCAGCATCATCGGTATCTATCTGGTGAAGACCAAAGAGGGAGCGGGTATGAAGGAGTTGCTCCGTGCCTTGGCTATCGGTACCAACACGGCTGCCGTACTCATCGCAGGTGTGACCTTCGGTATCTTTGCTTGGCTCTTCGGTACAGAGACCAGCCAGTGGTGGCAGGTCAGCCTGTCTGTAGTGGTAGGTCTGCTTGCAGGTGTGATCATCGGCCAGTCGACGGAATACTATACCTCGCAATCCTACAAACCGACGCAGAAAGTATCTGAGAGTTCGCAGACAGGTCCCGCTACCGTCATCATCAGCGGTTTGGGTCTGGGTATGCTCTCCACCGCTATCCCGGTGATCACCGTGGGTATAGCTATCATCCTGGCTTATCTCTGCGCCAACGGTTTCCATATTGAGTTTAGTGCGGCTAACCTCTCGATGGGTCTCTACGGCATCGGTATCGCCGCTGTCGGCATGCTCTCTACGCTGGGTATCACCTTGGCTACGGACGCCTACGGACCTATTGCCGACAATGCCGGCGGTAATGCCGAGATGTCGGGTCTGCCCGCAGAGGTGCGTCAGCGTACCGACGCCCTCGATGCACTGGGCAACACCACCGCAGCTACCGGCAAGGGCTTTGCCATCGGTTCGGCTGCGCTCACGGCTTTGGCGCTCCTGGCTTCGTATGTAGAGGAGATCAAGATAGCACTCATCCGTACTGGCGAGACATTGCCGAATGGCGTGGAAGCCGCTAAGGCTACGCTGGTCGATTTCATGGAGGCGTACAACGTCAACCTGATGAACCCCATGGTGCTCGTGGGTATCTTCATCGGTTCGATGATGGCCTTCCTCTTCTGCGGACTCACGATGAACGCTGTTGGTCGTGCGGCACAGAAGATGGTGGAGGAGGTGCGTCGTCAGTTCCAGACCATCAAGGGTATCCTCGAGGGTAAGGCGGATCCCGACTACGCACGTTGCGTAGAGATTTCCACCAAGGGGGCGCAGCATGAGATGCTGCTGCCGTCTATCCTGGCTATCATCGTGCCGATCATCACGGGTCTCGTGCTTGGCGTAGCCGGTGTGCTCGGTCTGCTCATCGGTGGCTTGGCTACCGGCTTCGTGCTGGCTGTCTTCATGGCCAATGCCGGCGGTGCGTGGGATAACGCGAAGAAATACGTAGAGGAAGGACATTTCGGCGGCAAGGGCTCTGACTGCCACAAGGCTACCGTCGTTGGCGACACCGTCGGCGATCCGTTCAAGGATACGTCCGGTCCGTCGCTCAATATCCTTATCAAGCTGATGTCGATGGTCAGCATCGTCATGGCCGGTCTCACCGTTACCTACCATCTCTTGTAAACAGGGAGAATTGCAACCAAAAAACGTCCTTCGGGGCGTTTTTTGGTTATTGCCCTATGCCGGAAATACTGCTACATTATATCTGGGAACATTGTCTGTGGGCGGGGTATCCGCAGCAGACAACCGACGGACAGTCTATAGAGATCATCTCGGTGGGCGAACACAACCGCGATGCGGGGCCCGACTATAGCCATGCCCGTATCCGTATAGGTGATCAGGAGTGGGTGGGGAATATAGAGATGCATGTCCATGCCTCCGACTGGTATCGCCATCGCCATCATCTGGATCCGGCCTACGATACGGTCATCCTCCATGTGGTGCGCGATGCGGACAAACAGGTCTGCAACTCCCGGGGTAAGCCTATCCCCCAGTGTGCGCTTCAGTATCCTTCTGACCGCGACTACCTGACCGGACTGCTGGCGGAGGCGAGGCGGATGGACGGACCCGAGGCACGTATCGGTTGTGCACGTCAGCTGTTGGATGACCCCCAGCTGCTCACCGACGGCTGGCGCCGGCGCTTGCTCTACAAGCGACTCGACTGCAAGCGCTCGTCTATCGAGCGTCTGCTCGCCATCACCCATGGCAGTTGGGAACATGCGTTCTATATCTCGCTGGCACGTAACTTCGGTTTCCATACCAACAGTGTGCCCTTCGAGGAACTGGCGATAGCTACGCCACTCTCTGCTATCCGCAAGCATCGTGATAACCTCTTCCAGGTCACAGCCATGCTGCTCGGTCAGTCCGGACTGCCTGTCCGCGACGAGCATATGGCGCGCGAGTATGCTTTCTTGCGTACTAAGTTCAATCTCACGCCTATCGATGCCGGCCTGTGGAAGATAGGACGTATCCGGCCGCAGAACCATCCCGAACGGCGTATTCGCCAGTTTGCCCATCTGCTGCATAGCTCCGAGTTCCTGTTCAGCCGGGTGATTGAGACGCCGGATCTAAAGGCTTTGGTCGAACTCTTTTCCGGGGAGGCCTTGAGCCGTGCGTCGATAGACATCCTGCTGATCAACACCGTCTTACCCTATAGATATGCGTATGCATGCGCACGAGCCGAAGGCGATGCCGATCGCTATCGGGCGAGTCAGCTGCCGATGCAGATGATGGAGCAGATAGCGGCCGAAGACAATGCTGTTGTGCGACAGTGGAAACTGCTGGGGCAGACGGTGCGTAATGCCGCGGATTCACAGGCCTTGCTCCATCTCTATCAGAACTATTGTCAGCACCACGAGTGCGTCAACTGCGAGGTGGGCTATCGTATCTTCTTCGGGAATACGCTGCCGTTATAGTACGGCGCGATTCAGGTATTCCACTTTATTGCCGACGCTCGCTAAGTAGTGCTGAAAAGCGTCCTGCGAGATCACTACTGTGCCTCGACAGTCGTTGGGATGAAAACTGAGCGATGCGGCATCTCTCAACCGGCTGTCCAGAAACAGGATCACGTGATGTTCGGTGTCGTTGATCAGTCCGAACGGACTCACGCTACCCGGCTCTAAACCAAGGTATCTCATCATCCGTTCCGGGGAAGCAAATGACAGTTTGCCGGGGGCATTCAGACCTTGCGCTACCAGCACTTCCTTGAGCCAGTGCTCGATGTCGTGAATAGCCAGATCATCATCGCACGGAAAACAAATGAGGTAATGCTGATTACCCTTGTGATTGCGCATGAAGATGTTCTTGCAGTGCACACTCCCGTCTTCTCTCCACCATCGTTTGGCTTCCTCTATGGTCTTGCCCTCAGGATGGTTATACGTCGTGAACGGAATGCCGTGTGTCTCCAGATACCGCAGCACTTTCTCCTGCCGTTCAGATAGTATCTCGTAGTTGTTTGCCATATTTTATTCTCTAATTCCCGCCGCAAAGATACAACAAATATTTGGTATGTACAAGATTTTAAGTGTCAAAATCGAATCTATTTGAGTTTGCGTCTTTATAATCTTGTCATACGCACAACTGTGCGACTGTAGTTTCGAAGGGGCCCCTAAAAGGGGGTGAAGAAGTGCCTCGGATGGCACTTCGAGCTTGAGCGCCACGGTAGTGAGTCACGCGAAAGCATAGAACAATACTAGTCGAAGATACAACAAATATTTGGAATATACAAGTATTTCAGCATTAAAAAAATCTGCCACGAACAAATTTAAATGTAAAAAATTTGCACATGTCACGAAAAAGCTGTATCTTTGCATTCAAATTGTGAGTTATGAGAAAGATTCTGCTTAGCCTTAGTGCCCTGTTCTTCTTGATGAATGCCGTTTTTGCGGGAGTTACCACCTACACCTTTACTTCGCTCAGCTGGGCGAGCAAGGTGGGCGCCACCCCTTGTGATGGTACAACCGACGGTTGGATATGCGATAGTCTTGCTACGGAATACGCCGCCGGTCGCAATGCAGCCGACGGTCGTCTCTATTCGTGTGGCGTAGGTGTCAAAACCGGCACTTCCGGTGCGGGAGCCACTTCCGTTCAGACCTTCACCGACGTGCGCCGCGTCACGGTCAACTTCTGCCAGAACAGCAGCAAGGGGCGCGGTACGATCTACGTGCAGGTGGGCGAGAATACGCCTCATAGCATCGTGGTCACCAAACCCGCTGCCAGTGGAGAAGGGGTGTGGAACCGCGACTCCGTCATCCTCTTTTCTACGCCGGAGACAGGCCGAATCCGATTCTGGGTGGAGTGCACGGAGAATGCCATTTATATCAACACCATCTCTATCCGTTCCGCTTCAGGCGGCAGTTCGGTGTTTACGACCGATACCTACCAGCTGGTCACCGACGTGGCGCAACTGCAGGACTCCGACCAGGTCATCTTCGGTGTCTCTCAGGAGGGCGTCAACTATATCATGGGCTATTACGACGAGTATGAGAGCGTCAATAATATCCATGCTATCAAGGGGCGTTATTCGGCCGATCGTTCACAAGTGGCGGCGGACGAGAGTGCTATCTATACCTTGCGTATCGCCCAGCTGAACGGCAGCACGGCATATATCTTCCGGGATGAGTTGCGCTACGAAGAAGCCTATCTGGTGGCTTCGGGCGGACAGACCAAGAACCGCTTGGCGTTGTGGACGGATGTGGTGGATACCAAGACCTACGGCAACTACGGTTACTGGTCCATCGCTATCGAAGAAGGAGGCGAGGCAGTGATCACCAACTTGGGTAACAGCCGTTCGAAGATCATCCAGTACAATGCCTCCAATTCTCCCACGCTCTTTGCGTGCTATGCCGACCGTTCCCAGACACCCGTCTGTCTCTACCGGCGTGTGCCGGCGATGGGCAACATACCCGCTATCGTGGCGCCGATGGTCAATTTCGGAACCACGGTCCGGCCTTCCGACCAACGTACGATAGAGGTGAATGCCAACCTCCTCACTACCGATATCTCCGCTTCGCTCAAGCAGGGGGATGTGTTCACGCTGTCCGCTACCTCGCTGGATAGGGATGGCGATATGCTCACGGTCTCCTATTCCGGTGCCGCTCCCGGCCACTATCGCGACACCCTCGTGCTGACGAGCGGCGAGACGGTCTCCGAGACACCCGTCCTGCTCAACCTGCAGCGCGAACTGACGGTGGCTGAGGCCGTGCAATCCGACGACCATGCCGTCGTCTTCCTCGGTGATGTGGTGGTTACCAAGAAATACGACAACTATATCTACGTGCGCGACGAGACGGGCTCGATGCTGCTCTTCGATCGGGGAGATGGCGTCAGCGGCAAGCGCTACGGAGCCAATCTCAAGGCCGGCGATCCGCTCTCCGGTGTCACCGGACGGTTCGTCAATTATTTCGGTGTGCCGGAGATATCTCCCACCGAGCAGTTCCGCGTGGGAACCAACGGCGAAGTGCTTCCCGAGGCGGCTCCTGCGCTCATCGACTCTGCCGATGTGTGCCGCTATCTCGTGCTCGACGGCGCTGTGGTCCATGATTGGACCAGCCTGACCTACAACGGACAGAGCTATGCGGTGGAGAACAAGTTCAATCTGTCCGGTTTCGACACCGGCGTACCCACGCGTACCTTCGTCATCGTCAGCTACGACTACGACGTAGTCACCCTATATATCATCCGTCAGGAACCGTATTCCCAGGAGGCCGTCGAGTCGGTGGATGCCGCTGCTAAGGCGCGTCTTGTTCTCCGCAACGGAGTGCCGATGGTGGAGACGGAAAACGGTCTCTTCACCCTGGACGGAAGATCATTGTGATGACGAAGATCCTTTTCATATGCCACGGCAATATATGTCGGTCGGTGATGGCGGAGATGGTGATGAAGGAGCGCTGTCGCCGGGCCAGTGTGGAGAATCTGTTTGAGATCGCGTCTGCTGCTGTCTCTCGCGAGGAGATAGGCAACGGTATCTATCCTCCGGCTAAGCGCAAGTTGCGCGAGAAAGGTATCCCCTTTACCTCCCATGCGGCGCGCCAGATCACCCGTGCGGACTATGCCTACTATGATTATATCATCTGTGCCGACCGGTCCAATCTGCGCTGGTTGGAGCGTATCATCGGCGAAGACACGGAGCATAAAGTGTCGCTGATGATGGCCTGGCCTAAATCTCAAAATTCGCTTGCGAATAATCGTTCGAGCATAGCGAGGCAAGAAATCATAAATCATAAATCTCAAATCTCAAATCATAAATCTCAAATCTTAAATGACATCCCCGATGTCTCCGATCCCTGGTACACAGGCGATTTCGAAGCGGCCTATCGCGATATCGACTGCTCCTGCTCTGCCATATTGCGCCAATTACTACCCTAAACCCTAAATCATAAATTATAAATCATAAATTATTATAGCATGTTAGTCAAGATCTACAGTGCAGCTCCGGTGGGGATTGATGCGGTACCGGTGACGATCGAGGTGCATTCTAAGCCCGGCTTCGACTTTGTCTTGGTCGGCTTGCCGGATGTGGCTGTCAAGGAGTCACACGAACGTATCATGGCTGCGCTCACTGTCAATGGCATGGAGGCGCTGCACCGTTCTTTCACGATCAATATGGCTCCGGCTGACATCCGGAAAGAAGGTGCGTCTTTCGATTTGCCACTGGCCATCGGCATGTTGGCCGGCGGTGAGAAACTCAAATCCAAACGGCTGACAGACTATATGATGGTGGGCGAATTGTCTTTGGACGGTTCGTTGCAACCCATTCGCGGTGCATTGCCCATCGCTTTGTGTGCACGCCGCGAGGGATTCCGAGGATTGATCCTTCCGGCGGCTAATGCGGAAGAGGCGGCTGTGGTGGATGGCTTGGAGGTGTACGGATTGAATGACCTGATGGAGGTGATTCGTTTCTTGGACGGACAGCCTCAAGATGAACTCAACCCGGATGAACCGTGGAAGCCGACCAGGGTCGATACACAAGCCATGTTCGATCAGCTGGCCTTCCCGTCCGACTTGGATTTTGCAGACGTGCGTGGACAATATAAGGTGCGTCGGGCAGTGGAGATAGCGGCTGCCGGAGGACACAACATGCTCATGATTGGCCCTCCGGGTGCCGGTAAGTCGATGATAGCCAAACGTATCCCGTCTATCCTTCCTCCGCTCACGCTGGAGGAGGCGCTGGAGACGACGAAGATCCATTCTGTCGTCGGTTTGACCAACCACCGCAAGGGTGCCGGCAGTGCGCTGATAGTGGAACGTCCGTTCCGCAGTCCCCACCATACCATCACCGACACGGCTCTCGTCGGAGGTGGCACCAATCCGCATCCGGGAGAGATAAGTCTTGCTCACAACGGTGTCCTCTTCCTAGACGAACTGCCCGAATACAAACGTTCGGTGCTGGAGGTGATGCGCCAACCGCTGGAGGACCGGCATATCACGGTGGCGCGAACCAAAGAGACCGTCGATTATCCGGCATCGTTCATGCTCGTGGCAGCTATGAACCCCTGTCCCTGTGGACATTACGGCGAGAACAACCCTGCCCATCCCTGCACCTGTACGCCGGCGCAGGTGCATCGGTATATGTCTAAAATCAGCGGCCCGCTCCTGGATCGTATCGACATCCAGTGCGAGATAGAGGCAGTGCCGTACGACCGGCTCAGGGATGCGCAGCCCGGTGAGTCTTCCGCCGTGATGCGTGAGCGCGTGCTCAAGGCCAGAGCTATTCAAACGGAGCGCTTCAAGCATTCTAAACTTGTCCATTGCAACGCCATGATGAACGCCAAGATGGTGCGTCAGTACTGTGCTTTGGATGCGGAGTGCGACAAGCTGCTCGAGTTCACGATGACCAAACTGGGACTCTCCGCTCGTGCGTACGATCGTATCCTCAAGGTGGCACGTACCATCGCGGATATCGAAGGCTCGGAAGACATCCGGAAGAATCACTTGCTCGAAGCGATCTCCTATCGTTCGTTGGACCGAAACAACTGGGGCGGATAATCCGCAGGACGTGTATGAGGCGTATTGAAGTGGTTGCAGCCATCATCCGCGATGACGAAGGACGTATCTTCGCCACCCAGCGCGGCTATGGCGAGTGGAAAGACTGGTGGGAGTTCCCGGGTGGCAAGATCGAGCCCGGCGAGAGTAGGGAGCAAGCGCTCCGCCGCGAGATACGCGAGGAACTGGCGGCCGATATCGAAGTGGGCGAACTGCTTCGTACGATTGACTACGACTACCCACAATTCCATCTGACGATGCATTGTTTCCTCTGCCGCTTAAAGGAGCAATCACCAATGACCAATGAGCAATCATCTTTTACTCTCCTCGAGCATGAAGCCGCCCGATGGCTCATGCCCTCCGAACTCCCCTCCGTCCGCTGGCTCCCCGCCGACATCGAACTCATCGAAGAACTTAAATCTTAAATCATAAATTATAAATCATAAATTATAAATCATAAATCCCCTAATCCCTCAAAACCGCCCTTTTTTCTTACAAAAATAAATTATTTTGCACTTTTCTCCGCATATATTTGTATATGTGGATTTTTTTTAGTACCTTTGCCGCCCAAATTGCTACGTGCGTATATGTAGTACGCACATAGCATACGTGTAAAGAAGTGTAGTGCCTTTCGGCGTTTATTATCCTACGGATGTTTAAACAACAAAGTCATACACGCATAGCACTAAACAACGAACATTGACAGATTTAATCAAAAAAGACGGAATCTCGGATGGTTGCATCCAAGCGTTATTGTTTAATAGCCTACTTGTAAACAAGCTTACAGATAGCCTCTTAATCAATCCCGCTTCGCATGACCGATAAATCGTCCTGCGGATTCCTTACAAAAAACTACGTTACGAAAAAACGTTACACTTTCAAAAAGCAGTGTAGAAATATTTTTTTTGACATTTTTTGTTGCGAAGCATTTTTTGTGAACAATCTATCGATAACCATATATGGGGTATCGATGAACGGAAAAGGATAAAATAGTATATAAGAAACTTGTTTATTGATAGGATATTTTAACTTTTACGTATAGAACCTTTAGGGTTCGAGAGAATGTTCTTTTTTGATTATATAAAAAACAAGACAATGCAAGACAAAACAACGATACATATGGTGCAAGAGCCGCTGAAAAGTGAGCTGATGAATGCTTGCTACGGCATCATCGGCTGCATCTTTGAGGTGTATAAGCAGCTTGGTGCCGGTCTGCCGGAGTATATATACCAAGAGGCACTATACACAGAACTTACATCAGCTGGGTTCACTATCCATAAGGAACTTGAGTATCATCCTTTGTACAAAGGTCAGCCTATGAAAGCCTACCTCAAGATGGACATGGTGGTGGAGACGGAGATAGGCAAAATCATCATAGAGTGCAAAGCGCTCACTCAACTGTCCGAAAAAGAGCATTACCAGACCTTTGGTTATCTCCGCGGAACAGGCTGGCCGGTCGCTCTCCTCGTCAATTTCGGCGCAAGTCCGAAAGTACAACTGGAGCGCTTCCATAATAACAACGGCACCATCGAGGTATTTTAATCTCATCGCTGCCTAACGAACATTGACATAGTAAATCAAAAAAGCGCTACGCTTACAAAAAAAACTACGTGATTGTAATGATGGATATAGCCCGCAAGGCTTAAGCGTAAACACAGAATATCCACTTATATGTAAACATCTAGATGGCTATTTTCTGTTTCCACTGCATGACATGAATGTCATTCAATATCCTCATCCTTCCTTTCCGTAGTACAAAAAAGCGTTTCATTGCATTCCACTGTCAAAAACGAAATTAAAAGCTGCTGAGATGATTTTTTTGACATTTTTTGTGGAGCAGAGCGATT
>Ga0310690_10008537_pt1 | contig 12978 bp, 10 predicted proteins | sample AusTroGonzalo_MG_2_FD_207661 | JGI IMG/M metagenome (GOLD analysis project Ga0310690, IMG submission 207661) | Bovine rumen microbial communities from tropical cattle in Woodstock, Queensland, Australia - Gonzalo_04 (v2) (version 2) | ecosystem: Host-associated > Mammals > Digestive system >... | reverse complement strand
CGGCGGCAACAATCCCCGCGCTACCTGCGACAACGAGACGATGACCCCCGATCTTACGGGTGTGAAAGACTTCTTCGCTTTGGAAGAGAGCGGACTGAAATTCGTCTTCGATCTCAACATCACCTCGGCGTTTCTCGTTACGCAAGTCTTTGCGAAAGATATGCTGGAAACGGGCGGCAATATCATCAATATCTCCAGCATGAATGCATTTCGCCCGCTGACCAAGATCCCCGCTTACTCTGCGGCAAAAGCCGGCATCTCGAACTTTACCGAATGGCTTGCGGTGCATTTCGCGCCATGCAATATCCGTTGCAACGCCATCGCGCCCGGATTCTTTGTGACCAATCAAAACCGCGCTCTCCTCTTCAATTCGGACGGCACACCTACCGCGCGTACGGGCAAGATACTCGCCGCCACTCCGATGAAGAAATTCGGAGAGATAAGCGACCTGATCGGCTGTCTGTTATGGCTCGCGGACGATAAAGCAAGCGGATTCGTAACAGGAACAGTCATCCCCGTGGACGGCGGTTTCTCGGCATACTCAGGCGTATAAAAATAAAACCTATAAAGACAAAGGCACGGTGAAGCATGACGATTGACTTTCACCGTGCCTTTCTTGTATGATGATGCTATGGAAAAGATCGATATATCGAAAATACGCACACTGACCGATCTCAACCTTCTCTACGAAAAGAAGGAAGTGACCGCCTCCACGAACGACGATCTAAAAGCGCTCGCCTCGATAAAGACGCCTGACCGTCCCGTAGTTCTTTTCGCCGACAAGCAGACGGCAGGACGCGGCAGGCAGGGGCGCAGCTTCTACAGCGAAGGCGGACTGTATATGAGCGTTCTTTTCCCGAAGCTCGATGCGCAAGCAGCCTATCTCACGCACGTTGCGGCAGTCGCCGTAGCGGAAGGGATCCGCGAAGAAACGGGGCTCCCCGCCTCTGTAAAATGGGTAAATGACATATACCTCTCAGAAAGGAAAATTTGCGGCATCCTTTCAGAGAGCATCACTCCTTTCGGCGCACGGAATTACATCGTCGGAATAGGGATAAACGTAGGGACTCCCAAGAGGAATATTCCTTCCGACATTCGAGACATTATCGGATATATCGACTGTGACAAAAACGCTCTCGCCGCCCGCATTCTCCGCAAACTCTTTACACTGACAGGTCACTTCGATCTCCCTTCGCTGAAAGAGCGATACACGACGCTGTGCTTTCTGAATGGAAAGCGTGTAAACGTTGTGCGAAACGACATAAAAAAACCTGCGACAGTCCTCGGACTTACCGATGAACTGAGGCTCCGCGTTCGTTACGACGACAGACAAACGGAAGACCTCATCGCAGGAGAAGTGCGTTTGATCGTATAGTCACCTTTCAACTCAACAAATATCCTTGGACCTCCACCTGCATCGTGCGAGAGGAAGGGCTCTCCGACAAATGAACGATAAAGGAATAGCCCATATCTCCGATACGTTTCGATACTTGAAGCAGTTTTTCGCTATCCATAGAAACCGTCATGGCACGCCAAACGGTGAGTGCCGCATCCCACTCTTTCTGCGTCATATTACAGAATGTAATCGTGTAAATTTCAGCTTCTCTGCCGATCGAATAGTTCGAGGCGACGGACGCCACTCCGCCCATATCCTCCAACACAGCGTAACATTTACTCGTTGATAACAATGAGCGTTGATCCTCAACCGTAACCGTCGTTTCTTCGGGATCATTTGACTCGGTATCGCTACTCTCTTCGGCACTGTCGCCTTTTTCATTGTTTTGCTCTTCTTGATTATCTTCCTCTTTTTCTTCCTCGGTAAGCCACTCTGCCACCGTCGACTTCGCTTGATCGATCTGCACGACGCCGAGCTCGGTGCGCACACGGATCTTACACGACAGATCCTCCGATTGCACGTAGTATAAAAGGTGTCCTTCCGTAAGGTCGGTAGACAGTCCTATCGTCATATCCGACACCGTGACGATATCCACCTCTTTATCATATTTCCCATATAAGGCGACGGATCGGCTGTTTTGTCCGTCATATATCTCGGCAGTGCCCGCAGCTGCAATACGAATACGCGCAACAGGATCCACCGATCCGGTGGCGATAAGCGCATATTCTCCCGCAATCGCTTGGGTATCACTGTATCGGCGCATGCCCTCTTCGTCAAGGGTAGAGAGGTCAAACATATCTACTTCAAGCAAGTCGAAGAGACCTGCCGCCGCCCCAACGCGATAATACGTCAAACGATCATTCTCATACAAATACAGCATATAGGACTCCACGTCTTCCGAATCGGAGATATCTTCCTCTTCTTCTTCATCCGAAGTATCGTCACCCGCGCCGGCTTCGCCCGAAGTATTATCTTCTCCCGAGCTTTGCTCATCGGTGCCGTCCCCATCTGTGCCGTCCTCACCTTCGCCAACGTCCTCCGTTTCGTTCTCGTCTTCTGTATTTTCGTCCGACTGCTCCGTGTCGGTGGTCGATTGTTCGCTCCCGCCGGCTGGTGTCTCGGAAAGCGTGTCTGCATTCCCTTCCGAAGGGGTATCTTCCGCCTTCGCACAAGCAAAAAAGGCGAACAGGACACAGACGATCGCTAAACATAGAGCAACTGTTTTACACCAAAAAGCTTTCGCCATTTCCTTTTTCCGCCTCTATTTGATAAAAGTATTGTATCATATCTTGTCGATTTATGTAAATAAAATGCATTCGATTCCTTGCGTCCGCACTTGGCGAAAGAGTTAAAAGATGATATACTGAAAAAGAATACGAGGGAAAGCCGTCTTTTCTCTCGAAAAGGAGTTCTATGAAATACGCTTTTTACGGAAACGAAAAACCTGCCCTCACGCCAAGACCCGATTACGGGAAAGTCGGCGACCAGCGACATCTATACGACCTACTTAGCGACGTTTGGTGCGAATATTCCTGTGCGCCGAGGCTTCGTCCCGAGTGGTCGACGTCAAATAAAACGCTTGGGCAATGCTCTATTACGGCCTTCCTCGTACAGGATATATTCGGCGGTGAAGTGTACGGCATTCCCCTTAAAGGAGGCGGCTATCATTGCTATAACGCCGTAGGTGACGTCGTATTCGATCTGACGAGCGAACAATTCGGCGGCAAGCCGCTGACCTTTGACTGTAAGAATCCGCAGTCTCGCGAAGAACATTTCGCGAGCAAGGAGAAGTACGAAAGATATCTGTATCTGAAAAAAGAGCTGGCGAAAAAGATCAAGTAAAGCGGGTAAAGCAACGATAAAAAGACGCCGACTGTATTGCGGTCGGCGTCTTTATTTATATGCTTCATTCGATATGCGCAATAAATGTGCTTTATTCGATCATCTCTCCTTCTTCAACTTCTCGACGATCGGCGCGTCCGCAGGGACGAAAGGATACTTATCCGCTTCTTCCGACGTAATCCAAACGATGGCGTTATGCTCCATCGGGGTGGGCTCTCCTTCCGCGATGTATGCATTGAAAAGAGTCAAATGCACGAGAATATCGGGGTAATCGTAGCTGATCTCCATATATGGCGCACCGACCGACACCGTGACGCCGATCTCCTCTCTGCATTCGCGAATGAGCGCCTCTTCCAAGGTTTCTCCTTCCTCCGCTTTTCCGCCGACGAATTCCCACAGTCCCGCACGGGCTTTCCCTTCAGGGCGCCTGCAGATCATGAAAGTATTTCCCCGCCATATCAAGGCAGCTACGACTTCTTTTCTGACTATCCTTTCTTCCTTCTCCATATGCTGACACCTATTTAAGATCTGCCCTAATCATATCATCCCGTAAAAGAAAATGTCAATAAAACCCTCTTGTGAAGAAAGAGCCCACGCAAAGCGTGAGCCCTTCTTACTTTATCTTTCGTACGATGGGAAGATTACTTCTCTTCTTGTGCAGGAACTTCTTCCGCGACGGGAGCCGCTTCTTCAGCACCCTCTGCTTCTGCAACGGGAGCTGCTTCTTCCGCGGTCTCACCCTCTGCTTCTGCAACGGGAGCTGCTTCCGTTCCGCCCTTCTTGCCGTCCAAATACTTCTGCAGATATTTGATGCCAAAGAGCACGCCGATCATCAAAGCGATAGCGATCGGGAGCACTACGTACCACATCTTGATGAAGCCCGCAAGGATAAAGCTCACGAAAGACACCGCCGCCACGGTGAGCGCATAGGGAAGCTGCGTAGACACGTGATTCACGTGGTTACAATCCGCACCCGCAGACGCCATTATGGTGGTATCGGAGATGGGGGAACAATGGTCGCCGCAAACGGCACCCGCCAAGCAAGCGGAGATACCGATGACGAGGAGTTCGCCGCCCGTCTTACCGAAGACAGCCACGACGATGGGGATCAAGATACCGAAGGTACCCCACGAAGTACCGGTGGCGAATGCCAAACCAAGTGCTACGAGGAAGATGATCGCGGGAAGCATATTCATAAGACCTGCCGCCGCACCGTTCATCAAACCACCGACATAGCCTGCCGCACCGAGACCGGAGGTCATGGCGTTCAAGGACCAAGCGAAAGTCAATATCATGATAGCAGGCACCATCGCAGTAAAGCCCTTAGGAACGTTTTCCATCGCTTGCTTGAAGGTCAAACGACGTCTTGCGATGAAGTAAATGATCGTGACAACGAGAGCGATAATACTACCCCAAGTCAATCCGAAGGACGCGTCGCTGTCGCCGAATGAGGCGATCAAGTCACCCTTATTATCTCCACTGAAGAATCCACCTGAATAGATCATACCGATCACGCAAGAAACGATGAGGAGCGCCACGGGGATCACGAGGTCTATCACGCGACTACCGCTGTGCTTGGTAGTCGTTTCTTCCTTTTCATCGATCTTATCAAGCATCTCCGCCGCCTTCTCAAATTTCTTCATCGGACCGAAATCGATACGGAGCAAGACAAGCGCTATAATCATGACGATGGTGAGCAACGAATAGAAATTGTAAGGTATCGCATTTACGAATAGACTGATACCATTCGTACCAACCTGCTTCGCCGTGGAGCTGACTGCCGCTGCCCACGAAGAGATGGGCGCGATCATACAGATAGGTGCAGCCGTCGCATCGATGAGGTACGCCAGTTTCTCGCGGCTGATCTTCTTGCTGTCCGTTACGGGGCGCATAACGCTACCAACAGTCAAACAGTTGAAATAGTCGTCAATGAAGATGAGCACACCAAGGAAGAATGTGGCGAGCGCCGCACCCGTCTTGGTCTTGATATGTTTCTTCGCCCAGCGACCGAATGCTTCCGCACCACCTGCTGCGTTGATCAGCGCCACCATAGCGCCGAGAATGACGAGGAAGACGATGATGCCCATATTCCAGCCATCGGAGAGAACACCGATAAATCCTTCGCCAACCATAGCATCCATCGAGGCTGCGAATTTGAACCCGCCTCTAAAGAGCGCGCCGGCCAACACACCCACGAAGAGGGAGCTGTACACTTCCTTCGTGATAAGAGCGAGCACGATAGCAATGATCGGAGGCAGGAGCGATACGATCGTGCCGTAATAACGATTATTTACGGCCTCGGTATGCTCGATAACGCCGTCACCGTCGCACTTTAAGCAAATGCTCATTACTTCCGTTTCCGAGTTGATCACACCTTCACCCGCACAGGTCGGGCAAGCCACTACCGTCAGTGTTTCGAGATCAACGACCGTACCTTTGCCTTTACAGTCTTTACATACGGGGGTCTTCGTCAGGATCTTACCATCACCATTACAATTCGGGCATTCTTCATCCGCATGAAGGATTCCGGTGCCTATACCGTAATCATCCTGGCAATCCGGACACTCTACCTCTTCCGCCACTTCATAGGCAACCTTTTTGGTGCCTTCGCACGTCTCACACTCTTTGCCATCCACTTTACCGGTACCGTTACAGTCCTCGCAAATCACTTTACGAACGCCGTCGCCGCCGCAATCGGGACAAGTAGCCACTACAGGCACACCGCCATCCAATGCCAAGAGAGTGCCTTCTCCTCCGCAGGTCTCACAATCGTGTGAAGTCGTGATCACTTTCCCCTTACCAAGACAGGTGTCACACTTTACGCTGCCGTTATTATTGATCGCAGTAGCGAACACAATAATAGCGATTAACGCCACGAAGATCACACAAATATTGATGATCTGTCGACGCGTCAAGGTAAGCTTGCCTATCTTGACCTCGCCTTTGTTGTTCAAAAAATTCATTTTTCCTTCTCCTTTTGCGCATGATGCGCATGTAATCCATATCTAAATGCCACATATAAAAGAAAAAAGCGGCAAGAGAGCCGCCCACAAACGAAAAAAAGAAAAAACAAGACGTCGCATGGTGGATAGCTCTCCGCGAAAAACGGGTCGCCCCGCTCTCGCGACAGTGCGCAAGATATTCTCTCGCACCCCAGGCAGCGACCGTGACAGGATAAGGTCGTACCTTCGGCATGTCTTCCTTTCCCACCAAGGACAAGCCTGCTCCTCGGTTTATCATAAGACATGCGCCTCTATCGAATAATAAACAGTATATCTATTTACAGGGATTGAGTCAACCTCTTTTTCACATTTTTTCGATTTTGAGAGGATCGTTCGACTTTTTTACAAAAAAAAGCCCCCTTCCGGAGAAAGGGGCTGATATCTATAGGATCTCTTTATGCTTTGTCGTTGGTGGAAACATCCTCCTTCTTTTCGAGAGCCTCGGTCTTAGCCATGGAAGGTGCTGTAGGCTCTGCTACGACGTCAATGCCGTTCTTACGTATCTTCTTCAGCTCTTTCGCCGTATTATCCTTGGACAATATCTCTTCTACGGAAGCGCCTTCGAAGAGAGCGTCCACTTCCTCCTTGAAGATCGTCTCCTTCTCATAGAGAAGGGTGACCATCTTCTCCATGATCTCACGATGCGTCTCCAAGATACCGAGTGCGCGGGTAAAAGCCTCGTCGATGAGCTTCTTAATCTCGCCGTCCACGACCCCCGCCATATTCTCCGATACGTCACTGTGCTGACCGTAGGTTTTCCCTATAAACACCTCGTGATCGCTCCCGAGATACACGTTTCCTATCAAGTCACTCATACCCCACTCGGATACCATTGAACGAGCGATAGAGGTCGCACGCTGAATATCGTTGCTCGCACCGGTGGAAATATCCTTAATGACGATGGCTTCCGCCGCCCTACCGCCGAGCATCATGCAGATATTATCGAGAAGCTTATTCTTCGTAATGTGGCTGTCATCCGTCTCGGGACGAGTGAGCGTATAGCCTGCCGCCATACCGCGCGGGATAATGCTGACTTCTTGCACTTCGTCGCAATTCTCGAGCACCTTCGCCACGATGGCGTGTCCGCTCTCGTGATAAGCGGTGATACGTTTATCCGTTTCGGTGACGACGCGGCTCTTCTTCTGCGGTCCCATGATGACTTTATTGATGCCTTCCAATATGTCTTCCATCAAGATGACGCGACGATTCGCCCTTGCGGCGAGAATGGCGGCTTCGTTCAGAAGATTGGCGATATCCGCACCGGTAAATCCGATGGTAAGACGCGCCACCGTCTTAAAGTCGATGTCGCCCGAAAGCGGCTTATTCCTCGAATGAACGCGGAGGATCTCCTCTCTGCCTTTCACGTCGGGAGCATTGACGTATACTTGTCTGTCAAATCTGCCCGGACGAAGAAGTGCGGGGTCCAATATATCCGCTCTGTTGGTCGCTGCCATAACGATGACGCCGTCATTCGGCTCGAAACCGTCCATTTGTACGAGCAACTGGTTCAAGGTCTGCTCTCTCTCGTCGTGACCGCCGCCGAGCCCAGCGCCACGCTGGCGACCTACGGCGTCTATCTCGTCTATGAAGACGATACACGGCATATTTTTCTTCGCTTGCACAAATAGATCGCGAACACGCGATGCACCCACACCCACGAACATTTCCACGAAGTCACTGCCACTGATGCTGAAGAAGGGAACGCCCGCTTCGCCTGCAACCGCCTTGGCAAAGAGGGTCTTACCTGTACCCGGAGGGCCTACGAGCAAGACACCCTTAGGGATCTTGGCTCCGACGTCTTGGAACTTCTGCGGAGCACGCAAGAACTCCACGATCTCTTTTAACTCTTCTTTTTCTTCTTCCGCCCCCGCAACATCATTAAAACGCTCTTTCACGTTACCGGTGACTCTTGCCTTTGTGGCGCCGAAACTCATTGCCTTATTATTGGCGCCCATATTCTGCCTGTTGAGGATGAAGAGAAATACGCCGATGAGCACGATGCCGATGACAATGGGCAGTATAGACGACCAGATGCTGTTCTTGGACGGATCGTTCAAGATCACCGTCGGGACCTTGGCGTCTCCTGCCTCTTGCAGCTCGTAGATCTTCTCGATGGGTGCTGCGCGATTGGGAATATACACGTATGCATCGGGATTCGACGAGATGGACTTGGACTTAGAACCTTCGAACAAGATATTCATCTTGTAATTCCCTTCGATGTATACTCCGGCGATGGCTCCCTTGTCGTTATCCGTGCCGTTATTCTCGATAATGCTTACGAACCGATCGTACGAAAGCTCCTCCGGACGCTGTGCGAATAATTCCACGAGCACGACCACGAGCACGATACACACCAAGATCGTAACGATCACGCTTATCGTCTTGGACGTTTTACTTCTGAACATGGACTCCTCCAAAAAAAACCGTTCCCTTTCGGATTCGGAACCGCGTTTTGTCGTTAGTATATTATATCATAGCGAATTTTATATATCAACAAAAGATTTCTTAAAAAAAACGCCCTTTTCTGCTTCTTCAGGAGCATTCGAGCACAGAATAGATCATCTTGGCGATGCGTGCGGCAAGTTCAGCCACGAATGCGTAGGGAACGGCAAGAAGCGCGGCATACACCTCTTCCGGTGCACGTTCCTCCGCCACTACGCCGACGATACCCACGTCGCCCACTCTTCCGAAAGAACGCTCCAAGGCGCCGCCGGCCTTGATACCTCCGCGTTTCAATCGAATGCTTCCCACGTCGGAGGATTTTCCGAGGGCTGCGTCTACTGCGATGACAGAATCCGCCGAATGACGCTCGCCGATCATTGCGAGGTACTCGCCTAGATTGACTCCGTTCACACTTTCTCCCACAGCACCGTACACCGGACACGCGAGACGGTACTCCTCCCTCAAACTGCTCCCAACAAGAGGTCCGAGCATATCGCCTGCCACTTTATCACTCCCGATACATACCACTACCGCACGCACTTCTTTCATATCGCTATTATTGCCCGATCTTCAACGCTAATACGCGGAAAGCGTTTAAATATTTACAAAAGATACCAAATGATGTTTTTTTTCGAATAATGTTGCAATTTCTTATTTTTTACGTATATAATGAATGCATGATGGACTTTATCATAATCGGCGGACTTATCCTGTTCGCTTTATTCGGATTGTTGAAAGGCGGAGCGAAGATCTTGCTCGGTATTTTCACCTTAGTCTTGATTATGATCGCATCGGCTTTCATCTCTTCCGCGCTCTGCCCCGTTCTATTACAGAGGAAAACGGCAGACGGCATAGAGTACACCGGTATGGCGCACGTCATCATGGATCCGATCGGAAATGCACTTCCTTCCGGCGACGGATTCTCATCCATGCTCGACGCAAAGATCGTCCTCGGACCGGACGAAGTCCTGTACGTCGGCGAAGAATGCGACGTCACCTTGAAAGACGCCATCTCCAAGAACATCCCCGTCGTGGGTCAATACATCGCCTCCTTCGCAGAGAAGATGGCTTCCCCAGGGACTTCCTTGCGTAATTCCATTTCTTATACCGTAGCTCGATTCTTATACGAGATCGTGATATGGGTTGTGCTCGTCATCGTCCTTGCCATCGTACGCAATATCCTACGAAAGAAGATATTCCGTTGGCTCGATGACAAGAAGCACGCCACCATGAGCAAGGTGGACCGTGTGATCGGTCTCGTCATTAACGTGCTCATTTTCCTCGTCATCATTTGGGGTATCGGCGCACTCGTCGCGCGTTTCGACGACGGCTCGAACTGGGCGAATTCTATTGATGCTTTCTTCCTCAACGGACCCATCTCAAAAGCATTCATGTCGGGGAATCCTTTCTTGAAAATGATGCATATCACCCTTCCCGTCGGGGAAAGCATGTAATTCCACATGAAAAAACGTTATCCTTTGGACCTCTCTGCGCTCGCGTATCCTTTGATGCGCACACATTCGGCGCAGAGTAATTTTCGTTATACGGCGCGACTCGACAGATCCGTTGAGCCCAAGCTGCTGTTACGCAGTTTGGAGTATGTACTCCCACGCTATCCCTCCTTTCAAACAAGAATCGCGTGCGGACCTTTTTGGCACACGCTCAAAGAGAACGTTCTCCCCCTCATTGTAACGGAGGACCGCCAACCGCCTCTAACCCCTATGCGGAAAAAAGAAACGAATCGATATCCTTTTCGGTTGACATACATAGGAGATGAGATCGTTCTCGAAGTCTTCCACGCCCTGACCGACGGGAATATCGGCGGCTTATTCTTCGCGGATATTTTGACAAAATACGTTGCGCTGCAAGAGGGAACTGATATCCTTCTTCCGGAGCGAAATTTCTCCGTCGAGGATCCTTTCCGCGCTTTCGGAAAGAAAATACCTTTCCGCGATCTGTCGGTGAAAAAGTATAACGGTAAGAGCGTAGTCGCTCTCGGGGGAAAAGGGAATTACGACAGATATCCTCGCCTTATTTCCACTGAGATCGACCTTTCCTATATCAAACAAAAAGCCGCGGACGCGGATGCAACGCTGACAGAATACGTTACCGCCGCTTATCTCGCCGCCATCTTCCTCACGCAAGATATACCGCTTAACAAGCCTCTGTCGCTATTTATCCCCATCAATCTCAGAAGATTCTTTCCGACAAACAGCTTGCGAAATTTCGTGTGTTTCGAACGAATCACTCTTACGAAAGGAAGCGGCGAACGCACTTTTTCCGAATTGCTTGACGAAGTCAAGAAACAATTTTGCGAAAAGATCACTCTGGACGCCATGCAGCGCAACGTAAACGACCTCGTGACCTGTATGTCCCTGCCGATTCCGAAGTACGTGCCGTTATTTCTGAAAAGTCCTTGTTTCCGTCTTGTGAAAAAGGTCATGAATAAAGTGCGTCAAACAGCGATCCTCTCTAACGTCGGCGCCATTACCCTTCCACCCGAAGCGGAAAAACACGTGCGGGAAATAAGATTCTTCTTGAACGTCAATCAAAATGCACCTCTGAACCTCGCCGTACTCTCTTATGCTGGGAAATGCATCTTGAATATCACCTGCAAATTGACGCACACCGAGATTCCCGAAATATTCTTCTCAATCTTACGTTCTTAAAGTAAGAAAAAACTCACGATACCAAGTCCGAGCGTATAAAGAATGAAAGGCATATAGCCTTTTTTCTTATTGCCGAGCATAAATTTCGCCGCGAAAATACCGGTAATAAACGCCGTTATCGCCGCGATCAACACCTCGGGAAGATCCGTTCCTGCCACACTGAACCCTGTTTTGAAGCCTTCATACAGAAAGGCGCCGACAATGACCGGAATAGACAACAGAAAAGAGAATGCCGTCGCCCTCTCCTCTTCTACTCCTAACAAACGAAGTGCGGAGATCGTGGATCCGCTACGTGATAATCCCGGGACTACAGCAAGCCCCTGCACCGCTCCGACGATCAAGCATCTACCTACTCCGATCTCCCTACGTTCTCCCTTGGCGAGCATCTCTGCCAAAAGTAAAAACGCAGAGGTAGCAAGAAAACAGAACGACAGCAAACTGCCCTCTAAGAGCGCCGGAGCATACGCGGAAAAAAACAGTGCAATCGCCACCGTAGGGAAAGATGACAAACATACGTATTTCAAGTCGCTCCGAATGGGATGACGTATAACGCTCCAAACCTCCTTTCGCATTACGATAAGCACCGAAAGCAGCGTGGCGGCATGCAACGTGAGGTTCAGAAACACAGAAGTCGGCGCGAGTGACATTCTCTCCAGCAATATCAAGTGCCCGCTGCTGGAAACGGGGAGAAACTCCGTAAGCCCCTGCACGAGTCCGAATAAGACCGATCTCCAAAAAGTCATAACCCCTCCATTAAGTGTTTTTACTGAAAGAGATTGATTTCCGCGCGTAAAAAATTGTATAATAACTTTACATTTTACGAAATTATTACGGCATTTATGCCAAAAGGAAGTATGAAAGAATGAAACTCGGTATAGTAGGACTGCCCAACGTAGGCAAATCGACCCTCTTCAACGCGATCACATCTGCGGGCGCAGAATGCCAAAATTACCCTTTTTGCACCATTGAGCCGAACGTCGGCATCGTCCCCGTCCCGGACAAACGAGTAGATGATCTCGCCAAGCTCTACGACTCTAAAAAGGTCACTCCCGCCGTGCTGGAATTCGTGGATATCGCAGGGCTTGTAAAAGGCGCGTCCAAAGGTGAAGGTCTCGGAAATAAGTTTCTCTCTCATATACGCGAAGTGGACGCCATCACCCACGTGGTGCGCTGCTACGACGACCCCAATATCGAACACGTGGAAGGTCGCATTTGTCCGAAAAACGACATCGAGATCATCGACACCGAGCTCGTACTTGCAGACCTCGAAAGTGTGGAAAAGCGTCTGCAAAAAGTGCGCACGCAAGCCAAGAGCGGGGATAAGAAGTATCTCCCCGAGATCGAGATGCTTGAGAAAATGTACAACCATCTCTCCAAAGGTTTCACAGGAAGAAGCATAGACGCCACCGAAGAAGAAGCAGCATACTACGATACTCTCTTCCTTCTTACGACGAAAAAAGTCATCTATGTGGCGAACATCGCCGAGAGCGACATCGGGAAAGAGGATAACGACTATGTCAAGCAAGTTCGCGAGATCGCCGCGCGCGAGAACGCAAAAGTCATTAAGCTCTCCGCGAAGGTGGAAGCGGAGCTCTCCGCCCTCGACGAGGAAGACCGTGACCTCTTC
>Ga0310690_10008536_pt1 | contig 12978 bp, 9 predicted proteins | sample AusTroGonzalo_MG_2_FD_207661 | JGI IMG/M metagenome (GOLD analysis project Ga0310690, IMG submission 207661) | Bovine rumen microbial communities from tropical cattle in Woodstock, Queensland, Australia - Gonzalo_04 (v2) (version 2) | ecosystem: Host-associated > Mammals > Digestive system >... | reverse complement strand
GCGGAGGTGGCGTACATCGCGGAATAGTTCTTCACGAGATCGCCGAACATGCGGCAGGCGTACCAGTTCTTGTTCGGCTGGCGGTAACCGTCGAGGTAGCCCCAGTTGCCGGAGGGGCCGCAACCGTAGTAGTAGGCCTGGTCGAGCTTGGAGGACTGGAACTTGACGAGGGACGCGAGCGTGAAGCATGCGGAGTCGATGCTGTTGTGACCGGAAGGCCCCTGATGCGCCTTCTTGACCGCTTCGGGCGTTGAGTTGTTGCCGTGTATTCCGTCCCACGTGAGAATGTAGTGCCACTCGTTCAGGATGAGCTCGCATTTCGTAAAGCCGTACTCGTCGCACATCTTGCGGGCGGCGTCGGCGGACTTCACCATCGCATCCGGATTCGAGCCGTAGTAGTGCCAGGAGATGAAGTCTGGCGCGATTCCCGCGTCCTTGCAGGCCTGGAGGAGCGGACGGAAGTACCACTCCTTCATCGAGCAGAGCGCGGGGCCACCCACCTTCACTTCGGGAAACTCCGCCTTGAGGCGCTTGAGGCAGGTGACGAAGAGCCTGATGAAGAGGTCGCGCATCTTATCGCGGTCCTTGCCGCCCTCTGCCTCCGGCAGCCACCACATGTTGGTGATGCCGTCGGGCTCGTTCCACAGTTCCCAGTACTTGATGTTCCACTGGTGTCCGTTCGCCCAGCCCTTGTTGTAGTGGCGGATGATGCCGGCGAAGATCTCGGCGGTCTTGTCGAAGTCCTTCGGTACGCGGGCATTGAAGTGGATGTTGCCCGTGTGCTCGATGGACGTGCCAAGACGGTAGAAGATGTCGAGGCCCACGTTCCGAGCGAGGCCGAGCAGATGGTCGGTCGGCTCGAAGACGTAGTTCGTCGGCTCCTTGGCATCGAGGTGGAAGAGCGGGAAGATGTACTGGTAGTCGACCACGCGCTGCCCGTCGTTGACAAGCGCCCAGTCGTGCGTCCGCGCGTAGGTCATGTTGAGCGCGGCGACGTGCTTGTCGTCGTTCTGGATCGAGCGCGGATAGGAGCGCGGCGCCCAGCCGGAGGAGTGGAGCTCCTTGCGCAGGTGCCCCGTCTCCCGCGTGAAGTCGGCCGTGGCCGTAGCGGCGCTCACAACGCCCGCGACACAGGCGATGCCGACCGTAAACAACAGGATATTGCAGTGTTTCATTTCGTTTTCCTTTCGTCTTAAGTGTCATCAGTGGAGGCGAATGAGCGCAGGCTCAAGTGGGGCGAGCGACAATGTCAGCTTCTGGCCATCCCCCGCGAGTTTCGGCGCGGGGCCGAACGCGGCCGTCGCAGACATGGATTTCTTCGCCAGATTGATCTGCGCGTCAAGCGGCTTGTCGGACGAGTTGACCGCCAGCACCCACACCTCTCCCTCATGCCGCCATGCACGGACGGAGAGCGGATTCTCCTCTGATGCAGGACACGCCGCAGACTTGGCAAACCCGTAAAGCTCGTCCGCAAGCAGCACAGGAACATATTTCTTTATCTCCTCGCCCACGCGGCAGACCTCGGCCCAGCGCGTGGCGAACGGCACGCCGTTCGGTTCCTTCCAGAGATCAAACCACGAGTACATCACGAGACCGTTCGCGCCGGCGGCGATGCACTGCCAGCACATCGAGCGTAATTCCTCCTCGGTCGGCGCGCGGCACTTCGCCTTATCCTCTGGCGTCTTCTTGTACGCCGCCCAGTCGAACGCCTGCGGCACCTGCCATAGCGGCTTGCATCCGGCCGTGCCGCGCGCGGTCGAGCGAGTCCACTTCGTCGCCATGCCCGCAGAGCGGCTAGGAATCGGATACGGATCCGTGCCGATCACGTCGAAGGACGGCAGGTAGTCCTGGATCTGGTCGTACTGGTACAGCACCACCCAGCCAGGATGGTTTGGATCAAGCTGCTCCATCAGGTCGCGGCGCGCCGTAAGGCGCGGCAGCATCGTGAGCGGCATCTCGTCGTTCAGGTACCACGCAAGCAACGCGGGATGGTCCTTGAACTTCGCCACGCGCCCCTTGATGTATGCCACCTCGTCTGCCTCCGAGTTTATCCCCTTCGGCGCCCAGTGCGTACCGGAAAAGATGTCCTTCACGCTGTATATCACCTTGATGCCGTGCGCGTGGCAGAGGTCCATCAGGTCCTTCGAACTCGGGGATGCGTACGGCATGAGGCAGTTGAACGGACCCTTCGCATATATCTCCAGCTTGTTGGTGGTGATGCCGCCCCAGTACATGCCGAGCGGGAAGAACGGCTTGCCGTCCACGATAGTGCGCCCCTGCGCATCGAACACAACCGTGCGCTGCGGCAGCTTCTCCACGCGCGTGAAATCCATATCCGCCGAACCGAGTTGCCCGCCGTCGGCGCCATACGCCGAGAAGCCCACTTTCTGCCGCCCCATCTTGAGCGAGGATACCGGCACCGTGCAGGAGAAGCGCGCGTCCGCCGCCGCAAACCGGAGCCGCCCGTCGGCGTCGATGTAGCGGAACCAAAGACGTTCTGGCAAAACCGCCTTGTCGTCCTCCAGCAGCGCGCGGAACGTCACGTCCCCCGCCGCCGCGCAGTTGCGGTAGGCCGTAGCGGCGATGCCGCTCACGACTTTCGGCTCGATAGGCGTGACCGAGACGTCATCGAACCACGCCTTGCCTGTCATGCCCTTGCGGACGTACGCGCTCACGTGGAAGCTGCGCGCCGCCTCGGGTATGATCTGCGTCATGCTTTCCACCTTCGTCCAGAACTTCGTGCCCTTCACGCCGCCCGCGTACGAACCGCCAAGCCATTTCCCGTCGGCCCCGTTCCATTCGATGCAGATGCTCGCGCCGCTCTCGTCGCCCTTCAGGTCCTCGGTCCGCACCCAGACCGAGAACTTGTAGCGACGCCCTGGCTCCAGCTTGATCTTCTGCCCCGGCACACCGTAGTACTTGGGATTGTCGTTATCGTAGTAGAACGCGCCCGTGCCGTTGATGCCCTCGCCCGGACGGAACGTGTACTTCCCCTGCGCCGACCATCCGGAGACCTTGCCGTCGGCATTCGCCTCATACCCCCCGTTCGTCACGATCGGCTCGGTGCCCGCACCTGCGCAAAGCACCGCCATTCCCAATATCGCACTAATTCCAATTTTCATTTCTCTTTTCCTTCCGTTACCATAAATCATGAATTACCTCCGTATGGAGAGCCGCCGTATTGAGAGCCGCCGTATGGAGAGCCGCCGTCTCGGCGGCGTTCCCCATCGTCAGCCGCCTCATGCATTGCCTCCCTATGGAGAGCCGCCGTCTCGGCGGCTGCCTCTATTGCCGCCTCATGCATTGCTTCCCTATGGAGAGCCGCCGTCCCGGCGGCGATACCATCAACTTCGCCACCATTACAACGGCTCTCAATAGCACCAAAGTAAATCCTATTGGCCTGCTCGACGTTATTCTTCAAATAATCAAGGCAATGACGATAATGCGCGTCACTTCTTACTATTCTATCGAAGTAGTCCCGTTGCCATACGGTTCCGACCCCACCCAATTTCCTGTTAATTGCCTTTGCCGTAAAACTTTTCCAACTATGCAGAATCTTTGGCAAGTCATCGTAAGCATCCAGCTCCATCAACACATGCACATGGTTGGGCATTATCACATATGCATGTAAGCGGTAACGCGTTCCGTTGAAGTACTCAATGGCCTCTGCAACAATCACGCGACAATCATCACGGGCAAGGATGCAATCGCCATGTCCAGCATCTAACCAGTATTCCATTCGCATCGGAAATGCCTGAGAATACCACTGGCAGGTGGCGTCATCCCAAGGTTCTGGATGGGCGGCCAACCATTGTTCGCGTTCGGCTCTCCACTGCTCAAGTAATGATACTGGCATTGAATCGGCAAGCCGAAACGTCACGAACACGATTGAGCGGACTTGTCCCCAGTGCGGAAGGTTGTGCCGACTAACACTAGTTTCTGCAAAACGAGAAAAGAACTTGCCTTCAGCTTCCGCAATGGCTTCTGGAAACTCAATTGAACGAAAAGGAGTGATTCGCCGCCGAGACGGCGGCTCTCCATAGTCGCCGCCGCATGGAGTGCCCACATATGGAGAGCCGTCGTATGGAGAGCCGCCGTATGGAGAGCCGCCGTCTCGGCGGCGTTCCCCATCTCCGCCGCATGGAGAGCCCACATATGGAGAGCCGCCGTCCCGGCGGCGTTCCCCATCGTCAGCCGCCGAGACGGTGGCTCTCCATACTTTGACCATTCTTTTCATAAAACCATATCAGCTACTTTGCTGTCGGAGCAATGAGCGACCAGTCCTCGGGGGCGATGGTGCGGCCCGCGTAGGCGAAGGGCTTCGCGCCGTAGTTCGTGACGAGGCGCGAACCGTCGGACCACGTGGTGCAAAACACGTCCTCGGCCAGGCGCTCGTGCTTCTCCATGAACAGGTACTGGAGGTAGTTCAGCTTCGCGTAGATATCCCACCCCTCCTTGATCTTCGCCACGGAGTCGTGCAGCTCCTTGTCCGTGCCGCAGCGGAGATCCGAGTCGCCCATCCAGTCCGTGCCATCCGAGACGAACTTGGAGTAGAAGTAGAAGTTCGGGCGGCCACCGTACTCCAGCAGCTTGAGGCGCGAGTAGCGATCCTGCGCGGTGAAGTTGACGGTCGTCGTGAACGGGTTCTGCACGATGAAGCCGTTGTAGACGATCTGCCACACGGGGATCATGCCGTCCACGAGGCCCTTGTTTTTCTTGCGCGGGTCGCCGAAGCTCGCGTAAAGGACGGAGTCCGTCTCGCCCGCAAAGTGGTCGAGCGACCCCTCGCTCGCGAAGCCGCCGAACGCCTTGCGCGTGAGCGCGGCGCAGCGTCCCCACCACATCGCCGAGTCGGCGCGCGAGCACTTGTGGCGCGGATCGTCGCACTTCGGCGCGAGGAGGATCGTCACCGTGTCGAAGTAGCCCATGCCCTGGAACCCGAGCGCGCGGATACGCCAGAGGTCGCGCGTGCAGAACTTCTCGTAGGCGCGCTGCGGGCATATCTCGTACGGACACCCGCCGCCCCACCACACGGTGTGCGCGGGTTTGATCGTGCCGTCCGCGTTCTTGACTGTCCACTCCGCGTCCCAGCAGTCCGCGATGAGGTAGGCGTCGCGCCAGTTGCCGTGCGGCACGATCTGATAACCGTTCGCCTGCGTCATCTTGATGAGCTCGCGGAGGCGTGCCTCGCCGCCGAGCGACGGTTCCACGGGGAATATCTGCGGCCAGCGTCCGTCGTGTCCGCCCACGTTCCAGCCCACGAGACAGAGCTCCGCCTTGCCCACGCCCTGCTTCTTCAGCTCGCGCACGATGTCCTGCACGCGGTCGAACGTGACCACCTGCTTCACCTGCGGCTCGTCCTCCGGCGTCTGGTTCGGCTTGGGACTCGGCACCGGCTTCCATGCCTGGCGGATGCGGATCTCGGGCGCCTCAACGCCGTACTTGAGAAGCGGGTTGTCCTTCACGCGCTCCGTGAACGGCACGATCGCCTTGCGGTCCAGCTGGTGCTTCCGGTACGCGCGCGCCATGCCGCTGTAGTCGGCGTCCGCGCCGGAGAGGTCACGGAACTCGATGGAGAAGTCCTCGTACGGGTCGGAGCACTGCTCCTCGTTGAGGACGCAGCTCATGCGATAGACGCCGTCCGCCGCCTCAACACGCGCCGTAAAGTAGTACTTGAGACCCGTCACGAACGCGACGAACGTCCTGCGCGGCGTCTTCATGCCGAACATCGACATCGACGGCCAGCTGCACGAATAGCTACCCTTGTCGCAGCGGAACGTGCCGTACTGCCCGGTCGGCACCACCCAGTAACCGTCCTCGCCCTTCCGGGCAGTTGCGAAGTCGGGCGTCATCGCGAGACGCTTCGCGCCCTTCGCCCGGATCGCCGCCGCCGGAAGCGAGAACGTCAATGCACCCCCCTTCTCCACGAGCGGCGCGGACTCCTTCTCGACCCGCCCGTCCTTCAGCGTCCACGCCAGCTCCAGCTCCGCCGCTGACACCAGCATACCCGCTCCACACGCAACCGCCACTATCATTCTCTTCATAAGCAACCTCTTCTAAGCATTTAACTTTTTAACCTTCTAACCCTCTTAACCACTCCCCCCCTCTAATCTTTTAACCTTTTAACCCTTTAATCTTTTAACCTTCCAACATGATTTGCCGCACCTTCGCGATCTCCGCTTTCGTGACGCCGCAAGCGAGCAGATAGCGCTCGATGCGGTCGCGCAGCGTGTCGCCCGGCACGGCGTACTTCGCGAACCCGTCGTCGAAGTGACGCGAACTGCGCCAGTACGTGCCGTTGATGAACGGCTTGCCGGTGTTGTTCACGACGACGTCCGGCACCTCGGGGTAGAATGTCGATTCCCAGTCGCGCTCCAGGTCCGCGCGCGACACGCCCAGCACGCCGTTCAGGACGTATGCGAGCGATCCCGTCCGGTCCGCCCCGCCGATGCAGTGGAAGAAAACGGGATAGTTCTTCGCGTCGCAGAAAACGCGGAAGTTCTCCGCCATCACCTTCATCCCCTCCGGCGTGAATATCTCCTTGTAGGCTGGTGCGGAACAATGGATGAACGCCACGTCCGGACCAAGCGGCGACTGCGTCATCGTAGAGATCTCGCGCTTCGTGCGCAGGTCGAGGTCAGTCCGGATCCCCAGCGTCTTGGTCATGTACGCGGCATCCTCGAACGTGAGCCGGTTGCGCCCTATGACCTCACCATTGACGCTGTTGTCGTTGAGCGCCTCGCCGCGAAACGCCATCCCCTGCCGCACGCGGCGACCATCCTGTGTCCGCCAGCCTCCGAGGTCGCGGATGTTCTTCGTGCGCCCCTCGATCGCGATCCAGCGTGGCGGCACGTCCTCGGTGACGAACGTCCCAACCTCCGAGGCGGGTGCAGGACCAGTGGCACCGCACGCGCACCCGTTCGGACCAGTCGCGGCCCCGCACGACCACTTGGCGCACTTCACGTTGCTCCACACGCGCCACCAGTACCGACGCCCCAGCTCCAGATTCGCGCGCGGCACCTCGTAGCTGTACACGCCGTCAGCATCTGGCTTGATGTCGAAGAAGAATATCCAGCTGTCCTCGCCAGACGCGAGATCCGGCGACTTGCCGATCCTTATCTTCCACGAGCCCGTCTCCCCGGCAGTCGCGCGCCACTTCATGACGAGCGGCGCGGACACGCGCCACGGTCCGCTCGTGCAGCAGGACGCCGCCTCGCGGCGCGCGTCAGGCGTCTCCTTCGCCATCACCACCTTCTGAGCGGGCGGCAACGTGGCCACACGCGCACCGTTCTCCGGAGAAACCAAGACGATCGCGGCAAGAGCAGCTGCACCTAACATGCTCATTTCGATATCTCCTTCAAGTGTTCGGAAACGGTATGCAGGGCTAAAAAGAGCGAAGCTGGCCGCCCGCACCCCACCTCGTCAATGAGCCGCAGGGCGAGCGTCACCGGCTCGTCCTCTGCCGGCACTTCTTCGGCGATGTACTCACGGATCTTCTCGTCGTAGAGGCGCACACGCTCCTCACAATAGTCGAGCGCCTTCAGCACGTTCTCGCGTCCGCGCACGACGGACCCGATACCGTCGTAGTCGTGGCCGCAGACCAGGTTCTCGATGTCGTAATCCCGCAGGTGGGCGAGCGTGCGGCGGTAGGCGGGCAGGTCGCGGTAGAACCCTACGCCCTGCGTGGGCGTGCCGTTGGCCTGGAGAGAGTCGCCCGTGAACGCCGTCTTCGTGAGATGGTCGTACCAGCACACGCAGTCGTCGTCGTGCCCCGGCGAGCGGATGGCGGAGAAGCGCCCTTCCAGCAGCTCGTCTTCCGCCAGCACCTTCGCAGGCTCCACGCCTTTCAGGTAGCTCTGCGGCGGCGGCGAGTTTTTGGGAAAGCGCGTGCGCACGCGGATCGCCACCTTCACCGGGTCGCGGAGCGCGTCGGCAGACGTGTCGAGCGCCGCGCACTTTAGGCCATACTTCGTCACGAGTGCATGGTGACCGCCGATGTGGTCGCCGTGGCTGTGCGTGTTGAGGAGCCAGTCGATCTCGGAGAGCTTCACGCCAAGCGCATCGAGGGCGGGGATGAGAAACTCCTCTGGCTGCGCCTGAGAAGAGTCGATGAGAAAGTTCTTCTCGCCGCGCACGAGAATGACGCCCGTCCACACGATGCCGAACGGCACCTTCAGCAGCCAGACATCCGGCAAGACCTCTTCAAATTTTTCCATGCCGTTATTTTACCATATTCCACCCGCCCGTTGCAGAGGAGTGTCAGAGAGATATAAGACCGATGCGGCAGAAGGCGATCTCCCCCGCTAACGCGGTTGAAATCGCCTTCTGCCGCATCGGAAGTGTTTCAACAACCAGCAGCCAGAATCCAGCAGTCAGCAGTGCATTCGCTCGTTCTACTGTCGCGCCCGCCCAGAGGCGGTCGATATCCCTTTGCCTAGCATGAGGACGAGTTCTCGCGACTCGCGGCGCAACGCCTCGACGTTCGGGGCTCCCGAAAGGCGCGAGGCGAATAGGAGCCATACCCGCGACTCCTTCAACTCCTTGAGCGCAATCTTCATCTTGTGGACGAAGTCGTCACGGCTTTCAGCATCCGTTGCTTCGGCGTAGTTCGCCGCTACACTGGTGGCAGACCTGATGAGTTGCCCAGCCACATGCCGCGCCGCGAAACCATGGGGCAGCTTCTCACAGAGCTCCATTACGGCAATCCCATAGTCGACAGTGCGCTCAGCGAGTCCTCTTTTTTCTGTTTCACATGACATCTGGGGACGGGAGTGTTGGTTACTGAATGCTGGCTGATGGCGGCTGAAACACTTCGGCCGAAGGCCGTCTTTTACCCTCAGGCGCGGGCGAAGTTCTCCGCCGCGAATTTCCAGTTGGCCAGCTTGTCGAGCAACGCTGCCACGTAGTCGGCGCGGCGGTTCTGCCAGTCGAGGTAGTACGCGTGCTCCCACACGTCGACCGTCAAGAGCGGCGTCACGCCCGCCTGCGTGAGAGGCGTCTCGGCGTTGGGCGTGGAGACTACGGACAGCTTGCCGTCCTTCGCCACGAGCCATGCCCAGCCGCTGCCAAAGCGCTTCACGGCCGCATCGGCAAGCGCCGCCTTCATGTCCGCGAACGAGCCGAAGTCGCGCGCGACGGCCTCGCCGAACGCGCCCTCCGGCGCACCGCCGGTGCCGACAGGCGCCAGGCTCTTCCAGAAGAACGTGTGGTTCCACGTCTGCGCAGCGTTGTTGAATATCGGCGTCGCGTTGCTGGCGGCCGCAGCACGCACGATGGCTTCCAGCGACATCCCTGCGTACTGCGTGCCGGCGATCAGCTTGTTGAGCGTCGCCACGTAGCCGGCATGGTGCTTGCCGTAGTGGAAGGAGATGGTCTTGGCTGTGATGACGGGCTCCAGCGCGTTCTCGGCGTAGGGGAGCGGTTCAAGGACGATTTCGGACATTTTCATACTCCATGGGGTTGGTCTGCGCCTTCTGCTCGAGCCGGGTATATCGGCCATGCATGTCGGCGCGGCAAGCGCGCCAAGCGCAAGGGCGGCGAAACGGCGGCGGGAGAAGCTGCAGGATTGTTCGTTTTTCATGGCTCCAGTATACCATAAAGTGGTGCTTGGTGCTTGGTGCTTAGTGCTTGGTGCTGGGTGCTTGGGCTCAGCACCAACGGGCGAGCGATTTCGCGGCGGCGGAAATGTCGTCAGAGTTGTCGGCAAGGACACGCTCAACGTCCGCCGCCACCTCAGCCGCCGAAGTGTCGCCGCACATCGCCACGTAGATCTTCGCGTGGCCCGTGCGCCGGTACGCCTTGCCGGTGACATCCAGCTCCTCGAAGAGCTTCTCGCCGGGACGAATGCCGGTGAACTCGATCCTGATGTCGCGCCCAGGCGCGTAGCCAGCCTGCCGGATCATCTCCTCCGCGAGGTCGAGCAGCAGCACCGGCTTGCCCATGTCGAGCGTGTAGACGCACCCGCCTGCATCGGGCAGTACCGCCGTGGAGAGGACAAGCCCCACGGCCTCGGACACGGTCATGAAGTAGCGCTTCATCCGCTTGTCTGTCACGGTGACAGGCCCGCCGTTCGCGATCTGCTCCTCCCACAGCGGCACCACGCTGCCGCTCGAGCCAAGGACATTGCCGAAGCGCACGGCGGAGAAGACCGTGTTGCCGCCGTTCAGGTCCAAGAGCAGTATTTCCGCCAAACGCTTCGAGATGCCCATCACGCTTACCGGGTTCACCGCCTTGTCCGTGGAGATCATAACGAACTTGGCGACGCCCGATTCGCGCGCCACCTCGCCGAGACGGCGCGTGGCGAGCGTGTTGTTGCGCAGGCCCTCGCGCGGGTTCATCTCCACCATCGGCACATGCTTGTAGGCGGCGGCGTGCAGAACCACCTCCGGACGATACAGCGCGAAGATGCCGCGCATCCGTCCTACGTCGCCGATGTCCGCCATCTCAGGCACGCAGACGTCGGACCGGACACGCCTTGCGACTTCGTAGAGGGCGTTCTCGCCACGTTCCACCATCACCACCCGCGACGCGCCAAGCGCCACGACCTGCCTCACGAGTTCGGACCCGATCGTGCCGCCCGCGCCCGTCACCAGCACGCACTTGCCCTTGTAGTAGGCCCGCGTCGCATCGTCTACAGGCGGCGCCTCGCGACGCGTGAGCAGGCGAGCTTCCCGCGTGCGGGCATTCACGTAGATGGTCCACAGCCAGCGGATTACAAGAAGACCGACCGCCACGAGCACGCCGTTCATGAGCGTGATCGAATATGGCGGACGGATATAGAGGTGCTCGTTGCTGGGAAGAACGATGCGCATCACGGTGAGCACCACGACGCTGGACGCGAACGCGCCCATGAAGCGCGGCAGATCGCGCGCGCGGAGCCGCCAGCGACGGCCACAGTCGAAAAATATCAGCATGGCCGCCTGGACGCTCCACACGGTGAGGAAGCTTATCCACGCCCCCTTCCAGCCCCATACAGGTTCCTGGAACTCGAAGCGGAGCGCAAACGCCGCCGCGAATGCCGCCGCCATCACGAGCGCATCCGCCACGCCGCCCACGATCACCCGCGGCCACCCAGTCAGTTTCATCAACACCTTCATCCGATCTGACTCCTCAAAAAAAAATTTAACCACGAAATACACGAAATACACGAAAACGTTTAAAGTGCGATTCGTACGATCTCCGCTTTTGGGAAGTGTCCGAAATTCACAAGAAGACCTAGCCTCATTCCTGTTGCGCGAAGATAGTTTTGCAATTGTGCCGAATGCTCAGGCAGCAAATTCCTAACAGCCTTCAATTCAAGGATGATCTTATCGTAGCAAACCAGGTCGGCACGATAAGTTTGGCGAAGAGGTACTCCGTTATAGGAGATCTGGATTTCTGCTTGAGATTTAAATGGTATGCCTCTAGCACTCAATTCCCGCTCGAGGCATTCCTGATATACTGCCTCAAGAAACCCGGATCCCATCTCTTTGTAAACGGCAAATATCGCCCCTTGTATGGCATACGACTCCTCTTGATATATTATCCCGCTATTCATATTCACATACCTCCAAACCCATACCCCCAAAAAACTTCTCAACCCTACTCATACCCTTCCAACTCTTTTCGTGTATTTCGTGTGTTTCGTGGTTCAATATCTATCCCCCCTCCCCACTACACCCTCAGAAATGTCCCTTTGCGGTACATATAAAGCAGCACAAGCCATTCGATCAATATCTGCCCAGCAAGCAGCACCACGTTCGGCCAGCTCCCCTCCCAGAACCCAGCCACGCCCGAGAAGAAGAACCGCGAAATAGCCCTGAACTGCACAAAGCGCATGAGCAGATAGATCGTGATCGCGTTCATGCCTATCACGCGGAAGAAGAACGTCCACCGCCGCCATCCCTTCACGTCCACGATCCAGTAGAAGATCGCGAGCGAGAAGAAAGCGTATGCGGCGGATGCGAGGACGAACGTGGATGTCCAGATCTTCTTGTTCACAGGGCACCACGGCATCCAGCAGAATGTGAGAACGAGCGCCCCCATGCCAAAGCCCAGCAGCAGCAGCGTCTTGCGGTTGCCAGACACGTCCGTCCGACGCAGCAGCTCGCCGGCCAGAACGCCCAGCATGGCGAGCGGTATGCCGCTAATCTTGGCAAACAGACCATCTGGATCGAAGATGCCCTCATGGAGACGTCCTGGCATGAAAGTGCGGTCAATCCAGCCGGCGATGTTGCCGGTGAAGGAGAAGCTGTCCGTGCCGTAGGCCGCGTAGGACGCAACCTTCTTCGCGACGGCAGGATCCGTGGATGCGAGAAGCGCCGCTGCGTCAGGGGCGGTGAAAAAGAAAAGTGCAGCCCAGTGTGCGACAAGCAGTCCGCCTGCGACCGCAAGGCGAACCTTCCAGCTCTTGACGAAGATCGAGATCAGCGCCGCGCCGCCCCAGCACACAGCGATGTGCGCCAACACCGAGTCGTAGCGGAAGGCCTTCACATTGAACGCGAAGAATTCTGATGTCGCCAATCCGAAGAACACGAGAGCGGCCACGCGGAAGGCCATCTTCCGCAGGATTGCCGCCGTGGTGCGTCCTTTCTCGACTTGGCTTGCGTACGAGAACGGCCATGAGACACCCGCGAGAAAGAGGAACAGCGGGAATATCGTGTCGTGGTGGCGAAACCCGTGCCACGCGACGTGCGTCATCTGCTCGGCAAGCCAGCAGTCCTTCGCTCCGAACAGGGCGCACAGCGCCATCACCAGACCAGACCCGCCCATGATGCAGAGCATGTCCGCCCCGCGCAGCGCATCTAGCGACATCAACCGTTTCGACTTGTCCATACTCATATCCTCACTCGTATCCTCATCGCCTGAACACACTTGCCTGTAAGTTCTTTTGGAAACAACTGGAACAACTTGTAAAAACAACATCTTCTTTCTCGCCGCGCAACTGCGCGGCGATCTTGAAACCGGGCGCGGTTGCGCCCGGATAACAAAAGTTGTTTT
>Ga0310690_10008535_pt1 | contig 12979 bp, 12 predicted proteins | sample AusTroGonzalo_MG_2_FD_207661 | JGI IMG/M metagenome (GOLD analysis project Ga0310690, IMG submission 207661) | Bovine rumen microbial communities from tropical cattle in Woodstock, Queensland, Australia - Gonzalo_04 (v2) (version 2) | ecosystem: Host-associated > Mammals > Digestive system >... | reverse complement strand
TGTAGCACCCAGCACCATCCTCTTTTACCTTTTCCACGAGGTGCACTACCCCGAGCTGCTCGCCTCCATGAATTGTTCACTCTCAACTTTCAACTCTCAACTTTCAACTCTCAACTCTCAACTTTCAACTCTCAACTTTCAACTCTCAACTTTCCTCCCCTACACAGCCTTCCTGATGGCAGCCTTCTCTGCCCTGCGGCTTGCCAAGTTCAATCTCGACGAGCGTCAGCACCAGCAGTTCATCGGTCTGCCCACGCCAGCCAACGCCCTCTTCTGGGGAAGCCTCGTGCTGGGCGAACATGCTTTCCTCGTTTCGCAGAAGTTCAACGCAGTCTTCCTGTTTCTTTTCATGATTCTCTTCTGCATGCTGCTGGTTTGCGAAGTGCCCATGCTGGCGCTGAAGTTCAAGAACCTCAGTTGGGCAGACAACAAGCAGCGATACATCTTCCTCGTCGGCTGCCTCCCAATCCTGTTCCTCGCCCCCAGTTCCATACACCTTATTATAATATGGTATATAGCGATATCGATGGCCTTCTCTAGGGGTACGCTACTTTAATCTGAGTTTTTCTCCATCGTCCAGCTTCGATAGAATGGTTTTGTTGTTCATCTTGGAAAGGCGAGCCAGTCTTATGCCGTATTTCTGGGAAATGAAGTAAAGAGTTTCCCCTGTTGATTTTTAATAATAATTATTCAACTTTCGCAAGTAAATAAGTGTTGGTTTATTGACATTTATAAAATCAAGAATCAAAGAATTATAGAATTTCCTCAGGTGGCAATGAATCTGGATTTAAAAAGAATTGAAAAAAAGTTTTGCCCAGCAAAAGATTAATTCTCTAATTCTCAAATTCTTGATAAATAACAATCACATGCGAAACTTGAATAATAATTAGTATATAAGTAGAATCCATTTCAAGAAAATGACAGCTTTTGCAAAAATTTAAGCGCTAATTGAAATATAAAAAGTTTAACCAAATGACTTAGAAACGTCACCTAGCACGTTATCTGTTAGAAATAGGAGTGAGACAATCAATAGGTTTTCAGTAAGCTCATCTCGGTTAGCGCACACGTCTGGGGGGGGCGCGCGAGGTCGCAAGTTCGAGTATTGTCATCCCGACCTTCGAAGGAGCCGAAAGCTTGACAACAAGCCCTCGGCTCCTTCACTTGTTGTATATATCCTGTGTTAGTTCGCTCCCCAAATCCACCTTAACAGTCCATACAAATTCCAAAAAAGTTGAATAACATCTATCATTCTCGAAACCCCGATGAACAAAGGGAAAGTGATAGATGTGAGAGATGTGATAGATGTTTTTCAACCTTTTGGATTTTTATTCAGCCTATGGCCATGAGACAAAGATACACAAAATAATTAATGACATCGAGCAGGCATACGACACAAAAGTGTTTTTCATGGCTCATTTTGTTATTTTATGATAAAAACAGAGCCCAAGCATTGCCTTTTCAGAATATCTTCGTATCTTTGCATCGCGTTTCGTAAAAGACGCGACATCTTATTTGCTCAATTTCTCCGACGAACTTCCACCTCACAAGAAGAAAGTACGAGCAACAATATATTCCAATTGAGGTATGCGCATAGCGCAGACTTCACATAGGAATATATAGGCTGTGGAAGGCCTGTCGGAGATATGATGGGGTCTGCGCTTTTCTTATACCCATAAGTTAGTGCTGGCATGGTTGAAGAGAATGGCTATAGCCAATTAAATTAACAAAAAAATATATATGTCAAACTAACTAAACAAAGAAAGAACATGAAAACAAGCATTTTAAAATTACTTGCAGTTCTTTTTCTAACTGCATTATTCCCAATCCGTAGTGCAGCCTTTTATAGTGCAAAGCATGGACTTGTAGTAAAACATCTGCACAACTGGGCACCGAAGTATTTGACTGTGATTAACAACTATGAGAACCTGCATTTTGAAAATGCTCCAAGCACACTGCGCTTCCTCTCCGTTATCACATCGGTAAACGGAAATTCAACGGAATACATGAGTGAGGAAGAATTCTATCGTATTATCGACCAGCCTGGCGAAATGGAGATTTCGTACATGACCAAGCTAAATGGTGAGAATAAAAACTTCAGTGCAAAAATGATTCGAAGAAACGGATTTTTGGTTTATAGTTATTCTGATGTCTTTGATTCCGAATACCGACCATATATGTTTAAAATGGGTAATGGAGAATGCTGTTGGCCTACCATGATAAACGACAACGATGTGGATTTCTTTGAATATAGCACATTTGACTATGCCTATGGCGACGAAGCCGAGGAGTTTGAGAAAAAGTTCTTGCTGAGCAGATTCGCCCAACAATTGGAGGAAAAAGGCATGAAACGTGTTTCGGAGAATCCGGATATCTATATCTACATTACACAAGATATAAGTCGGAACATAGAAACTGTATATCATCCCATAGTAACATCCGACACCTATTCAAGCTCTGCCGGTCGTTCATGGGTAGGCAGCCATTTCATTTCCTACAATTCTAATGGTCATTCTTCAACTGTAACTCGCGAATCGGGAAGATTTGGCAGTCAGCAGATGAATGACGTATATATGCAGATTTCTCTCCTTGACGCAAAGAAAGTGGACAGTAAGGCCGCACCTAAAATCTGGCAATTCACGGCTAACGAACGTTTTGACAAATCTGTTACCGAAAAGTTATTCGAAAATTTTGCTGAGGTTGGAGGTAGGAACTATCCTTTCGGTACTGATACAGATGGTATTGGAATAGTGTATCATAGACAGCTCAAAAATACTGGGATGTTGAGTGACCCTCTATTTTCATCTAAATCAATTATATCAAAATTGAAAATACTATATGTTATACCTGGCAGTTGGGCTGAGAGCATAAAAATAAAGAAAGGATCCCTTGTATATTCTGAAATAATTAAATCTTATATTTCAATTTCAGGTGTTTTAAAACCTTGGTTAATCGGCGCATATCAGATATCTTTAACCAAAAGAATGTACCTCGGTGAGAAACTCTTTGATTCTATGTACTTGAGGGAGATGCCTGAGACCTCGACATATTATATCGACCCTGATAAACTATAATAACAAGTATAGGCGTCTGTAGACTACCAAATCATCCATACGAGAAGGTGTGTCAAAATAGGTATATCCTCAATGTTGGTATTACCCCATCTGGGCAAGCAACTCATACAGATATGCAGGGCTTTGAACATACAATTCCCCCTCTTCGTCTTGCAGAGCCGACATCAGCGAAGAGTTATAAACACGCTCCATTGCCTCCTCGATGGAACAGCCCGTATCCTCCATGACATATTTCACCAACTCGCTCAGGGCGTAATCGGTCAGATAAGTTGCTATCTGATGATGGGTCGGCTGGTTCATACGGTTTCAACATTTGTTTTATGGAGGAAACGCAAAGCTTGCTCCGTTCCAAAATAGTATTGCTGGTCGAGGTATCTGTCCTGAAGCTGCGCTGCGGCCTGCTCAGGTGTATAGATGCCCTCTCGGAAGTTAGTAAGCTGAAGTACGACGCCATCATCGGCTATCGGCCCGATTACGATATCGTAGTCATGAATGGGCTTCATGGTTTTCCTGTCGCGGTTGGCATCAACAAAGACGAGCCATTCCACGCAGGCCTTTTCGGGAAAGCTCTATCTTCTCAATGTCTTCGTTGGTACCGTGGTAGAGTGTCATGCCAGTGTCCCTCCGTTCTTTTCGCAAACGATAAGCAGGTCATCAATGGTCTCGTCCATCGACTGCAGGTGTTCCACGTCGTAGAACTCAATCAGGAATGCCAGCCCCTTGTGCTCGTGCAAATAGCGAAATGCTGCTTGCCGTGTCATGGCAAACCTTCGTCCGAATGCCTTGATACAGGCCGTCAAGAAAGGAATCTCGTACTTGCTCATCTGTTAATTTCCTTGTTTCACGTCTGCAAAGTTACACATTATTTTTATATTGTAGTGCGATATAGGCGATATAATTGTTATTTTTTGTATCTTTGCAGCGTGTTGCTGGGCTTTGCGCTTCAGGATGGGCTTGTTCCGGCTGTGCCGCCTGAGCGGAGCGAAGAACCACGACCTTGGTTGTTGGTGAAAGCCCATATAAAGAAAAAGCCCTGGGTGTTGCTGGGCTTTGCGATTCAGGTTGGGCTTGAACCAACGACCCCATGATTAACAGTCATGTGCTCTAACCAACTGAGCTACTGAAGCAGTTTGCAATTGAGGATAACCCTTTTCGCGCTTCAGGATGGGCTTGAACCAACGACCCCATGATTAACAGTCATGTGCTCTAACCAACTGAGCTACTGAAGCAGGTCCTTTTGAGGGTTTTTCTCAAATGCGGTGCAAAGATACGACAAAAAAGTTGAAAGTTGAAAGCTAAAAGTGAAAAATTTTTGTTTAGAAGCATATTTTTCTCATTTTCCCCTATTCTTTAACCTCTAATCTCTATAAAAAGTTAAAGGGTTGAAGAGTTAAAAGCTAAAGGGGCTATTTTTTCACCTTTCACTTTTCACTTTTCACTTTATTGTCGTATCTTTGCAGAAAATTTTGCAGTAAATGGAGAAAATCATAGGAATAGGCAATGCCCTGGTCGATGTTCTGGTGCGCTTGGAGCATGACGATGTCCTGGAGCATGCAGGTCTGCCCAAGGGAAGCATGACCCTGATTGACGAAGGGCGGCAAAGTGAACTGCGAATCAGTATGAAGGGTCTGCCCATGGAACAGGCTACTGGCGGCAGTGCCGGCAATGCCATGCTGGCCCTTGCCCGACTTGGCGGCCACGCAGGCTTCGTCGGGAAAGTGGGCCGGGATGCCCTGGGCCGGTTCTATGCCGAGGGGTGCAAGGCTGCGGGCATCGATGCCCGACTGCTGGAGTGCGACCTGCCTACGGGAGTAGCCAACACCTTCATCTCTCCCGACGGGGAGCGCACATTCGGTACCTGCCTGGGAGCGGCAGCGACGTTGCAGGCCAGCGACATCACGCCCTGGCTCTTCGAGGGTGTCACGATGGCACATGTGGAGGGCTACCTGGTGCAGAACCACGACCTGATGGAAGCCATTTGCCAGACGGCAACGGAGATGAGCGTGCAACTCAGCCTCGATTTGGCAAGCTATAATGTGGTTGCTGCGGACCTGCCCTTCTTCCACCATCTGGTGCAGGACTACATCGACATCGTCTTTGCCAACGAAGAGGAGGCGGCAGCATTCACCGGAAAGAAAGACCCGTTGGAGGCTCTGCGCGAAATAGCCGCCTTCAAATGCCTGGCCGTCGTGAAACTGGGCAGCAAGGGCTCCTGTGCACGGCTCGGTGACGAGGAAGTGATGGTCGGGGCGAAGCGCGTTCCTGTGGTGGATACGACGGCTGCAGGCGACTTCTTTGCCGGAGGTTTCCTCTATGCCTTGAACAGAGGAGCATCCCTGCAGGACTGCCTCAGCTGCGGCGCCATGCTCAGCGAACGCATCATCGGAGTAGTGGGGACGAGGCTTTCGGAAGAAGAATGGAAGGAGTTAAGAAAACGGACTCCCTAAGCAACGCTTGACGGCCAGAGGGAAAGTCACCCCCCCTTAAGGGGAATAATAAGAAAAGAAAATGAACATGATACATATAATAAGGAAGATAGAAGCTTCTCTCCCCCTAAAAAGGGTCTGGGGGTCATTACTAATATCGTGTCTGTTGCCGCTCTCGCTGACGGCGCAGAAGAAGGAGAACGCCAATTCGGCCATCAGCCGCAACTTGGAGCTCTTCAACGACATCTACAAGCAGCTCGACCTCTTCTACGTCGATTCTCTCAATGCCGATACGGTCATCGGGTGGGGCATCCGCTCGATGCTGCAGCAGGTTGACCCCTTCACCGACTATTTTCCCGACGACGACGAGGACCTCCGCCAGATGGCAACGGGCAAGTATGCCGGCATAGGCAGCATCATCCGCTACCACAGGAAAGCGCAGAGGTGTGTCATCAGCGAGCCCTACGAAGGCACGCCCAGCCAATTGGCTGGCATCCAGGCAGGCGATGTCATCCTCTCTGTCGACGGAAAGGACGTGAAGGGAATGCTCACGCCTAAGGTGAGCAGCATGCTTCGCGGTGAGGCAGGCACGACCTTCGAGCTGAAGGTGCGTCGCGGCCAGGAGGAGAAATCCTTCCTCATCACCCGCCAGACAATACAATTGCCGCAGGTTCCCTACGCAGGAATGCTCAGCGACGGAGAAACAGGCTACATCTACCTGACCGGTTTCACCGAGGGGGCATGCCGTGAGGTGCGTGAAGCCCTGGAGGAAGTGCGCCGCCAAGGAGCCAAGCGCCTTGTCTTCGACCTTCGCGGCAATCCCGGCGGAGCCGTCAACGAGGCTGTGGATATTGCCAACCTCTTCCTCCCGAAAGGAAAGAAAGTGGTCTATACGAAAGGCAAGATGACGCGGATGAACCGCGAATACTATACAGCGACAGAACCGATAGATAGCCTCATGCCGCTTGTCGTACTGGTGGATGGAGGCTCGGCATCAGCCTCCGAAATCGTCTCTGGCGCCTTGCAGGACTTCGACCGTGCTGTCATTATGGGCATGAGGACCTACGGCAAGGGTCTGGTGCAGATGATGCGCGAAGTGCCCTATCATGGCACCCTCAAGCTGACCACCAGCCGCTACTACATTCCCAGCGGACGCTGCATACAGGCCTACGACTACCGTCACCTCAATGCCGACGGTTCGGCAGGCACGGTTCCTGACAGCCTGACCCGCGTCTTCCATACGGCAGGAGGCCGCGAAGTGCGCGATGGCGGCGGTATAAAGCCCGACATTGAAGTCAAGCCCGACAGCCTGCCTACCATCGTCTCCGAGTTGGTTAGCAGCGACGAGTTCTTCGACTACGTCACCCACTTCTGCCACACGCATCCGTCGATTCCGCCGGTAGGCGAATTCCGCTTGACAGACGAGGACTACGCCGCCTTTGCCGACAGCATCGGGAGGGGCGGCTTCGAGGCAGGCAAACCCGCCAAGGACCTGCTGAAAGTGCTACGCGACGTCATCAGGCGCGAGGGCTATCAGGAGGCAACAAAAGCCGAATTGGATGCCCTGGAAGCCAAGCTGACCTATGATGTCCGTGCCGACCTGCTGCGCTTCCGTAAAGAGGTGGAGCCCTATCTGTGCGACGAGATTGTGCACCGCTACTACTATCAGAAGGGTGGCGTTCAGCAGCAGCTCATCGGCGACCCCTGTATTGAGAAAGCTTTGGAGGTATTATCTTCCGAAAACGAGTATAAAACTATTCTTGGCAAATGAAGAGATTCGGTTATTGGTTATTGGTTTTTGGTTATTGTTTTTGCGCTCATGCTCAGATTGACTCTTTGTCCCAGGACAGCATCGTCCGGGTGCTGGCTATCGGCAACAGCTTCTCGCAGGATGCCGTGGAGCAGTACCTTTGGGAGCTTGCACAGGAGGCGGGCGTGAAGATGATTATCGGCAACGCCTATCGCGGCGGACAGGGATTCCAGTCGCATTGGATTGACGTCACGGAGGCCAACAACACCTTCGAGTACCGCAAGGTCGTGGACGGCATACGCGCCAACACGCCCCATTCGGCTCTTGCCGATATCATCACCGACGAACCCTGGCAGTACATCACCTTCCAGCAGGTGAGCCAGGAGTCGGGCCTCACCACAACCTTCGAGCCCTACCTGACGGAACTCATCCAATACACACAAAGCCTGCAGACAAATCCCAATGCCATCTACGGCTACCACCAGACCTGGGCCTATTCCCACGACAGCACGCATGGCGGCTTTGCCAACTATGGCAACCGGCAAGAGGTGATGTACGACAGCATCTGTCAGGCTGTGCAATACGCTACAGCGATGCATCCCGAACTGAGTTTCGTGGTGCCCAGTGGAACAGCCATACAGAATGCGCGAACCACCTATCTGGGCGACAACATGAATCGCGACGGCTATCACCTCGACCTGAAGATGGGACGCTACACCGCTGCCTGCGTCTGGCTTGAGACCCTGACGGGCATCTCTCCCGTCGGCTTCAGCTACCGGCCGGAGGGCGTTGATTTCCTGACGGCACACACCTGTCAGGTGGCGGCTCATGAAGCCGTGATGCGTCCCTTCGAATGCACGGTGCTCGATGGGGAGGGTCTCCCCGTCATCAACAACATCGTCCCGACGGGGCTGGTAAAGCTCAACTTCGGAGCCGACCATACCTCCGACCCCGCATGGAACGACATCACGCCAGCCCTGCGGACGCACGCCGACATAACGGATAGCAATATGAATCCGACGGGTATCCTCGTGACCTTCACGGGCGACTTCGGAGGTGCGAACCGAAACGGTGCATCCTATACCACCACCAAGATGCTGATGCCTGCCGACGTGTCGCAATCTGCCCTCTGGGGCTATGCCGCAGGCAAGTTCGGAGGCGGAGGTCCCCGCCAGAGCGCCACGCTGCGACTGAGTCACCTCAATCCCGACCTGAAGTACGACTTCACCCTCTTCTCTTCCCGCGACAACTGTCAGGACTTCCGCCAGACAAGCTTCATCGTGCAGGGCGAGGACACACAGGCCGATGCCCTTCAGTCGGCCAACAATTTCAAAGAGACAGTGGTAATAAAGCATATCCGGCCAACAGCAGACGGACAGGTGACACTCACCATCATGCCCGGCTCGTACAACAACAGCCCCAACCAATTCTACTACCTCAATGCAATGACGATTAAGGCACGGAAGTAATTCAAAATAACTAAATTCAAAATTCAAAATTATTAAATTCAAATATAATGTCTCAACAACAGAAACAAATCCAGATTCAGTTCCGCTTGATGGATGTCAAGCAATTGCAGTTCGTCAACCTCGCCAATGAATGGCCCGAGGGCGAGATGCAAATCAACAACCAGATTCAGTTCAACTGCGAGACCGACAAGCGCACAGTCCGCTGCAACGCCAATTTCGAGTACAAGAAGAACGATATCACGCAGCTCATCCTGGGCGTGCAGACGGTCTTCGAGTTCACTCGCGACAGTTGGAGCTCGCTCTATCAGCTCAACGAGGACCAGTGGGTGCTGCCCGCAGGTCTTGTGCAGCACATGGCGGACATCACCATCGGCAGCGCTCGCGGCATTATGGCTATCCGCAGCGAAGAGGCAGGCATCCCCAAGCAGATTCTCCCGCTCGTCAACCCGGGTCAGATGCTGCGCAACAACATCGCCTTCAAGCGTGTGCCGCAGCAGAAGCCCAGTAACCCCTCGGGTGCAATTCCCATGGACGGCACTTTGGGTACGGCATGATTCATCATTTGCCAATGCGCAGTATCCTGTTTCTCAGGCATAGCTGGCTGTTGCTGTTGCTCTGTTGCCCGCTCGCTCTCTCTGCGCGGGCGGAACGTACCGTCACCCTTGCGAAGAGCGTGCTGCTCGACAAGATAAAGGGCGGTTGGGCTGGTCAGACAATAGGCTGTGCCTACGGCGGCCCCACGGAGTTCTGCTATCGCGGTGTGATGATTCCCGACGACGTGGAGATTACCTACCCCGAGCATCATTTGCAGTGGTTCTTCGACCATGCGCCGGGCCTGTTCGACGATGTCTATATGGACCTCACGTTCGTCGATGTGTTCTCGCGTCTGGGATTGGATGCACCTGCCGACTCGTTTGCCAACGCCTTTGCCTACGCCAAGTACCCCCTCTGGCACGCCAACCAGCAGGGGCGCTACAACGTCCAGCACGGATTGATGCCGCCCGCTTCGGGCTATTGGAAAAACAATCCCCATGCCGACTGCATCGACTATCAGATTGAGTCGGACTATGCAGGCCTGATGTCGCCCGGAATGCCCAATGCGGCATCGGTGATTTCCGACAAGATAGGCCACATCATGAACTATGGCGACGGCTGGTACGGCGGTGTGTTCGTCGGAGCCATGTATGCGCTGGCTTTTGTGGAGAACGACGTGGAGACCATCGTCATGAAGGCGCTGCGGACGATTCCCAAGGGCAGCCGATTCCGCGAGAGATTAGACAATGTGGTGAAGTGGTACCGCGAGGACCCGACCGACTGGAAGCGCGGCTGGACGCTTTATAACGAGCGGTACAGCACGGATTTGGGATGCCCCGAGCTGATACTGGCACCCGGCAATATCGATGCCACGATGAACAGTGCTTACGTGGCGATGGGGTTGCTTTATGGTCAGGGCGATTTTGGCAAGACGATGGAGATAGCGACGCGCTGCGGACAGGACTCCGACTGCAACCCGTCGTCGGCAGCCGGAGTGCTGGCCACGATGCTGGGCTATAGCAACATCCCCGAGCCGTGGATGCCCAACCTGCGGGAGGTGGAAGGCCGCAACTTCGCCTATACGCAGATGTCGCTGAACGATACGTACAGCAGGGTCTTCGACCTCGCCCTAAAGATGATTGAGCGGCACGGCGGCCGGGTCGCCGATGACGAAGTGAAGATAAAGGTCCAGAAACCCAAGAGCGTGCGGATGGAACAGGGCTTCGTGGGCATGGCCCCGCAGCTGCTTACGTCGGGCATACAATTCCTTGGCACAAATGAAGCCAGTCAGAACACCTTCCAGTTCCAGGGTTGCGGCATCGTGGTCTATGGCAACATCAACTGCCCCGACAATGCCTACGAGGCGCAGCTGGAGGTGACGGTCGATGGCAAAACGAGCCGCGTGGTGACGCTTTGTTCCGATTTTCTCAGGCGCACCGCTGATGCCATCTACTGGAACTACGACCTCGGGCACGGCTTCCACGAAGTCAGCTTCCGGCTGCTGAATCCCCGCGAAGGCGTCAACATCAAGGCCGACCGCGTGATTTACTATTTCTAACCCAACAAGACGATACTGCAAATGAAATGTGCAAGGATAGTGGCTATCTTTGCCAAGTAGTCTGGCATGGCACAGGAGGATGCCTTGTCGTTCTTTTATTTTTCTTCTTGAAAAATTGTCTTTTCAAGAAGAAAAATAGTTTTTTTAAGAAGAGAAATATATTTTTTTAGAAGAAAAGTAATATCATTCCCTTAATTTGCTGTATCTTTGCAACGGTATTTGGGTGATATTCCCAAACGGAGTCAGATTACATACATCAATATTATTGCTATGGCACAGTATATCAAGAAGGAGATGCCCGACGTGCACAAGACGGGAAACAACTTGGTCTATTACCGGTTGAAGCGGTGGGAGACGCTGGACTTCAAGGAGTTCACGCGGAGAGTCTGCAAGGCAAACAGTCTCTACACCCCAAGCGTGATACAGGGTGTTGTCTTGGCCTTGAGCAGCGAACTGGCCTACCAGATAGCGCAGGGGCACAACGTGAAGATTGACGGGATAGGGACATTCCATGCCAAACTCGGCTTAGATAAAAACAAGTCAAGAAAGGAGATGGACGATTTCGAGGAAGGCACCACGAAGCTCAACGCGACGCATCTGGATGTGACGGGCGTGGGCTACAGGGCTGACAAGGAACTGGTGTGGGCTGCCAATAGGAACTGTGACCTGGAGCGCGGCGGCGAGTCGCGTATCAGGAAATCGAAATACACGAAGGAGGAACGCATCGAGCGGGCCATAGACTTCCTGCGCCGCAAGGGTGTCATGCATGTCCGCGATTATGCCGAGCTCAACGACCTGAGCTATGCGAGTGCCTATAAGGAACTGAGTACGCGCCTTGTGGGTTCGGCCACCATTACAAGTCGCGGCAGCAAGAGCGCCAGAGTCTATTTCCTCGAACCGGAGGGAGTCTGAAGTTAAGGAAGTCCTTATTGGAACACATTATACTATCGTTGTTGACGTTGTTTGCCATGAGCGCAATTGCCCAGAAGGTGACCGACGAGCAGTACTATGCCGCCGATGCATCTTCCGGGCCTGCGACGGCACGTCGCTCGTCAACCTGCCCCCAGGTCTCTGCATCACCGCCCGGGAACTTAACGGCCGCCGCCACACAGTCAAGGTCAATCGGTAGGCTTGCGTAAAAAAAAATAGACAATCGGAAGAAAACCTCAAACCTCTGCCACCATTTTTCGCACCTTTTTCCTACCTTTGCAGAAAAAAGTTGCAGAAAATGATGAATAACGACAGAGGACAAACCCTGATTAACAAATATGTCTGGGTTATCGAAACCATTTATCGGGCCAGGAAGATTTCGTTCAAGGAACTGAATGAAAGGTGGCTCCGCGACAGGGAGATGAGTAGAGGCGTTGAGTTATCCAAGCGAACCTTCGCCAATTGGTGTTATGCCATCGGAGACATGTTTGGGATTGATATCGTCAACGAGAACCGTGGCGACTACCGCTATTATATAGATAATGTAGAAGACCTTCGTGGGAACGGACTTCGTTCCTGGCTCTTCAAAACCTTCTGCGTCAGCAACACATTGGCCAACAGCCAAAGCATCAAGGACCGCATCCTGCTGGAGTATGTGCCGTCTGGCCAGGATTACCTGAAACCCATCATCGATGCGATGAAGGAGAATCGGGTGCTCAACATCACCTACCAGAGTTATTGGAACGACGAGGAGAACGATTTCAAAGTCCATCCCTATTGCGTGAAGCTGTTCAAGCAACGTTGGTATATGGTTGCCAAGCCCGATTTTGAGAAGTCAAAGCCTTATATCTTTTCCCTTGACCGTATTCTGAAACTTCAGACATCGGACGAGACATTCAAGATGCCGAAGGACTGGAACGCAGATGATTATTTCAAAGACTCATACGGCATCATTGTTGATATGAAGGTAGAGCCACAGGTAGTTAAGCTAAAAGTCAACGCCGGTCAGGCAAACTACATTCGCGACCTGCGTCTGCATGAGTCGCAGGAAGAGATAGAGCAGAATGAAAACTATAGCATATTCCGCTACTATCTTCGTCCTCAATTTGACTTCATTCAGGAACTGCTTTGGAACGGTGAAGACATGGAAGTGCTTGAACCCCTCTGGCTCCGTAAAGAGATTGCTGGTAAGATTAAACGAATGTGGAACAAATATCATAAGTAAATAATCATTATGAACA
>Ga0310690_10008533_pt1 | contig 12979 bp, 9 predicted proteins | sample AusTroGonzalo_MG_2_FD_207661 | JGI IMG/M metagenome (GOLD analysis project Ga0310690, IMG submission 207661) | Bovine rumen microbial communities from tropical cattle in Woodstock, Queensland, Australia - Gonzalo_04 (v2) (version 2) | ecosystem: Host-associated > Mammals > Digestive system >... | reverse complement strand
GCGGACTCCATCTCCGCCGGCGCCGTCACGGAGGCGCTCGCCAACGACCTCACGCGCATCGCCGGAGTCCCATCGCAGGAACTTACGATCTCGCGCGGCGAGTATTCCGACGGACATCCGAAGCTCATGCTTGAGGCGAAGTTCGCCAAGGGCTACAAGGACATGGAGGCGGGCTTCATCAAGGACGGCCGCGTTGTCCCGCTGCCAGGTGCCTATCCGGACGAGAAGCCCGAAAGCCTCGGCAAGTACAAGGCGTTCTTCCTCTTGACTGCAGACCGCGACGGCATCGGCAAGCGCGGGCAGAACAAGGGCTTCATCAACGGCAAGTTCTTCGCCATCGATCCCGGTCACTCGCTTGAAGGCAACGGCAAGTATCTCGACATCTCCGACGACTTCTCGTTCAAGGATACGTACGGCTCAAGCACGAAGCCGCGCTTCAACAACTTCTCCGTCTTCGACGACGACACTCGCTTCGCCAAGCTCTCCGGCCTCGTGGAACTGCGCGAGACCGCGAAGTCCGGTGCGTTCGACAGGCTCTTCAAGGAATACCGCGACGCGTTCAACCCGAACGAGAAGGGCATCTCCGACGCGGAGAGGAACCTGCGCGTCAAGATCAACGCCGAGATCGACGCGAAGGAAGCCGAGTTCAAGCAGCAGCTAAATCGCCTCCTCAAGATCGGCGACTCGCAGCTCAGGCTCTACGACGACCTCGCCGCGCGCGGCCCGGCCGTGCAGGAGAAGGCGATCAACACGATCTCGCATCTTGAAATGCTCACCTCGCCGACGACTTGGGTAAGCAAGAAGGGGGAGGTCGCTCTCCAGCATCTCGAGGTCAGGCCAGAGACGCGCATCCCCTGGTGCGCCGAGGTGGTGGGGACAGACCTCGTATTTCACTGCGACAAGCCGATGGACGGCTCCACCGTGAGGCTTCTTGAAACTCTCGCCCAGGACGCAGGCGTCAAGTACGAATACGACAACTGGGGCAACTCGCGGCTCGTCGTTCCGCAGAACGCCGCGGAGAAGTTCTTCGCCGTCTTTTCCGAAGAGAACGTGCAGAAGCTCACCCATCCCGAGGAATACAAGGCGCGGGCGGACGGAGTGGATTCGCTCAAGGTCGCGAAGGACTACAAGCCCGTCTCGTATGCCAATGTCGCCAACCCGGACCCGCCGATCAAGTCCGAAGACCTGCCTGCGGAGCTCGACATCCGCGTTGACGGGCGCGTCGTCAAGCTCCCCAAGGTCCACTACGAGGGAATGGCGACGACGCGCTCCTCCATCTCTCGCCCGCGCAGCGTCGGAGAGCTCCGCGCCTCGCTTGAGGCCCGCGTCCGTCGCGGCAACGACATCCTGCGGGCGCTCCTGAGCGGCAATACAGAGCTTTTCAAGCCGACTCTCGCGAACGTCGTCGCCCTTACGCAGGCCGTACACGTTGCGGGACTCAAGAAGGGCGAGTTCATGTATCGCGGCTCGTTCTCGATCTCCGACCCAGACGGAAACATCGCCCGCTGGCTCGACAATGCCGAGAACATCTACGTCCGCACCTCCACCCACGCACGGCCGTTCAAGAGCATAACCGTGGACGGCCACCTCAACATGCCGCGCGGGCTCGACGTGCCGACGGGCATGGGCGGGCTCTTCAACGGCATGAGGACGTTCCACTACTTCACGATTCCGGACACGAACCATCTCACGGACGCGGGCGGAAGCGGCCCAAAGCGCCGCCTTTTCCTCAAATGCGAGACATTCGGCATCTTCTGCTCCACGGCGCACGTCATAAATTTCGGCAAGAACAAGGAGGCCGCAAAGTCCGAGGGCATGAAGTCGCGCTACTACCAGTTCGGCGACGTGGTCGAGTCGATCATGCATGGCGCTTCGCTCATAAGGTCCTATGGGACGCCGAAGGAGGCTCCGGGCATCCGCAAGGAGAACCTGCTCGAAGCCACGAAGGCGGTCATCAAGGTCGCCGAGAAGAAACTGAAGGACCTGAAGGAAGACTACCTTGCGTCCGTCCTCGTGATCGCCCTGGACGGCAGCGGAGGCGGCGTACGGCAGCTCTTCGACAACATGGCGTCCGTCCTCGAAAGACTGCCAGAAGACGAGAACAAGCGCGCCGAGATCACTGAAATACTCGACGAACTGATGGAGGGCGTCCTCAGCACGACCGGCCATCTCTCCGGCGAGCTTTCCCAGCGCATAGGCAACGAGATCATGGTCGACGCCAAGGACATCCAGCCCACGGGTTGACTTTTAGGGCGGGTTTTTGATAAAATACACAAGTTTTCGGCGATCCATCGGGTCGGTCTGAAAGGTAACTTGATGTTTTGAAAAACGGCGAAGGAGCATTCAAATGGCTATGAACAGTCAGTTGCTGGCGGTTGTGCAGCATATAGAGAACGAGCGTGGCGTGAGCCGCGAAATCGTGCTAACGGCAATCGAACAGGCTATAGCGCAGGCTGCGCGCAAGAACGCCAACGTTACGAATGACCTTCGCGTGGTGATCGACAGGAAGGACCTCTCGCTCCATGTCTATGATACGCTTATCGCGTCGGACGAGGAGACTGGCCCGGGGTTCATCCCGCTCAAGAGGGCGGAGCGCTTCAACCACGGCAAGCCGGTCGCCGAGGGCGACGTCGTTGACGTGGAGATGCCTGCCTCCCGCCTCGGGCGCATCGCGGCGCAGACGTCGCGCCAGATGATCATGCAGAAGATCCGCGAGGCGGAGCGCACCAACACCTTCTCCGAATACAAGGACCGCGTGGGCGACATCGTCTCCGGAACGGTCTCGGCGATTTCAAGGCGCGACACATACGTCACCGTCGGCAAGACGGAGATGATCCTTCCCGGCAAGGAGCGCATCCCGACGGAGGAATACCAGGTCGGCGACCCCATCAGGGCCATCATAATCAGGGTCGATCCCGAGGCCAAGGGTCCGAGCGTGGTCCTCTCCCGCGCGAGCGGGAAGTTCGTCGAGGCGCTTTTCCGCCTTGAGGTGAGCGAGATCGCCGACGGAGTGGTCGAGATAATGGGCGTCGCCCGCGATCCCGGCTTCCGCGCGAAGCTTGCGGTGCGCACTTCGAACGAGAACGTCGATCCCGTCGGCGCGTGCGTCGGCCAGCGCGGCAGCCGCGTGAGGTCGATCGTGAACGAGCTCGGCGGCGAGAAGATCGACATCGTGCGCTGGAACGAGGACATCCGCCGCTACGTGGCGCAGGCCCTCGCCCCGGCCAAGCTCGAGTCCATCGAGGTCGATCCGGCGCAGCCCAACACGGTCCACGTCGTCGCGGCGGCCGACCAGTATTCGCTGGCCATCGGCAAGAGGGGCCAGAACGTGAGGCTCACGACGAAGCTCGTCGGCTGGCATGTCGAGATAAAGAAGTCCATGGCGACGGCTTCCTTCGAGGACCAGAAGGCTGAGGCCATCAAGGAACTCGCCGAGATGTTCTCCGTCTCCACGGCCGTTGCGACGCAGATGGCGGACGCAGGCTACCTTACCGTCGATGGCATAGCGGAAGAGGACGAGGCGAGCTTTATCGCCGCGACGGGGCTTGACGAAGTGCAGGCCAAGGGCATATATGCGGCGGCCAGGGCGGTCGCCGAGCTCACCAACACGAAAGAGGAAGCCGCCGAGTGATGACAGAAGAGATTCTCAGGAAACGCGAGGAAAAGCGGGCCCGTGCGGCCGCGCTTAACGCGCGGTTCTTCGCCGAGCAGAAGGCGAAGCTCGACGAGCACCTCCGGATCGCCAAAGAGGCGGCCGAAGGGCGCGTTGCTTCTCCTGCGGCGGAGGCGAAGGAGCCAGCCGCCGTCAAGGAAGCTCCCGTAGCCACGCCCGCACCAGCTGCGCCCGAAGCAAAGGCCCCGGCTCCAGCCGCCGCGCCTAAGCTCCGCATGGCCCCTGGCCACAAGCCGAAGCCGGCGACTCCTCCAGCCGCCGCGACTTTCGGGACTACCGGTCTTTCCCACGCCGGATTCAAGCCGTTGCAGGCCTCGCGCCCCGCAGCCACGATTTCCATATCGGTGGCCGCGCCGCCGAAGCCGAAACCGCCCAAGGTCGTCGACTACGACGACGAGCCCGGGCGCAAGGGCAAGAAGAACCGCGAGGCGCTCAAGAGCTTTGAAAAGCGTGTCGCACGCACGGCTCCCGCAGTTCCGCAGCAGGGCGGGCGCATATCGGTTGACGAGGCGAACCGCGAGATATCCATACGCGGCGCCGTGATCGTGAAGGACCTCGCGGCGAAGCTGAACATAAAGCCGAACCGCCTCATAGCCGACTTGATGAGGCTCAAGATCCTCGCGTCCATCAACCAGAGGGTCGAGCCGGACATCGCGACGAAGGTCGCGGAGAAATACGGCTTCAAGGTCACGATCGAGCATGCCCGCGACAAGACCGCCGCGAAGCCTGTCCTCAAGGCCATCGACGCCGACGACCTGATTCCGGAGGATCCGCCCGAGACTCTCAGGCCTCGCGCCCCAGTCATCACGTTCCTCGGCCACGTCGACCACGGCAAGACGACGCTCATGGACTACATCCGCAAGGAGCGCGTCGCCGCAGGCGAGGCGGGCGGCATCACTCAGCAGATTTCCGCCTACCAGGTGGAGATCGCCGGAAAGAAGATCACTTTCCTCGACACCCCCGGCCACGCGGCGTTTTCCGCCATGCGTGCGCGCGGCGCTCAGATTACGGACATAGCGGTCCTCATCATCGCCGCAGACGACGGCATCATGCCGCAGACGGAGGAGTGCATCAAGGTCTGCCGCCAGGCGGGCGTGCAGATAATGGTTGCGATCACGAAGGCCGACAAGCCTACCGCCAACATCGACCGCGTCAAGCAGCAGCTCCAGAAGAAGGGCCTTACGCCGGAAGACTGGGGCGGCGACATAATCTGCTGCCCTGTGTCGGGCGTAACTGGCGAGGGCGTCGATTCGCTTCTTGAAAACATCCTCGTCCAGGCGGAGGTCCTTGAGCTTCAGGCGAACCCCAACCGCCGCGCAAACGGATTCGTCATAGAGTCCGAGCTCCAGCAGGGCCTTGGCCCCTGCGCGACGCTTCTCGTGACGGGTGGAACACTCAAGGTCGGCGACGCCGTTCTCATCGGCGAGCATTTCGGCAAGGTCCGTGCCCTCATAGACGACAGGGGCAGGCGCATCAAGGAGGCGCCGCCGGCGACTCCCGTGAAGTGCACTGGCCTTTCCGGCGTCCCCGAGGCCGGCAGCGAGTTCCGCGTGATGCTCGACGAGAAGCGCGCGAGGACCTTGGCCGAGCAGACGGCGCAGGAGCGCAAGGAGGAGGCCCTCGCCACGTCGAAGGCTGCGACCCTCGACGCGCTCATGAGCGCGATGGCGGCTGAGGGCCGCCGCGAGCTGAACGTAATCGTCAAGTCCGACACCCAGGGCTCGCTTGAGGCGATTGTCCAGGCCCTCAACGAGATAAAGTCCTCGAAGGTCGGCCTCAACGTGATAGGGACTGGGACGGGCAACGTCTCGATGACGGACGTAAAGTCCGCCGCCGCCGGAAAGGCCGTCATAGTCGGCTTCGACATCGGCAACGACTCCGGCGTCCAGCAGCAGGCAAGGCACGACGGCGTGAGGATAAACTCGTTCAGGATCATCTACGAGCTCCTCGACCACGTGAAGAACTGCATGCTCGACCTCCTTCCTCCGGAATACAAGGAAGTCGTCCTCGGCCACGCCGAGATCAAGGCGATCTACGACATCGGCAAGCTTGGCAAGATCGCAGGCTCGCAGATGCTCGACGGCAAGCTTGTCGCCAAGGAGAAGTTCCGCATAATCCGCGGCGGCTCTGTCGTGTGGGACGGAAAGGTCGAGACGCTCCGCCACTTCCGCGACGAGGTCAAGGAAGTCACGGGCCAGCAGGAGTGCGGCGTCAACTTTGCGAACTACGAGGGCTTTGAGACGGGCGACACCATCGAGTGCTACTCTCTTGAGGAGCTGCCGAGGAGCCTGTAGCTTGAGGTCATGTCCGTAAACCGCATAGAACGGGTTAACTCCCTCCTCAAGAGGGTAATAGCCGAGGGCATGTTCACCGTGATGCACGCCGATTCCGTGCAGCCGGGCCTCATAACCGTCACCGACGTCGCCTGCGGGAAGGATCTGCGCGACGCCACGGTTAAGGTCTCCGTCTTCGGCGACAATGCCGTCAAGGAGGCCGCCCTCAGGCACCTTCAGCACCATGCCCGCCGCTTTCAGGAGCTTATCCGCAGCCAGGTCAGGCTGAAATTCACGCCGCGCCTCCTCTTTCAGTTGGATCTCTCGATTGAAAAGGGCGACGAGGTCCTCGCAATACTGTCCAAGCTGGATGGCCAATCTGACCCAGCTTAGGATGCTGGAGGAGCTCGACGGGCTTTTGCTTGTCGACAAGCCCGAGGGCATCCAGTTCTCCACGGTCGTGAAGACCGTGAAGCGCAAGTTCAACATCGTCAAGGTCGGGCACGGCGGTTCGCTTGACACGATGGCCTCCGGACTGATGGCTCTTTTGATCAACGACGCTAACAAGTTCGTCGATCGCATCATGAGCGCCGACCGCGAGTATGTCGGAACCATGAAGTTCGGCGGGACGACCGACACAGGCGACAAGTTCGGCCGCCCGGATGAGTCGGCGGGGCCTTTCATGCCGATTTCCGAGGCGAGGGGAGACGTATTCCAGTCCGAGCCGAGGTTTTGCTCCGTGAGGCGCGACGGCTCGGCGATGTACGAGGTCGTCGATACGGGCGAGCACGGGAACGTCCTCGCCCACATATACAGGTTCGACTTGGAAGGCGGCGCCGGAGCGGCCGAGCCGGGCGCGACGGTGGGCTTCTCCCTCTCCGCTTCGCGGAACCTCCTGCCGCGTTCGCTTGCGAGGGACCTTGGCGCGACTCTCATGTCGCTGCGCCGGACGAGGATCGGCAAGCTCTCCGTGGAGGATGCCGTGCCGTTCGACAAGCTTCTCGAAAAGGACATGAAGGATTTCGCGCCGTGCGTGATGCCGATATCCTCCGCGTTGCAGTAGGCTTCTTCGACGGCGTCCACATCGGGCACCGGGCGATATTGGAAGGGGCGGACCGCGCGGTGACGTTCCGCAACCATCCGCTCTCCGTCTTGTCGCCGGAGCGCGCGCCTCGCCTCATAATGGACGAGCGCACGCGCCTTGACGCGATTGCCGCGTGTGGAGTGAGGGATGTTGTAGCCCTCGACTTCACCAAGGATACGGCGCATATGCCGCCAGAGGAATTTGCCCTTAACCACCTTGCAGGAGGGAGCGTTGAGGCTGTGCCTCGGACGAGGGTCCTTTGCGGTGCCAACTGGCGTTTCGGCAGGGGCGGCGCAGGGGACGCGGGGCTCCTTCGACGGATGAGCTTCGAAGTCGTCGTGGTGCCGTATGCGGAATACAAGGGCGAGAGGGTGTCCTCTTCCAGAATACGTCAGGCGATTGAATGCGGTGCAATCGAAGACGCCAACGCCATGCTTGGCCGCAGGTATTCCGTCTTCGGCGAGACGTTCGCCGGGAAGGGCGAGGGCGCGTCTCTCGGCTACCCCACGGTGAACATCGACGTCGGCGAGCAAAGCCTCAAGATGCCGACAGGCGTTTACGAAGTGGAGGTCTCAGGCGCGCGCGGAGTTGCAAACTACGGCGTTGCGCCGACATTTGGCGAGAGGGCATGGAAGCGGCCAGTCCTCGAGATCCATTTCCCCTGCGAGCGGCCTGAAATCCCCTCTGGCGCGGGCGCCGTCTGCGTGTCGTTTGTGCGCTTCATGCGCCCTGAACGCGCCTTCGGCACGCTTGAAGAGCTAAAGCGCCAGATATCGTCCGACTGCGAATCGGTTGTCCGCGGCTTGGGAAACATCCACGCGACTCTTGACAACTGACGCAAATAATAGCATACTACAGCATATGAGCGTATTTATATTGGTCCTTGTCGGCGCTGTGCTGGTGAACAACTTCGTTCTCAGCCGCTTTCTCGGTTGCTGCCCGTTCCTGGGCGTTTCGAAAAAACTCGACACGGCCCTCGGCATGTCGGGAGCGGTCGTCTTCGTGATGACGGCGGCGTCGGCGGTGACGTGGTGCCTCGACCACTGGCTCCTGCGCCCGTATGATCTCGGCTACATACACACGCTCGCGTTCATCCTCGTCATCGCCTCGCTCGTGCAGTTCATCGACATTGCGATGAAGAGGTTCCTTCCGCCTCTCCACGCGGCGCTTGGCATATTCCTTCCCCTCATAACGACGAACTGCGCAGTCCTCGGCGCGGCGGAGCTCAACTGCAAGCAGAACTCGGGCTTCCTTGAGTCGGTGTTCTTCTCGTTCGCGGCCGCCGTCGGGTTTGGCTTTGCGCTCTTGATCTTTTCCGGCATACGCGAAAAGCTCGCGCATGCCGATCCGCCGCGCTGCTTCCGCGGCATAGCCCTCGCCCTTGTGACGGGCGGGCTTCTCGCGCTTGCCTTCATGGGCTTCTCGGGCCTCGACAAGGGGCTGGAAAGGGCTTTGCAATGACAGTCGCCGTTCTTGTGCTGGCGGGCATCGGGCTTGCCGCAGCCGTCGCTCTCGCAGTGGCGGACCGCTATCTCAGCGTAAAGGAAGATCCTCGCATCGGCATGGTCATCGCGGCATTGCCGGGCGCCAACTGCGGAGGCTGCGGCTTCCCGGGGTGCGACGGCTACGCAAGGGCGCTCGTCGCGGGGACGGCTCCCAACGGCGCTTGCGCCGCCGGAGGCGCGGCGTGCGCGGAGGCGGTGGCGAAGATTCTCGGCGTCGCGGCGGTCGCAACGGAGAGGCGCGTCGCCCTCGTCAAGTGCTGCGGCACCCGCTCCGAGGCGATTCGCGTCGGCGACTACAACGGCATCTGCGACTGCAACGTGGCCGCGATGACTGCGGGCGGCGACAAGGGCTGCACTTACGGCTGCCTTGGCTACGGGGCCTGCGCGAACATCTGCCCGAAGGGCGCCATATCCATCCACGACGGACTCGCCAAGGTTGACAAGCGCCTTTGCATCGGTTGCGGCAAGTGCGTCGCCGTCTGCCCCAAGAAGCTGATTGAGCTTGTGCCGGCGTCGGCTACGATCCATGTCCTTTGCGCGAACCCCGACAAGGGGCCGTCAGTCCGCAAGGTCTGCGGTGTTGGCTGCATGGGCTGCCACCTCTGCGAAAAGAATTCCGGCGGCAAGGAGGCTAACCACTTCACGTTCCAGGGCTTCCTCGCGAAGGTCAACTACGAGAACCCGCCCACCGACGAGCAGATCGTCGCAAAGTGCCCTGCGAAGTGCATGTCGGTCGATCCGCACTTCGAGAGCGGCCACTGACGCGGCCCTTAGGTAGCCGTCATGAGAACGGGCGCTTCAACGCAGCTGGCATGTCGGCGAGATTTCCTGAGAGGAGCGGCATGCGCTGGAGCTGCCGCTGCACTTCCGCGCATGGCGGACGCCGAAGAGGACGAAATCGCCCTTTGGCAGAGGGAAACCGAGCGGATAACCCCAGAGATATACAAGCAGTACCTGTGCGACGGAAAGACGCATGGATTCATGGCGCTCGAGAACCTCGAAGCCGCCGCGGAAAAGGTTCTGCGTGAGGCAAGGGACACCGTCGTTGACGGCGTTCCCGCCGTGTGGAACGTGTACAACATGGGCTTTATCGTGAAGACGCGCGAGTCTCTTTTCTCCATCGACCTGGTGCACAGGCGCGATTCGGAGTTTGCGCCGATGCTTGACTTTGCGCTCATAACGCACAACCACGCCGACCATTGGCGGCAGGGATTCTACAGGGCCATGAACGGTTCCGGAAAGACCGTGGTGTCCAACTTCCTCGACAACTACGGCGTAGCCGACTGGAAGCGCAACGGCGGCTTCACCCGCGCAAGGAAGGAGTTCCGATTCAAGGACGTGCAGGTGCGGACGTCGTTGATCGACCACAACGACTATCTGATCGACTTCACGACGGCTTTCGAGATTCGAGTCGGAGACTGGACGCTCTACCATACCGGCGACAGCGGGCGGGGAACGGAGCCGAAGCTTGAAACGACTTGGGGGCGGCCCGACCTGTGGCTCTTCTTCCCCGGCTGTGGAATAGACACGGCAAAGGCCTTGGAGAAAGTCAGGGCGAAGCGCGTCGTGTTCGGGCATTTGTGGGAACTTAGCCACAAGCCCGGGCATTGCGGGCGACTTGACGAACCGCTAATCCGACCGCGCCTTGCGCTGGCGAAGGAAGCCGGATACACTGACGTTCAGCTCGCGTTCTGGGGCAGTAGGGTTTCGTAACCTCCCAGAGTGGCGTCAGGTCCGCTCGCGGCATATCGACCCGGCTTGGAATCTCGTCAAAGTGACGCGGCGCGGGCTTGGCGCTTCCAACGAGAACGGCTCGTTCAAGCTCGTCGAATTCGGATTCGGCGTGAAGATATGGTAGTTGCGACGGCACTCTCGTCCCCTGTCTCGCGGCATGGCTTACGCCATCGCAAAGAGGCTTGAAGTGGAATAAGTTGCAGAAAACGCGAAACAGCCCGCGAAAAATGAAGCCAGAATGGGGTCTCACCCCAAATTTCCAGATGGATTTGGCTTGAAGGCTGTGATTTTGTGCATAGCATCGGTTTGAAGGCTGCGATTTTGTGCAATTTCATTATTATAAGGCTATGATTTTGTGGTCAGTGGGCTTGCGGATGTAATTCGGATTTGCTATAATTACGCGCAAAGAGGAGAAACTATGTATCTAAAACGCAAGATAGACGATGTTCTTTTGGCATGGTATAAAGGAAAGCGTCTGCCTGTCATACTCAAGGGGCCTCGACAGGTTGGAAAGACTGCCTCTGTGCGGCATTTTGCCAACGGGCGATATGAGAGCGTCATAGAAATCAACTTTGTTGAAGCTCCGAAATACAAAAGGATTCTGGACGATGGCTATGGTGCGCAAGACGTGGTGAACGCCATCTCCAGGATAGGCGGAACATTCAAGTTCATCAACGGTAAGACGCTTATATTCTTCGACGAAGTGCAGAAGTTCCCGGACATTACGACAACGCTCAAGTTCTTTGCGCAGGACGGACGGTTTGACGTAATCTGCTCTGGTTCGCTGCTTGGGGTACACTACAGGGAGATAGAATCAAACAGCGTTGGCTACAAGACGGACATCGACATGTCGTCCTTGGACTTTGAGGAGTTTCTGTGGGCAAAGGGCTATTGCGACGACCTTGTGGAAGAGATGCTGGCGGCGATGTGTTCTATGCGGCCGCTGAAGCACGTCACGCATGAAGTGCTGCGAGGTTTGTTCCTTGACTATTGCACATTGGGAGGCATGCCGGATGTAGTGCGCCTCTATGTTGAAAACAATGGTTCTTTCGAGGGCGTATACGAGCGGCAGAGCCAGATAGTCCGAGATTATCGAGGCGACGTGCGCAAATATGCGGAAGGGCTTGACCAGGCTCGGATACTGAACGTGTTCAACCACATTCCGGCGCAGCTGGCAAAGGAAAACCGCAAATTCCAGATTTCGAAAGTCGCGCACGGGGCGCGCTTCCGTGATTACCGCGGCTGCGTGGAATGGCTTGTCGATGCCGGAGTTGTGAATCCGTGCTACTGTCTGCTTCAGCCAGAACTGCCGCTTAAAGGCAACTATGACGAGTCCAAGTACAAGCTGTACATGTGCGACACCGGTCTGCTGGTTTCGATGCTTGATGAAGACGCACAGAGTGATTTGCGCGTGAACCGCAACCTTGGAATATACAAGGGCGCGCTTTATGAAAACATCGTGGCGGAGGCTTTCGCCAAGGCGGGTCTTGGGCTTTACTACTGGCGACGGAGCGATTCGCCGCTTGAGGAGGAGTTCTTTGTCCGTTGCGGCGAAGATCTGGTTCCGGTGGAGGTGAAAGCCGGGAAGGGGCGGTCAAAATCATTGCGCGAGCTGATAGATTCAAATCGGTACGCCGACATACACTGGGGCGTCAAGTTCGCCGATTCAAACATAGGCTTTGAAAGAGATGTCCTGACAATGCCATGGTTTTGTGCGTTTCTGATGCCGCGAATGCTGAAGGCGAAAAGGGCGCGATGAAATTTCGGTGGCAGCGGAAGCCGTTAGGGATGTCGATTGATTGCGGCGGGAGGGGCGGAAGAGGCGGGGATGAAGGGCTGCGTGAACGCGATGTGGCATGAGGTTTTCGAGGGTCTTGTTCTTCGCGTGCTATCCGTGGCGGTATCTGCAAATATTTGGTATAATACCGCCATCGATAAAAAGGAGAAACCATGATTGGAAGAATTCAGGAGCGGAAAGAACTTGAAGCGTCGCTTTCGGCAACCGAGGCGCAGTTGATCGCAGTGTGCGGACGGCGGCGCGTTGGCAAGACCTATCTGGTTCGCGAGAGTTTTCACGGAAAGTTCTTCTTTGAGCATGCCGGCATAATGCATGGAACGATGTCCGAACAGCTGGCGGAATTTGCGGACTCCCTTCGACGGGCCGGTCTTAAGGACGTTCCGGCGTTGAGCGGATGGCGCGAGGCGTTCAATGAACTTGAACGTCTGATAAATTCGGGCAGGGGGAAGGGGAAGAAGGTCATCTTCATCGACGAGATGCCGTGGATGGATACGCCGAAATCGGGATTCCTCAAGGCGTTCGAGGTGTTCTGGAACGGATGGTGTTCCGGTCGTAAGGATGTTGTCTTCGTTGTTTGCGGCTCGGCGACGTCCTGGATCGTCAAAAAAGTGTTCCACAACAAGGGCGGGCTTTACAACCGCACGACCGGGCGGATTTTTCTTGAGCCGTTCACGTTGTCTGAATGCCGCGAACTGATGGAATCAAGGGGAATCGAGCTGGGCGACGACGATCTGGCCGAAGCATACATGGTGTTTGGCGGAGTGCCATATTACTGGACCCTGCTGACGAAAGGGCGAAGCCTTGCGCAGAACATCGACCAGCTCTGCTTTGCGGCGAAGGGCAAACTTAGGCACGAGTTTGACGAACTGTATGCCTCGTTGTTCGAGAACGGGGGTGCGCACCTCAGGATTG